>Ga0123352_10018473_pt1 | contig 11110 bp, 8 predicted proteins | sample TergutLab28metaG_FD_89700 | JGI IMG/M metagenome (GOLD analysis project Ga0123352, IMG submission 89700) | Labiotermes labralis P1 segment gut microbial communities from Petit-Saut dam, French Guiana - Lab288 P1 | ecosystem: Host-associated > Arthropoda: Insects > Digestive system > Gut ... | reverse complement strand
GATCATATCAAAATAATGTATTTCTATCAAGTTTATCTTCTTCATCATTATATTAAGTTGGAATATGTATTTTTTTTTTTTTTTTGTTTTCTTTTTTTTTTTTTTTTTTTTTGGCCCTTTTTTTTTTCCTTTTGCGTCCTTCCCCCCCCCCCCCCCTTCATTCTCTGTCCCTGCCCTTTCTCCCTCTCCATTTCGCTTCTTTATTCCCGTTCTTTCGTACTTTATTCATTTCTTCTTCATTGCATTGCCATTTCACATACGCAGTTTCACTATCTAAACCCCACACATTCCCTGAAACACGTGCACTGTTTTTTGCCACAAGGTTCTACAGACCTGTGACTTAGGCCCTTTACCCTCTCAGCACTGACACTGTCACACTGCACCGCGTCTGCTGTGTCAGGCTGAGAACACTTATCGGGGCCTTCAGCACGGTTTAGGCCGCTCTGTGGGAGTGTCATCTCTTCAGATGGAAACAACTGCGGTAGCAACAACTATAGCTTCAGGCTCAGGCACAGGCACAGGCACGTACAGTCCCCGCAAAATAACCTGAACCCATACTGCTTCTACTCAGCACCCGGAACACACTCGTCAGCACTAAGGCCTCACCCACGTTGGGCTTCCAGAACATTTATGTATAATTATTGGCAACTAACGAAGTTTGTAAAGCCACCACCTAGTCTTTTTTTCTAGGGTTTTAAAAACTTGCGTTCTAAGAATTTTATGTGTTTCAAATGGAATTTTAGAAGGTGTATGTGGAACTCGAATTGTGCAACGGGCTATTCAAAACCGTCGTGACAATAGCTACAAAGACTCCCTGATGATGGCACTTATGTGGTGTGCCGAAACATGTTGCAAAATTGACGGCGTGTGAAGAATAAATTTAGTGCACATGTAGTTGGTTGTACAAGCTAAAGATTTTGCTTCAGTTTGTTAGCACAGGCGCTTCAACTACTGTCACTACGTTACCATTACCCCGCCCTTGTCCGTGTTAGATTTTGTCGCACTAACAGTGCAACAGTGCAAACCTCACAGCACTAATGCACAACTTATTGAACCTATGAAAAGAAAAGTAAAAATAGTATGTTTGTCACTGTTATTAATTAAAAGCCACGCTGTGGAGAACTATGGTAGTGCGGAGGCACGGCTCCACTCGTGCTTATCCGCAGTCATTGACAAACTTCACGTTCTGGCCGCCTTCACCCCGGTACCCATTTGCATTGCTGGCACAACGCCCGTGCCAAGCGCCGCTGTCCGTCGTTAGAACTCGCCGACAGCTGCACTAAAACATAACAGGCCATGCTGTGTTGGAAAGATCTACCTTTTGAAGCATAAAATCCATCTCTATTTTATTTAACACCAACTCGTACTTCACAGTAATCACACTGCACATCCGTTACTAGCATATGTCGATTAAAGCTGGTTAGGGAAATAAATCACATATTTATTCCGAGAATGATGGAAAGAAAACAAACACGCTGTGCGGGTAGAATAAAGGCCCGGGGTTGTATAGAGGGTACAGTGACTAGACTACGGGCAGGGCCGTCCGGGGTTCGAATTTCGGCAGGTACAACGGATTTTTCTCCTCTCCGAAACGCCAAGACCGATTGTGGAACCCACCAAGCTTCCTCTTTAATGAGTCTCAGGGGCTCTTTCTCCCGGGAGGGGCATGAGTCTGACAACTCATCTTCATCTTCACTCAGGGCCGGAGTTAAGAATGAGTGGACCTATACGTTTACTCCCCCCATACGTCTTTATGGGATGTATCTGGAAAAATTTATCGTATTTACCTCTCTGTGGGCAAAATATGGAGAATCTTTCATTGCTGATGCAGGTAATGTGTGCGGTAATGACTCTGCTTTAAGGGGTTAGACAGAATATTTACAGTTTTTAGTTGCCCTGACTGTACCGCCACTCTGTTTGCAAATCACGCACTGTCACACGGTCCTATTCTGAACTTTCAACAAAAAATGTGTTAACTATAGTCCACCGCACTATAAATGGCAACCTTAATGATTTCTGCATTGAACAGTAGGGTTGTTCACTGTTTGTCCGCCGCTAATGGTCAGCTTTGTGTAGGATGGCGCTAGTGTTAATGGACCTTCCAGCACTAGGGTCGAAACAAAAGACGGATGAGCTGCGCGGCGGTTCAAGTGGCAAGCTGATGGGTTGGAGCCATTTGCATGTTGATTCGTGTTCCAACCCCATCACAGCAGCCACCCTCCTTGATAAGGGTGACTGCTGTTGATGGAATCTTACTAAATTCCTACGCCAAAAGGAGATGGGGTTCTGGAATTGATTTGTTTCTGCAAAATGATGTTTACTGCCAATAAACGGGGGGTAATTTAGAATCATACACGACGAGGAACTTCATGATTTATGCAGGACGAAAGCTATTGTTAGGGTAACACAGTAAAGGGGATGGACTGGACATATGGCTGCGGAGACATGAAATGAAAACAGAATTTTGATGCGCAAACATTTTGCAAGATGGCTGTCTGGAAAGGGCATAAAGTGAATTAAACCAGCTCAGGATCGTGTCTAATGGCGGCCATTTTTCACTAGCGGCTTGGAAACGCTGAGTTCCATTGCCTGAGATTTAATAATTTGAGAGAGGATTCGAACCAGTAAACTAAAGCTGTAATTTATTTGTAGGAAGAAAGTCGTCTGGACAACCGAGGTACCGTTGTTCGAGTCCAGGCTGGGGCAGAAAATTAACTTTTTCAAATCGCCCTGAGGGGCTATGCGATCAGTCCAGACTCCTATTCGATATTTACAAGTACGGGCGCTTTCTCCGGGTTTAAAGTGGCCAGGGGGCGAAGCTGATCACTCCGCTGCATCTCTTACCGGGCCAGCGCTTATTTCACAACACTACAAAGGGAGAACTTTACGTGTAAAAAGGGGTTAGTTAAACAGCTTGTGAGGCTGCGGACCGTGTGCAGTGGTGGGCTTTGGTATTAGCGGTGCTGAACCGTTGTGTTCTGCTACCAGAGAGTTTAGTTAATTAGTAAGATGGATCTTATGGAAATAGATTGTGAGGATGGGAGGTGGATGGAGCTGGCTCAGGATCGTGTGCAGTATATATGCACAGTTGTATCTTTAATAGTATACTATATTTGCGACGTACCTGCAACAAAAACCATATTTAACAGCTTTATAATAATATCTGGTTCTAAGTAAATGGCATTATAGTTCTCCCTGTGTTCATGCACGTGGCACCAAAACATGTAGGAGAAGTACCATTAATGTATATAAACAATAAGCATTGTGAATTTAATTAGTACATTTAAAAGCAGTTTACTAACACAAGAATGCACGTGACGAAAAACATCAAAACAGAGACATTAAATTCGATCAGCAACTTCTGGTGCAGTTCGTATATTAGAATTTGTTCTTCTTACAAATTTTCGCGTTCCAGATTTCTTGTACATTTTCTTGTTGTCCACATACGTGCTGCATATCCGACCCATCATATCTTCTTGGTTTAATCACTTTAGCATCAGAGTTCCACCTGGTGTATTGTTCTTCACTCTCCTGCCACAGTCCTTCTGTGTTTATTCCTTTTATCTTTTGTCTGTAACCTCCCAAACTGCGGACTCCATGTCTGTGATACTAAATTAGATATACTGTCCGGGTTTTCTGTTACTGTAACCTGCTACAACAAGTGCAGAACAATATCTTCCCCCCACCCCCCACCCCCCTCCTTCCCATAACCCGATGTCTCATCAAACTATTACTGTAGATACATCCATTGTCAACTTCCCTTCCCTCAGAGCCACAGTATCGTATCGAGTGACAAACTGAGATTAAAATTTTAAACCAATCACTCCCCTTCCCCTTCTACCGTCATTGTCATAGGAGCTGTAGGGAGATATAGAAGGGACAAAAAAGAGGAATTTTTTTACATGCGTTCGAGGATTGTTATAGGGTGTCACAAAAATCTGTGTGAAACGTTCGTGTGAGATTTGGCTTGCGAAGGAATGTCAGAGCTCGGAGATGAGCGTAGAAAGTAACCCGGGTAATGTACGGGAAATGATGGAAGGAAAGAAGAAAGGATGGGGAGAAAAGAAGAAAAAGAAGTAAGGAAGAAATGTATTGATGGTTTATTGGACGACGCTTGCAATTAGTTGAGCAACATAGCATCCAATGGTGGAGTAATTAGTGAATAATGAATAGGAACGGACGTTAAAAGAAGTGGTCGTGGCCTTATTGAAGGAATCTGCAAGTAGGGACTGAAGAGATCCGTGAGAAACCTTAATCAAAACATGTCAGCGGACCAGGATTTCAAGCCGGGATCCCCATACTGAAAAAAAAAAGACATAAATAACGGGTATATGAATACGAATATACATTTTTGGTTATATTACGTTCATTTCCTCTTAGAATGAAAAAATATTTCAGACAAAAGTTGTATAGAAATTCGAAACACATTTTGTGCTAAGTAACCTTTCCCCGAAAATCGTGCCGTTTGTGAGGTAGTGGGGAAAAATATGGAAGAGCCAGACAGGCCACAGATGACATTATAGTAAGGCAGATGTTTTTTGCATGGTGCATGCGGTGGCGCAGTTGGTTGAGGCACTGCGCTACAAGCTGGAAGGTCGCGGGTTCGATTCCCGATGGTGTAATTAGGATTTTTCATTGACATAGTCCTTCCGGCCGCACTATGGCCCTGGGGTCGACTCATCCTTTAACGGAAATGGGTACCACGAATACTTCCTGGGAGGGTAAAGGCGGCCGTTGTGTATGGCTGACAACATTACCACCTTCATGCGCCGATTGTCCCTGAAATCTGGGAGCCTCAACCTCCTGGAACTTTCAGGGCATGTCGAGACCTGTAATGGGATTGCTTTACCTTAGATGCATTTTGCATTCTGGATAACTAAGGCTAAAAACACATAGTCAGAATACGTAATACGTATTGCTTTTCCACTGCAAAAATATTTACCCGAACGCGCCTCGGTGTTTACGTTACACGTACACCGTCTGTCCTGTTTATGCACGAGATGACACCTGTTTCAGTCCACCATAACCAAGTCATACATTGAAATTAACTGGCCAGCTGTGGAGATGAAATGCAATGATTTGGAGACTGTCTGTCTATCTGTCCTATGTATTTCGCAACGATAACAGCGATTAAGCCGAGAGACATGAAAACCACAAACCTGCCAGTGTAGGATATCCGCGCTTTTGTTACGTTCTTGAAGTTGAAGGAATGACACAGCAAAGATAAAAGCCTTATCAAGTCTCTCGCTAGCCACGCTGTTGTAGATGCCTCAATTTGTCGCGGAAATTGCGACAGTGGTGTGTGTGTGTGTGGGGGGGGGGGGGTCCTCGTTTGTTTTCTGGGATTTGGCCGGGAAACCTCATTTAAGCAAATCCTTGTGGGGGGGCAGAACATCAAGCCACAAAAAGTCACGGTCATTGTTACTGTTTGATAATGGTCTGTGTTATTGGGTTCATATTTTAGGTTATTTAAACTTCTAACGATCTGCTTTTGCGTACGTAAACACACGTAGAAGAGTACCCGTGTTATCAATATACAGTAGAACTCCACTAATGCGGAAGCTGGTTATGCGGATCGCCAATTATCCGGATCGGCTTGGCCCATCCGGTAAACATTATCTTACTGTAATTGTACCACATCTTTTTATGGCTTTGAATTTCCCCCAAATTGTCAAATACGTAAAAGGAATTATATGATCCTTGTAAATAACCAACTTGACACTCAATGCTTTTTCGTGTATGACCGTCTGGTATGCAGGAGCATATGCTCCTGCATACCAGACGGTCATATACACAGAGTGACATAAACGACGTGTCGCATTGATACAATAATTCTCCTGATGATGGGCACATGGCTGCCCGAAACATGGGTGCAGAATAGGAAAAAAAGAAACATAAAAGAAAAAAAAATTGTGCGTCAAGTTTGTTATTTACAAGGATCGTAGTAGGATGCACTTTCAACAAAACATAAAAAGCATTAAAGGAATTATATATTGTTTTATTTGTATGTAAATAAATATGTAGCCTAAAATGGCCGTTTGTAGAAATTCTTTTACCACTTCAAACTGCCAATGTAGCCTATTTTCAAAGAAAAATAGAATTATCCGGATTTTCTGCATATCCGGATATCTCGCCGTCCCAATTAATCCGGATATGTGGAATTCTACTGCATAATCGAAACAAAGCACTTCATAATACAACAAGTTTGACATACATGAACTGCATGTTTCGGCACCCAGATGCCATCATCAGGGATTTATTAAAATAAAGGTGTAGAAGCCAACCTACCAGTGTATATTTTGCTCGTTCTTGTAACCCTAATTAAAACGCTTGGTTGTTAGAAAGTATAAATTTGTTAAAATACATAAAAGTGATCGTAATGATGATTTACATAATTATGACGTGTTACAATATATTAATAATAAGCCGCCTCGGTTGTTACTTGAATGTTTTGAAAGCGGTAAATCTGATAAGATACTACCAAATTATTTAATGGAAAGCACGAGACAATCCGTCTGTTTCGTGACGCGGTCCAGAGTCAACGTGGTGAACAGTCTCGTACAGCACAGTACTTCTGGAGAGGCCACAGTCCCTAACCTGTAGAAGTGAACAGTCTCGTGTAGCACAATACTTCTGGAGAGGTCGCAGTCCCTAACCTGTAGAAGTGAACAGTCTCGTGTAGCACAATACTTCTGGAGAGGCCACAGTCCCTAACCTGTAGAAGTGAACAGTCTCGTACAGCACAGTTCTTCTGGAGAGGCTGCAGTCCCTAACGCGTGCAAGTTGACAGTCTCGTACAGCACAGTTCTTCTGGAGAGGCTGCAGTCCCTAGCCTGTGCAAGTGAACAGCCTCGTATGGTAAAGTCCTTCTGGGAGGAAGCAGTCTCTAACCTATGCAAGTTATTCTCCATACTTTTCATGCTGTAAAACTCGAATACCTTCCGTTTTCAAAGATTGCTGGCCTTAAAAGGAACGTAAAACAGGTCCTTATTAAGATCAAGTCTCGTGGGATATGACGTCGTGTCACTTAGCGAAACGGTCGATGTTTGTCGGCCGACAGGGTGTTACATTTATTGACTTGTACTTTTGAACGCACCACTCTGAGGTGTACGCATAAAGTCCGTCAAGCCAATCACAGTTACATTGTGTACTAAGCTAAAAGGTAAAGTGATCCTGTTACAGGCCCGGTGTGGCCCAGAGGATGGGTAGAGGTATAGCTCTACTCTTCCATGACCGCGGCACTAGAAGTGGGTGAGTGGTCAGCAGCACGCCCCGGCCGCACTTTACCCCCGGGAAAGGCCCTGTACCCATTTTACAGGAGGCTGGGTGGGCCCCAGGGCTGGTCTGGACGGGCGGAAATCTAGTCTCCACCGGGATTCGATCCCGGACCGTCCAGTCCGTAGTGAGTCGCTATACCGACTGAGCTACCCGGCCCACTTTATGCTATGCTACAGTGTAGATTTACTGCGACATATGTCGGCTTATATGCAAAAATGGGATCATCAGGCGAACTAAAACGCCGAAGGAAAATTGAAATGTCAATACATTAGGACATTTTTCATTATCATTGCCTGTAACTGAGAACGCATCTTTACATTTTATGCGAAAGAGAAATAAGCCGAAATCGTTTAACCTTGAGAAAAATCGGTATAATTTCCATCACTTAAAGTGATAGAAAAATTTGGGAGATAGAAGATTAAAAATCAATTTAGAGCACTTCGGGTGAGATTGAATAATGTGGTTATAAACAGAGGTTCTTTGCCCATATTTTTGGCTATGAAGGTATCGCATTTGGAAGTTTCATAATGTACTCCGGGATTACAAAGATTTATTATAGGAAAACCGTGGGACACGTATTTACGAAACCTGTACAGATAGAAGGAACAATTCAAATCCCCCCCCCAGTAAGTCATTTTTCATCGTATTTCACATTTCTGCCGCTAGGCGATGCGAGTGTATGTAGTGAGAAAATGGCCGCTCCGGGGGAGAAGTCGTTTTGTGTGTTGGAATGTCACGCGAGTAAGTCTGTGGTTACTGTGCACCGTGCATTTCGTGCAAAGTACGCAAAGGACCCGCCTACAGACAAGACCGTTCGTGCGTGGTATAAACAGTTTACTGAAACTGGGTGTCTGTGCAAGCAGAAATCAAGTGATAGCGCGTTAACCGCTGAAGAACTTCAATATCGTATCGATGTGTGCCGTGTCACCCGTGGTAAACACATCGAACACCTCTAAATGTCAAAAAAAAAAACTTCTTCAGTTTTCCTGTTGCTGTGAACAATTCCATTAAGGTAGGTCCTTTGGTTTTCTTGTTGTAAATGTTTATAATCACAGAGAACATTATGAAACACCCTGTATAAAGCACCGTGCATGTTGCATGTTACTGGTTTTTTTGGTCTAGAGGATTAAAGGTAAAGGTGCTTAATCGGTTGACTAGAAACTTTCATGCAGCAAGCTTATGTTCAAAACCGAGGCAGATATCTGTAGTTATAATGTAACCGGTATAAGTTATTTTTCTAAATATAAACAAGACCGGATATGTACGTATAACATGACATTAAGGCGCGTTCACGTAACCATTGTTGCCATGGAAAAGCAAGAAGTTTTACATATTCTGAATGTGTTTCTGTAGCCTTAGGTATACAGCATGCAATGCGCATGCGCCATTGTTGTATAGTGGTCATATGATTAATACGTGTTGTTTATTGGGAAAAATTAATTGCTTTTGTATGTACATTACTGCATAGTTGTTATATATTATTTTTTACAGAATTACTGCTTACTTCAAGCTAAGGGTGACATGCTTATTTAATGATTGACTGATGTAATCTGGACTGTGCCCGTGGCAAAGTACACCCCGTGACCGGGTGCTGTGCTGAAGAATGATCACGCGCGGCACAATGTCCAGAACCCCCAAAACTTTCCGTAGTTTCTGGATGCTTTAACATAACTGCGAGGGAACTAAAGACACTTCTTCACGAGACGTCAAGCGACGCAGACCACTGAGCACTCGCTAGCGGTACGTTACTGTCCTCCGAGTTCTCGCCTTGCAGTTCACTTACTAGTACACAATAAACCGCCCATATATTCAGCATGGTGAGTTATTACTAGAGCAAGGAACCTTCACCTCCGAGCCCTGACTGAGGTTCGAGCTTCGTCCCCTTCAGACAGCAACATCCACGATACCTTCTCTACCGGGATACAACACCATATTGTTATCTGTGGCCTGCCCGGTCCTACTGTATTTTTCCACATTATCTCACAAACGGCACGGTTTTCAAAAAAGGGTTATTGAACACAAAATGTGTGTTTTGATTTTCTCTACAACTTTTGTCTGGAACATTTCTCATTCTAAGAAGAAATGAGCGAGATATGATCAAAAATGTATATTGGTCTTCATGTTAAGTACCCGTTATTCTTGTCAGATTTTAATTATACTTGAATTCTCTCTACCGATTTTCGAAAAATTCTCAAATATAAAATTTCATGGAAAATCCGCCCAGTGGGAGCCGGTTTGTTCCACGCAGACGTACGGACAGACATGACGAAGCTAATAGTCGTTTTCCGTAATGTTGCGAACGCGCCTAAAACATCACTGTACATGGGATATCTAGTTAGGTTGGTGATTCCCAAACAAATGAGGGTACTGCTGCTGGGGCTGTTGACCAAATTCGGCAGTGAAAGTTAGCTTCCGGTGGATTTCTTTGAACTGCACTAACATGTTGTTTATGTTGGAGAATCGGTAGTCATAGAAGATACTTAAATGAGCATGGTTGTAGTAGTACTTTTTTTATCTCCCTGTGGTGCTGCGGCCCAACGTGGGCCATGGCGTCCTCATTCTTGAGGTTTCTAGATCACACACAGCGACGCATCACAGTTGGTAGGACTCCTCTAGACGAGTGATCAGCTCGTCGCAGAGACCTCTACCTAACAACATACAACACTCACAACAGAAAAACAACCATGCCCCCGGTGGGATTCGAACCCACGATCTCAGCAGGCGAGCGGCCGCAGACCTACGCCTTAGACCGCGCGGCCACTGGGACCGGCATTGTACAAAATATTGTTATTTGTTAATACAGCTAAGAGTGGAGAAAACTACATAATAAGAAGCTTAATGATCTGTACTCCTCACCCAATATTTTTCGGCTGATCATGTCGATAGAATGAGAGGGACGTGACTTGAAGCACATATGGGGAGAGAGGAGAGGTGTATACAAGGTTTCGGTGGGGATCCCTTAGGGAAAGTGACCAGACCCAAGCGTTGATGGGAGGATAATATTAAGACGGATCTTCAGGAAGTGGGATGGGGAGCATGGACTGGATTGATCTGGCTCAAGATAGGGACAGGTGGCGGGCAGATTTCAATGCAGAAATGAACCTTCGTGTTCCCTAAAATGTGGGGAATTTCTTGACTAGGTGAGAACCGGTTAGCTTCTCAGCAAGGACTGTGCTCTATGGAGTGAGTAAGTAAGTAAGTTAATAATCTAAAATATAGTTAAGTTAGTACACTGCAAGAAAGATGTCTGGACAGGTGGCTGAAGAATGCGCTGCCATTGCCAGGCCCTGTGAGGCCCAGAAAGCTCGCCAGATTTTGCTACTTCTGTAGTACCATAATCCATTTCGATCTGCACAGGAACATGTTTGGTGCGCCCCCAGGCACCGCACACCTCTGCAGTCTGCCCATATTCAGCAGCACATGTGTTATGACACAGCCACGTTACACCCTTACCTTCATAACTTTGTCTTGTGTAATGTAATGTGACATGGACTTGAGAGATTTTGGTTTATCACAGCGTTGTTCCTCAGAGGTCACGTCCTCCGGATTCAACCTTCAGCGCGAAGGCATTAGGTTCGTACGAAATTGCGGGCACTGGCAATACTCTCCCAACCACACGGTGTCATATCCTAGAAAACTTGAATCCTCGCGATATGGATTTGACCTTTACCTGAGGGAAAGAGACTGCTTGGATGACCCATACGTATAGACTCCGTGGCCTTAGTCCGCACGCGAACTATACCGACAGAGCGGCCGCCGCCGGTCGGCGAAGTTAGTGCCAACTTCTGCGGATAGAGGGGTGTCACGTGGTCAGCGCAACGGGTCCCCACAG
>Ga0123352_10018472_pt1 | contig 11110 bp, 5 predicted proteins | sample TergutLab28metaG_FD_89700 | JGI IMG/M metagenome (GOLD analysis project Ga0123352, IMG submission 89700) | Labiotermes labralis P1 segment gut microbial communities from Petit-Saut dam, French Guiana - Lab288 P1 | ecosystem: Host-associated > Arthropoda: Insects > Digestive system > Gut ... | reverse complement strand
TTTTTTTTTTTTTTTTTTTTTTTTTTTTTTTTATTTTGGTTTTTTTTTTTTTTTTAAGGTTTTTTTTTTTTTTTTTTTTTTGGTTGAAAGGAGTATTTCTTGTTCATGGAACAGAGACCAGCAACACTGTTTTTTCTGTGTGTGAGCTGCTGGTGTCTTGATTCAACTCTACTAGTCTGCAGAAGTTGACAGCTTTGTTGACTTGGTTTCTTTTTTCTTTTCTTTTTTTTTCCCCCCTACACATTTAGTTTTTCTGACTAGGAATGGGACGGTGTCCACACTTGGTGAGAGCTCATACTTCTCTATCTTGATGTTGGATTTGATTAATTGGTTGTTTGTTGTTGGGTTTTTCCTATATGTTGCTGATTTGCTCCCTTATTCTTTGTCATTCTTTTCATGTCTTTGCTTTTAGTTTTGTCAGATTCTTCATCATTGTCTTTATCAACTTATTTTTTGCTGTATCTTCGGACCGACACTCAGGAAGCTGATTTGAAATACTCAGCAAAATGCTGAGCAGAAACTCAAACTTTAGACCCGTTTGAAGATGGAAATACAATTCAGTAATATAGTGTACATTTTTATGAGTCTAAGTGGTAATGTTTTGATTCAACTTCCAGACGTTAAATGTGTAGATATACACATTACAACCATTGTCACTATATATTAATCAGTACTTACTAGACTGTCTGCTTACACCTTCTACATTTTTTCCCTACATGGTTTATTACATGTACACTGAGTGTCCATTTTGTTCACAGCAGGTACCAGCCTTTATGTTTACAGATTTTGCAGTTTGTTTAAAATGTTGCTTAAGTTTGCTGATACAAGACTGTTGGATGGCATGTCTTATTAACAACTGCCCTTTTGAAGAACAGTTGCTGCATATTAGCTTCCTGAGGTGGGCCAAGCCTGGACTTGCTTCCTTGCCAGGAGTATTCTTAAATTGGATGTTCTTCATTAGAATTTCATCTGCCTCTCTTGGTTTATCCTTTTATATTTCTGTGTGTTGTTTGTGGTGCCATCAAAAGTGTAATAGTATACTGAGGCAGGGGTTTGGTAGCATTAATAATTATACAAGGGACTGAAGTTTTGTTGTCTTTGGTTCTTTGTTTTGGATAGTTGTGAGAACATATATTAAAGTGTGTTGTACAAAACTGTTTTAAATTTTTCACTACATTTTGTTAGTAATGCAGCAAATCATGAAGGGATTAGTGTTTTTAGATAACATAATAAACTTGTAATGTTACACATGTGTAAACATGCAGTTTCGTGCTGGAATGATATATATATATATATATATTTCTGAAGATCATTGTTCTGGAAAGAGACATTAAGTTTACTATGTTGTGGGCTGTAATCCCATGTAACTAGGCAGTTACGTATTCGCATTTCAGAGGAACATACTGCCGTACAAGCCTCTTGCCTTTGTGGCTTCTCCTACCTTGAAGTTGGAAGTAGCATATTCGTCCAAAATATGTTCTGAGTGCCATTGAGTAATTTACAGTAGCACTTGTGCACACCATTCAAAATGTTTTAAATTACATAAAGAAAATAAGTGGATGTAGTAATGGAGACTACTGGTTGAGATTTGTAACTTCTAATTTTCCTACATCTCATGTTACGTACACTGACATTTACAATTGTAGTAATAGTTTACTTTCAAGTGTACTGCTATTTTTCAGTAATCAGTAAGGCACAGAATTTCCTATGTTTTTAGCATATTTTGGATATTAAATAATTTGGGGCACTTTTGAGTTTCACTGATCATATCATATTGTAGAGAGTAGCACATGTTTGTGGTTTGTAATGAAATGAATTGATGTCATAGCTTTAGACTTTTAAGTATAGGTTGCTCCTCATTGCTGTATTGTTGTACTCCAATATTAATGTTGGTTATCATTGCTTAGCTAGTTTATTGGTTGACGCTTGTCATGAAATACACACTTACTCAAAATTATCATCACATGATTTGACTGTTCACCTTTCACTCTTGTGTGAGAAGGCTGTGTGGCTTGTTATCACATCATCTGAAAACTGATTTTGGACAATTTAAGTTTAATTTCATATACAGTGAAACCTCTATCCACTTTAGTGGTATGTGTTGTTTTCCCACAAGTATCATTCATTACTTCTAGTCCTGAAAAATTGCCCACATGAGCAATGCATTATTATATCAGATGTGTTGTTTCTCGAAGTGTGTTTTTCTTGTGTCATTTATTCATTCAGGATTCTTGGCCTTGACTTATAATATTCTTGGAAACATCATTTCCAAGAAAAATGTAGCATAACTAACATTCTGTTTTTGGAACATACAGTAGTGGTAACTTTGCCATGCCAGTAATTACCATTAACTTACAAAGTTTTGTCACCCATCAGCTGAGCGTGAATGATATTGGGTGGTGGGGGCGATGGTATTTCTGTATCTTGTTTCTCTCACAACGCTGGAATTGTAAAAACATTTATAAGGGAGAGCCAATAAAGCACAATTTATGTGTGTGTAATTAAAGTGTTTGAATTTGTTTAACATTTGGTGGTGGCATTTGCATTTGTTGTGGATGGTGGTGGTGTGGTGTACCAACGTTTGGTGTTCTTGGTATCTTAACTAATATGTAGACCCAGGTTTCTTTTATTTCTCCATAAATCATGAGCTGACAAAACCTACCCTTTTCCTTTGAATTGCTGCATTACTAAGTTGCCATCCAGTTCTGTAGCAGATGTAAACATAATAAGTATGCTAGGGAAGTGGTTGGCTAATGGTGACAATGTTTAGAACTATTGTTTGTCACAGTGATTGTTACGGTTGTGTTTGCTAAAGGGAGTTGCTTGTGTTTGTGTCGTTCCAGTGTGCGTGCAGTGGCCAGAGGGTAGGTGTCAGCGCAGGGCAACATTCGCTTGCTATTTGTTAGTAGTTGCTGGCTTGTAGCTTGGTTGGCAAATGAACTGTTGCCTACCATCTTTAAATTGCCTGTAACTTGCTGTTCATTGCCTTTATGTCTTCTTGATTGCTACGTTCTAATTTCGCTTTACAAGTGTTACTTTCTTCTAAACACCTGTGTTTTGTGTATGAGATTTTATCTTGATTAGAACTGCCCATTCCTGCTTCCTCTCTGGTCATCAGCACCTCAGTTTCACTATTTCCATGAGTCTTACTGCAGCAGAATTGGTTATTGAATTGAATATGAGATGGTACTGTGTTAAACTTGGGATTGTATCTTGAGCATTTTTGCAAATTTCAGATGAAACAGTGTTCTTCAAACCGCTTGCAGGTCATGAAAGTTTATGAAAATAACCTTTCTTTCTTTCTGTTTATTTCTTTCCTTCAAATTCATGGCTGCCATAACTCTCAAACAGTAGACAGAACACCACAGTATTGTGAGTTGCTTTGAGAAAACGTTGTGATCTGCCGCAACAGAAATAAGAAAGTGAATGGTGTTGCATCATCTTTGGGAGCACCAATTAATTGAGCATAACTGTTGCAAAGTTTTGAGGATGCCAATCAGAAGCACAGAGAGATTTTTCAAAATTAACTGGCATCTTATTCCAGATAGCTTCATGTTGTATTTTGTCTTAATTTTGTGCTGAAGTTAGTGTTTTGGGATGCTCTTGTTTCGTGTGCTGCAGTCACTGCATTTTGAAGCTCAGAGGGAGAGGTCTGCACAGGTAGAAATTTTGAAACACAGCTGGACTGATCCTCAGAGATAACTTAAAATTATTCTGAATTCACCTGATTCTATTCCCCTGTTTTGCTTGAGTATTCATTGTAATTTATAACTATGAAACGTTACTCACCAGTTTCTCAATTTGAAAATTCCTCTTTCTTATTTTCTTCTACATATAACCTTAGGTAAGAGATTTTCACTCTTCTGGGATGTTGTGCAGCATCGATTGGTTGTTTGTTACAGATGTTCTGGGACAACCTATTGGTCCTGTCTTAAAGCGTGAAGATTGGACTGATAGGTTGTCCCACAACATAGGTAACTAGCAAGGAATGTTGTGTAACATTGCAGTAGAGCAAAGATCTCATTTACATCGTGGCAGAATCTTGAAATAATGCACAACCTTGGCTATTAAATAGTTTGTGATAAACCCTCCAGGAAGTCATTGACGTGAAATGCAATCTTCCCTGAAACCAGGTCATCATCTATTACCTAGATAATATATTACCATAAAATAAATTTAATAATAATAATATGTTTCAAAATTGTACATTTTATTCATACAAATATGATACCATTAGTTTTCATGGGTAGAGAATATAATGTATAGTAACACAATTTACTTGAGTTCACTTCTTACAATTATTTAGGCTTCCTTTCAATTAACACTGCATTGTCAGGCCGTTTAACCTTCTTTCATTTTATTCAACCATTTATACTTGACATTATTTACATATCTGCCTAGCTTTCTTATCTGATCTTTATTAGTGCACCTTAATATTTACCTGTAAACTACCTCTTTAGGCATTGTTAACCATATTGAATACTAGCTCAGTGCGGAGGCACTGTTGTAATCAAGAAGTTTACCTGAGGTGGGATCATTGCTGGTTGAAAAGAAACTATTGGTCATCAAGGTTCTTTACTGTTAGATGATCTCAAAGATGATGGTCATAAAAAATGCTCAGAACTTTCTATTCCCCCCAGCCCATGTGTAAGGTACAGTTTGTTGCCACAGAATTGTTGTTGGGGCATTAAGGTAAATTGAGAATACCTTGTCATGATTTGCAATCTGCTGCTGTTTGATTTTCCTTATATATTACTACCCTCTCTCCTTTCCTTCTCCCAAGAATCTCATTAGTTGCTGGTAATCAAAGGAAAGTAACATGTTGAGTACCATTATGTGAGTGTGCATTTGCATTGTGTGTGTGTATAGAGTCAGAGAATGCTTATTCGTATTCTTGAAATCATTCTTTTGACTGGTCACATTGGCAGCTTGTTCCTAACTGACACACACACACCAACACGCACAAACAGCGTGCACTGTCCTGAAGACACATCCCTTATCAGCCATCTTATATGGTGTTGGAAATGGTGTCACATGTTTGAATGGACTTTGTATTTCTATAGTTTAAACTAAATGACTGGTGTAATGAGGAGGCATCTGCAGACATTTTTAAGATCAAGGCTTCTCTTTTTATATTGCTGTTTAAACACTACACCATTAAAGTTCAAATAAAGGGACAAGAATTTAACACTGGGGTGGCATTATAACATTATTTTAAGCGTGTGTTGACACTGTGCAGTTCCTCACACAGACACTTCCTGTGTTTTGGAAATCATTTTGATTATTGTAGAGTGACATTATGAAATGCTTTTCATCTGTCACAGAACAAATATGCAGCATGAACTACTGGAAACTTGATAAGAAAGATACTGTGATGTCACTTATTAAACAATGGAGTGTCATTCCAGTATCCAAGAATCTGGTGTGTGAAAAGTTGCATACAGTAACGTAGTGTGATTTTATGAGGAGACAGATGCTTATTGAACTTTTCTGTATCAGTGTATTGCAGGATACTGAAACATTGAACATGAATTTGGAATATCGGTAGTTAACAGTAATGGCATTGTTGGGACTGTGTTGCACAATGGGCTGCATACCCTGCCGACAGCACTTTGAATACAGTACGTTTCAACACCATTTACCTCCAGTATTGGACATTCATAGGACTGTGCATCATGATATATTCTTATAATAAAAGCCAATGAGATGCACTATTTCTCAAATTTCTTTACCAAAATAAATTTGAGAAACAGTGCATCTCGTTGGCTTTTATTATAAAATTACATCCAGTACTAGTCAGTAATGATTCCCTTCCCATTGCAATTAATATGTTATACATATTACATGTACAAAGAGTATTTTTTGTGTCCCTGAGCATGGCATCTATCCATGCTGAATCAGCCTTCAAAGGCTGATTCAGCATGGAATTTATAACTTATTTTTCCTCTGCTGTTGAGTGTACCTGATGTTATAGATGATGTTTGCATTGCTAACCTCCAGTTCATAAGGAGACTCTGCACCTTCCGATTGGTTGATCTTGAAATATTAACCATTTCTATTTCCTTGAATAATGATGTCAATTAATTTAACTTACTGATCAGAATTTATATCTTCAAAAATCTCGAGCTGTGTAGTTGTATGCACACTCGCTGCACGTCACACTTTTAAGGACATGTAAAAGAACTTAACGAACTGCATGGGGATTTTGTTACACCAGTGTATGTTGTTTTGAGTGTTTATATTCTTCCTTAATGTAAACCATGCCTCACCTGGGAAGAAGTTAGATATTTTGTCTTAATTTCGACAGCAGTGAACCTCTATTGGAAACGGTTCCACCATTCTGTATGCTGTTCATTCATGTATCAATGTTAATGTTGAAATTTATTTTTACATATCTTTAATTATTTTTTAAGTGATGCACCCTTTACAGAAATATTTCAGATGAACACACATTGTTCCATTGAATGCATTTCACAAGTACATTCAGAGCATCTGAGGTCCATGTGCAATAACAGGTAGCAACAGCAGAGCCACATTGTAGGTTGTGGGTCCCACTAATGCCAAGTTTGTATTTTCCTGCACTCATAGACAATAAATCTGCCTACCTGTCATGTTGTGTGATACAGAACTATATTTTGTGTGAATTCGTCATTCAGGATCAGATCTTACGATGGTAGACAGGCCTCATTTACACCAAGCATTTAGGAAGCCATTATAAACATCCAGACATAAAAGCTTTTTAATTCCCAGTCTGTTTAATTGATATTCGTTTCCATAATTACTTCTCAGTTATCCTATATGGTATGAAAATGACATGAATTTTATATAACTTTGGTGGTGTTCTAAGGAACATTGTCTCTTTCTCATTTGGACATGTGGTCATAGAACCCTCAGGCTGAAAGTATATTTTGGTCAGCCAAGGTAATGTAAGGTAAAGAATTATTACAATATAAGTCACTTGTGAACAATTACCATAGAGTCAGTCTTGCATGCTAATGTTGTGCTTCTGCTTTGTGCTTTAGCAAGTGTTTTCAGTGTTGGGAGCTGTCATTACCTGGTGACTGGTGATATGGTAACAGGTTTATCATTTTGGAATGTTCTATAGCCACAATGTTAAAGCATCTTGATAATATTAGCATTATTTGTGCAATGAGTTGGTTGTTGTAGTGTCCGTGGAGATGTAATTAATTATGATAACCAGACTAACAAACCCTTGACCATTTAAGCAGCATTTAGTGGATCTGAATACTTTTTTGCCTGCTCAAAATAGTTGCCCCTCACCCCCCCAAATTCAAACTGGCCATCTCCCACAAGTTAGAAGTGTTCCTCTTGGGCCAACCAGCTTGGTTTCATAGGAACAGTCTGGTGAGTTATGGTATGGACTGTTAATTTCATCTGTGAATGTTTGTATACATAGAAATCTAGCTGTGGTTTGGAAGTGAAATATAACTTGTGTCCTAGCTGTGGAAACTTGAGATATAAAAATCTCTTGTTTTATATCTTGCAGTTGTTATTATGCACAGTTGTCTTGCTTGGTAATTATGAAATACTAGTTCCATTTACTTCATGGAGATAAAGTTTCTCTTGTTCAAGAACATTTCAACAAGTTATTGTGGAGTTTGTTCATCAAAGATTTTGAAAAATCTGATTGATATCAAGTAAAAGAGAGAATGGAAATTGATATCAAGTAAAAAAGAGAATGGAAAGGTAATGAGGTATACTTATTCTGAGTCATCCCATTGTATTGCATTGTTCACTTGAAAATAAAACATCAGTCAGACACAACCACATCAGTTTTGACGTGGTTTAAAAGTTTTGTGTGAATTTCTTGATGATGATTCATTTTGAACTGAAGCATGTAGGAATGTAGAATGCAGTTCATTAGATAGGGCTGTGGATATGTTGCATTTACACTGGAAAATGTTAAGTCATAAGCCTTCCATGTTCTGGATAGGTGGTAGACTGATTTTGGCAGATCTTAGGTAGTCATTTTGAAAACAGCAGCTAACTGAACATGATTTTATTTAAGAAGACAGGAAATGCATGTAAAACATAACGTGTGTGTTTTTGTATCATTGTTCCTCATTTATCCACATACTTTGTACTGTCCTTTATTGATTACTTCTATTTTATATATCATTTATAACCTAAAAAATTTACAACATTGAAATATGTTGTAATTGTTTACTTGTAACAGTATTCGATACACAGTTTGTAGGTATATTCATACTCTCAACTATATCTGTCTCTATCAAGACATTGATTAATAAATTTAAGAATTCCGTCAAGATGGAACAGTTTCCTCTTTAGTTCCTAGTAATGTTGAGGCGATTAATAAAATTACATACACTGTAATTGATCTTACCAGCTTATACAGATAGAGTTATTTAGCCAGATCTGAATATGCGTACCTCCATCCTTATTTGATGAGATGAGTTAGATCATTCCTGGTATGTTTTCCTCAAAAGGATTGTCAGTATAACGTTTTGAACCCTATTTAAGTCAAATTATGAAGGTTAACAGTGTACATGAAGGAGAGCTGACATTTTGATTTAATGATCTAGTGACAGTTTGTCATACATACATTCATAAAGTAAGCATTACTTGGTGAATGTTGCAGGACTGGTCGTTGTAGGCTGTGTATCTTGAAGATTTTTATTTGTTATGAACAATTAAATTTCAGTTTTATTTAAATAATTCGTTAGTGCTGAATTTTTTAGTCCTTTAAGACATTCAGCTATAACACTGGGTAAATTGTTCCCCACACTTTGAGGGATCATGTTACCTTCATCTTCTGGACAAAAGGCAGAGTGGGCATTGAGCCAATGAAAGTGGCAGTGATGCATTGGGCAGGGCATTGATGTACTGGCCGGCATGCTGGATATGAAGGTCAGGATATATGCTCATGTTAAGGAGATGGATGGGGTGGCCACACTGTATCCTTGAATTAATGATGCTGTATTGTCAGTGGAGATGCAGTAGGAGTGTGAAGAGTGGTGGAAAGATCTCTGTGTTCATTCACTAGCATTCTGGAATGGCATGTAAGAGCTCTATAATGTAACATGTGGAACAGAGTGGGAGCATAGACATTGCAAATTCTTCTGCAAGGGCCATTGTTATTTAGGCTCAAAGGAGCTTGTTAAATTTGTCCTCTGAAGTAGTTTTCGTAAGAACTGGAGCTACAGAATGGATCAGTTTGAAAACTTTTTTAATGTTGTTATCATGAATTACTGAACTGTACCAGTGCCTTAGTAAATTTTGAAGGGAGATTTCTGTCCTTTATTTTTGGGGCCTGTGTAATTTCTTTTATCATCTGGGAATAGCAGATCTCAAAATATGTCAGTATGAGGGTTGGCAGCCATATTTTGAGTGAGGATAATGGTACTTTAGTTGCCTTTGTCTGAAGGAGAAGTTGTAATTAGGTGGCCAGTCTGTGAGTCAAAACAGCTGGTCCACTGATGGCAGCATTCAGAATTTCTCTTCACTGCCATTTTTGGAACATTTGAATGAGTGCTGTGAATGAAAGCAGATGGAGTCTGATGCTCAAATATTCAACTTTCTAACTGCCTGGGATTTTATTTCTTTTCTATGTATATCTTAAAAATCTTCATAAAAATATATAATGTTTGGCTGCTGTATTTAAAATTGAATGTTGGAATTACATAGAATGTAAACCGTTATGTGAATGGTGGCAGGAGGATAATTACTAAATTATTACTCCTAGGGTTTAACAAAATTGTCTTGTGCTGATAGCTGGGTCAGGTGTTTGAATGGAGGGTAAACTAATGTTTCCTGATGCTGGGAACAGTGATGGTTATCGAAACATTACTTTACTCGCCATTCAGCCATGTGAAGTTCCACAGAATTCATTCGCTGTAGAAGCTTTAGATTAAATAACTTGGTGTTTATATAATAGTGAACTATTCTATTATAGGAAGAAAATAATGTGACTGTGCATGGTGCCATTACACAAAAGCAGGAACATTGTTCGTAATTGTATCCACCATCCCCACTATGTTTTATTTATAATGCTGGAGACTAATATGGCAGTGAAAATATATAAATAGGTTATTGAGAAAGTGGATAATTGAATTTATTTGCATGCTCTAATTTGCTGTTTGTAGAGTAGTATACAGGCAACTCACTTCCCTGGTATAGAATATGATGTGCGTCTTGTTTCTGTAGAAGTTTCTTGGTTTAATTTTTGTGTGTTTAAATTCATTTCAACATTAGCAAAATTTTAGGCAAATGTAAGGTAGTGCTTTGAATGAAATTTATGATTTTGTGCACAGATTGCTGCTTATAGCGGAATTTTCAGATGAAGTAAAAGAGTAAGTGGGTTTAATTGATCATTCTGTCATAGCTGAGGATGGTGAATGTTTTTACACAACAGCATTGTGCTGTCCTATGTTCATTAGACTTGCCTGTTGTCTGTAATGTCCTGTTACCTTGTGGGTCAGGCTACCGGCTTCCAGCTGTGCCTTGGTCCTGGCTGGGGGGTACAGGGACCCCTCTCACAACACCTTCCACCTCTACAACAGCTCCCCTGGTTTTGACACCACGTACTGCTCGGAGGAGGTACTATTCAACTGAGTTACAGTGTGCCGGGCCTTGTGTAGTAACATAGAAAGTGAACAGGACAGATGTCAGTCCACCATATTTACCACAAGTTGCACTACTTGGGTACAGCATGACAGATATGTCTCAGTATCCTACTTGTATGTTAAACTTGTTAGAGAAAGAAACGAGTATAGTGTATCATGCTATTGTTTTGGGTGGTTGGAAATTCCAAGTGGTAGAATATTACATGTAATGAAATTTTTAAATGTATGTACTGAGTCAAAATTGTTTTAGTTCTTTTTGTATAAATGACAAATGTCATTCTTGCAATAAGTTAATATGCATTTCATAACACATTAAGTGTTTTATTTGTAAGATCTTTCAGGCTGTATAAACACATTTTTCATTTATGTGCGATCTAACTTGCATTTTTTTTGGGAGGGGGGGGGGGTCAAGTATGGCCATTTTTTGTTTGAAGCAGAATGTGATGGATTGACATCAGGTGCCTTGTGTTTGTGTGTGTTTTCAGAGAAGTATTGAATTGGTGTGA
>Ga0123352_10018469_pt1 | contig 11111 bp, 3 predicted proteins | sample TergutLab28metaG_FD_89700 | JGI IMG/M metagenome (GOLD analysis project Ga0123352, IMG submission 89700) | Labiotermes labralis P1 segment gut microbial communities from Petit-Saut dam, French Guiana - Lab288 P1 | ecosystem: Host-associated > Arthropoda: Insects > Digestive system > Gut ... | reverse complement strand
GGTATATCCTGCTTATGATTTTTCTGTTTTTTATATATGTTTTCATTAATGATATTCCATGTAGCTTTATTTTTATTGGCAGAATTTGATATGAACTCATTATAATAGTTCTTCTTTGCCTGGATTATAACTTCGTTTAATACCTTGCAATATCTTTTGTAATAAAGTTTCTTACTTAGTATGGAACATTGGTGGATTGAACCTGACGGAGGAAAGCTGAAGTCCTCCAAGGAAAACTTGTTCCACTGTCATTTTGTCCGTACAAATCTCACATCGACTGGCACTTAGCTTATACCGAGCTCTTCGGTGAGAGACCGGTAACTAAACGTTTGGGCCATGGCACGGCCACAATAATGATTATGGTAGTAATAATAATAATAATAATAGACTTTATAATAGAAGTCCAGCACATGTGGAATGTGAAAACAAAAGTGATACCGGTAATAATAGGGGCGAATGGAAATATTTCAAAATAACGGAATACCTGAGTAACATGCCAGGAGAGCACGAAATTAAGGAAATACAGAAAACAGCCGTTCTGGGCACCGCACACGTACTGCGGAGGGTGCTAAAAAAACACAGAACATATTTCACGGGCGAAATAACATTACATGTAGCACAAATTGTAAATACAGAATGGCTGCGACCCTATATACCCTAGAAATATGGTTTGTTTCAGGTATTTAATTGTAAATACCCTGCATACAGGTGATAACGATGGTAATAATAATAATTATTATTATTATTATTATTATTATGACAATAATAATCATGTATTATTTACTTCTTGAAAATTCTGGCGGCACCAAAAAATGCACAATTATGTGTGTATATATATATTACAATTAATTTTCTCCCACATGTTTAGGCGTAGTTGCCATGCTCAGGGAGCTTGGTGCCGCAGGTGTTTGTCAATCAACTCACAATGCACGGAATGATTAATATGAAAGTATGATGACCGTGTTCACTTCGCGGTAATCTTCCCCCACTTAAATCACATCGCCTCCTATATTAACTGTAGCAGACATAAAGGTGTTAACATTTATAATGTGTTTGCATCGTCGTCGTTATAAGCAGTGTATATAAGTTGCAGCGTTCTTGTCATCAGAGCGGTAGTCTATTGTTAACCTTGAACAGACTATATTTAGCCTGTGGTCTCAAAGAGGAAGGGAACAAACCTGACTGAAGTTGTTTATATGTACCAAAACAACATTTTCGGCTCGAGGGACATATTTTGTAAAGTTTATTTTGTGTCGTGTAAGATCTTAGAATTCTTTCGGTTGTATTTATATCATGTATCACGTATCGTGTGAAGGGGCCTCAGCCCTAGCAAGTGCGCTGTTATTCCCAGAGGAAAGGGGTCTTTCCTCGGGAGTGATGGGATGTGGACACGCCAGGCGCGGCTCAGGTTCCCCTGAGACCGAAGAATCCACGTTATCAAGGTCCCTAAAGCCGCATGATGCCATTTTAACCAACCACGGCTTTCTGGATACTGTGTTTATACGAACTCTACATTAAATTACATCATACGGTCCACACTATGTTCAAATTGCTTATAAAACTCAATCAATTCTGACAGGTAATTTTAAGCCCGATAAGCTGTTTGTAAAACTTACTGAACAAGTATTGTAACTGAATAGAATACATTAATTTGTGGCCTTTGAGGATGTCACTGTAGTTTAAAAAATTGAGAATACGAAATTACTGCTTCTGTGGAACACATTTCTTTCTGAGAAGCTAATACAGAAGCCTGCCAGTCAAGATATTTGCAGCATTTTACGGATCTCTAAGTTCTATTGCCTTGTTTACCAGAACCTGCCACTGGGTCGTGTAGTGAGAATTCAATAAAGAAAGACCAGAAACTTTTATGGGAGGAAATAAACAGGTTGGGCTGGCAGTAAACGTGGATAAATTGTAATCAAACTGCCTAGATTCATAACATAGAGTGTGCCCGTAAATATCTCTTATGTCAGAGTAAAAATTCGCAAAGAAATCAAAAAAACATTCACGAAGAATTTAATAGGAGATTAAATTTTTGGAATGTTTGTTTCCTTTCAGTCCGAAATTTGTTAACTTTATGAGAAACCTGAAGATTAATGCATAATAATTATAAATTTACGTGTTCTCAGTGGTTTTAAAAACCGAAACAAGTGGTACGTTAAAGGGTTGTGAAAATAAATTTTGGGGAGAATATTTAGTCTTAAGACGAAGGGTGCACAAAACTACGTAGTAAGGAATCTCACATTTTACGCTCTTCTTCAAAAATGTTAGGAATAAAACCAGTAAGTATGAAATGGGTAGGTTTTGTGCTGCGCTTGAAAAGTGGAGATACTCCTGCAAAATTTTGTTCTTACAGCGTGCAGGGAAGAAATCCTTGGGACAGTATGGTGTAACTGGGAGGATAATATTAGAGTGGATCTTCACGGAATTAATTCGCCCGGGGTAGGTTACGAAACAGTGGCGGATACCTGCAGGGTGTCGAAGGTAGTATGCGACACTGCATAGCTGGGTAGGTTGGCCTACGTAACCGTCCGTAGACATCAGACTAGTCATACCCCAGCAGAGAGCAGACTTTATAATCACCACCATGAAAACAAACCTCACGGCACTGAACTTCAAACCTCGCGGCATTAAACTTTAAACCTCAAGGCAGTGAACTTAAAACCTCAGGGCACAGAACTTAAAACCTCACGGCACAGAACTTAAAACCTCACGGCACTAAAATTTAAACGTCACGGCAGTGGTCTCAAACCGCACAGCACTGAGTCTCCAACCTCACAGCGGTGAACCTCGACTAGCCATAAAGGGCCTCTAAGGTCATTTTCAAGGAGCTTCAAGAATTGTACAAAGTAACAATAATGTATATTTCAACAAAACACGCAGGTTAGAGGCATAAACATGCAAAAATGGCTGTTAGGTTATTACAGTAGCTCTGTCTATGTCTCCCAGATATGATTCCAGTTCACGTAATAATTCAGCGATTTTTTTTTATGAAATGGCCGTGTCATCTAAAATGATTCACAGTTTTTACATTCAATGTTTGTACTGGTAATCTTATGCAAACTGCATGCATATGCACAACGTTAATTTAAAAATATTGTTCAAATATGTAATATTTAATATTTAAATGAATCGGTCTGGCGAAGTACATATACAACTACCAATTCTGTATTCGGTCTAGCCCTGATAGTGTATTGTGTTGGGCTGTACGTTTTTTTTTTCCGCATGCTTGCAATCCATTCTTGAAATGCCATGCAATACGACTTCACATTTTCGCGCGGTCTGTTTATTTCATCGCGGTATTTCTGCTAAGTATTTTGTAAATATTTTAAAATTTTACAGTTGATATTTTTATGGACAAACAATTTTAAACCCTTCACAGCGTATTTTAGTTGAATGGGTAATTACGTGTCTGCAGAATAATAATACAACACATTAAATTTAATGTGTGTAGAGTTGGTTTACATTTAATCGCATTAGTTAATATCTCTGTAATTATTTTTTGCTGCAATAAGGTCGGTAAAAAATACATATTCATACAAAATAACTACATCAGAGCGTGCTGTAAGCAACGAAGTGCAAGCCGTGTTTCCGAATAAAGCTTTTAAAATCACAGAGTTTATATTAAAATTAATTACTTGAAACACGTTTTTGTTTCGCCAAAACGTGTACTCTAAAACGTATATTCTTTGTTCTCACGTACTGAAACAAATTCAGCCAACATGCAGATGGAGGCAACACTATGCCTATTGTTAGAACAGTTATTATCCTAGAAGGTGCAAGAGACCAGAAAGCTGCGTTTAGAAGAAAGTTTGCAGTGCAAGTCAGAAGTATGGAATTAACTATATTTTACCCACAAGAACACTGAAAACATAAGCAGCTGTATTTAGTGTCCACTGACTTCCAAACAAGAAGTTCTATTTATTACTGCCATAACCAGAATCTCCGGCTTCTTTAATAAAGTATTCGTGGTTTTAAGCTTGACAAAAATGGACGTTTAATTCGTGTTGATTTTTATAAAACTTAAATTGTGGTCTTCGTATCTCACAAGATTTAATTTCTGGAGTATCGGACTCGAACTGCAATTAAAAGCACTGTGCTTAAACCCTCGTTGACTACGCATTTTAATCTGCTTGTCCAGCATACATACTGTTGTATGGGTACAACCATGTGTGTGCTTCGACTGTGACCTTAAGAATTTGTTAACCTAATGAGAAATAACCAAAAAGTTTATATACAGATAAGTAGATTTTTTATATTATAATCAGCATAGCTTCCTACATGTTTCGGCCACCTATTGTGGCCATCTTCAGGGAGGTGTTCTTTGAACGAACGTTCTATGTAATATATATATGTGTGTGTGTGTGTGTGTGTGTGTGTATGTATATATATATATATGCACTTTTTTGTTATTTCTCATAAGAAATCATCAGTGCATGGCCATGAACTTTTAATATATGTTAACCATTTTAAATGTACATATGAACCTTGATAGGATTATGATATTACTATCGAAAGGTTGCCATTTTTTAATTTCCTGCCCGCAGTAATAACAACATGGCGGGCGTTCGAAGTTTAACGTAATAGGTGGGAGCTACACTAGCGCCGCTGGACCTCACAGTGATAAAAGCTATAAACTTTAATAGTAGGGTTTCTAAAAATAAATAACCTTCCACAGTGTAGTTGTATAAAGTAAATCAATATGTCAAACACACGAAATCTGTGCTCGGCTGTCCGTGAAATGACAGAGTTATTTGAACCGGGCTTGCAAAATACACGTGGGTCGACCTAATGTGGTTACCGTCAGAGACTCTGAAATTAGGCTGTATGAGAAAATTAGCAAGTGTTTTGCACACAGTAAATCGCTAAATTATGAAACTGTTATTGTTTGGTTTCTCTTAACCCCACTACGTTTCAAAGGGCGAAGCCAGTACGGGATTATCTGTAAGTTTTCAACCAACCATTCTCGCTAATACTCTGAAGAATATTTAACATTACTACCTACTTTAAACAAAGAATTACAGATTGGGCCTTAGTTGTCGTAGATCATTTCCAGACTGAAGTGACTCGAAGAGCGTAACACATCTTCATTTCCTGAATCTGAAAATAGAGACTGTTAATAATTATATTGTTGCTTCTAAATATTACACAAGTGTACGTGTGAAATAATGTGAAACGCCAACTTGATGCAACAAGGTAATTTTATTGATGTATACTTAGCTCGACATATTTCGGGTACATACGCCCATCATCAGGAGCATTAGATGTTGAGTTGCAGCATATGGTTTTCTGCACCGAGCTTTTGGATGGGCGGTGGTCTTGAGAGCTGCTGTGTAGGTCATGTGTACGGTGCGGAAGGTGCCGTGCGACCACCACTCATCCAAAAACTAGGTGCAGAAAACCATATGCTGCAACTCAACATCTAATGCTCCTGATAATGGACTATGTACCCGAAACATGTAGAGCTAAGAATACATCAATAAAATTACCTAGTTACATCAAGTTGGCATTTCACATTATTTCATGAGGAAGATGCACGGTCAAACAACCCTCAAGTTTACGTGTCTCTTCGCTTGTCGCATATTTATTCCGGTATTCCATCAAATCTTTAACAGACTGACTCATTAATAATAATTTCATGATGCACCTCATCTCCGGGCGAGCAGTGTCTTTAAATAGACCGCATCTGCCTCCCTCCCAAGGATTTGTTCATAATTCATGCCTGTGATATCACTGGAAGCTCAAAAGCTGCAAAGTAAACGAAAGGAATATTACATAGTAGAAACAAAACGAAATTTAATTAAGTTTGAATTTCAGGAACTGTTCAGAGGGAAGAACGAGGATTGAGGGTGACTGAGAATTAGGATCTGGGTAAAATATTTGCACTTGAAGGCCGGAAGTAACAGAAAGATGGGGCAAATTCCGCAGTAACACACTGCGTAAATTTTCATCTTCGCATGGTTCAAATAGGATGGTCAAGTTAAGAAAAATTGGGTGTATGACTTAGTACACATAAGGGAAGTGCGAAGGTCACCCCCATGAGATGCCTGTGCTGACGCAGAGGGGAGGCGTAGGTATAGCACCAACCCATTCGCCACCAGAGAAGTGAGAAACGACAACAGAATTTTCATTGATAACTTAAGGAAAATAAAGCATTTTGGAATTCTAGAAGTGCATGACTTTCTAATTAAATGTTGAAGATTATTGAACAGAGTTATCTGACGAAGGACAGATAACCTGGTGGATTTCCTTATACATCTTAATAAACTATCTTTTTTTCATGAATGTCGGAGAAATTTATGATTATCTGAAGGAATTTTACCTTCTGCGGAAGGGACAAATTATATCTTCTTCCGAAATAAACTATAAAATATAACGGTTCTGTGTTATTCCCAATTCACGTAAGAGCACACTTTCGCCTAGAGTAAACTGTCACATCAGCTTCTGTTAAAGCCTACAGGTGTTAATAATACAAAGCTGTAGTACAGTAGCACAGTCATGAACACAACAATATTACAATTATTAGCGATATATAATATACAGCTACATGTTTCGGCTCTGTATGTAAGCCATCATCATGTTGTCCAAAGAACTTATTAAGTGGCTATACAGTATGTGTGGTAATTTTGGAAGGGGGACGAGGTCTCCTCTTACATCATAAATCGTGGGATTAGTAAAAGTTGAAATAAACATGTTAAGGAGTTACATCAATTGTGAACATATTATAATTCTAAAATGCAAATTATATAGTAAAACCATCGTACTGAGATGTTTCATCAATTGCCAACTTCATAGTTTGTGCAAAACCTACAATAAATTACATACGCTATAAGTGCGTAATATAGTAGCTATGTATTAATAATTTCAGTTCTTGAATAGTTCCTTGTCTAGGCGGGCTATTGTTTCTTGTATTCTTATCCTCGTGGTCGTGCGGTATGGCCAGGATCCCTCAGGTGGATGGGTATGGCTTAAGATCTACTATTGTCTCCTTCTCTTAGGAGGGGTCTTCTGTATTGTGGGTCAGCTACATGTCTGTCGAGTTGTAGTTGTATATTATATATGGCTACTAACTGTAATATTGTTGTGTTTATGACTGTATGTATACATACATGTACACACACTACAGCTTTGTATTACTGACCTAACACAACGGGGATGACACACCTTAAGAAGCCTACCGGTGTATTCCAGTACCACCAGGTTTAACATTCAAAAATTCTGCATGCTGATCACATTGAATTTATGTGTTTTGTGTGGCTCTCAGAACAAACAGTAACTTTTACCTTATACATCATTAACAGATTGGTTTTTATAGCCGAAGTGGATACTCTTTACTGCGCGGTACGGACTGAGTCCTTATATAAGACAGAAATCTTTCGTCCTTAAGGGATTAATAGTCGCAATGAAATTTGTATTCTTATATATTCCAGCATATTTGTATTGCTTCATGATTTATTATATACCACGTTCTTTTCAACACCAGTTAATTACACGTAAATACGAGAATCCTAAGTAATATGTCGTATATTTGGCCAAGAAGCTCAGTATAAACGAAAGTAAGTCGCAGAGTAAGGATAGTTTTAGTTAACATGAAAACATGCAGTAACACTGCAAATAGTTGCGAAAATAGACAACTCGTTTGCTCCTCTGTGTTAGACCGTTCGTTTCCTCCTTTACCTTTGCTTCGATTTCGTTGATTTTTATTAACTAGCGTTATTACTGTGACGTGCGTGGCATGACTGATATGTTGATTGGACACACAAAAGAATAATTTTGGTACTTAATTTGATTTTTGTGGTTAGGTTGTGTGCATAGTGAAGACATTTTCGGAATAACTGGAGGTCACTAAGGCAGTAATTGTATGAGCTGGAGGCAATATTGTGAATGAACACATGCCGATATTCAAAGGAGAGCGGTTTAGCGTTGTCAGTAGCAATCAAGGTTCAGCCCGCTCGGTGCATCCGGGAAACCCGTAGAAAAGGTCTAGGAGGAACTGCATCCAAATTGGGTGGCGCCGAAACAGGTCAGAGTCCGTCGGCAGTTTGGCCTGTTCTGTGGCGTGACTGCAGGCTTCCGCCGCGGTGTGAATGAGATCTTCGCTCTTCTGGGATGTTACGCAGCGTGGATTGGTAGTTACCGACGTTTCGGAACAACGTATCATTCCCTTCTTCAAGGGTAAACCCCAGCGGAAGACGTCTTTGACTGCTTGACCACGGATTTAAACAGCGGTCTGACATTCCCCGATTCACTCGTGGTTTTTACATTGAACTTCATTATTTTTGTAACAACTCGTCAGTTATTCTTTCAGATAGCTCCTGATTCATAACTGAAAATTAAGCTTTCCCTGAGTAATCCTGGTTTAAAAATTTGAAAGGCATTTACAGACAGCCTATGTACGTGTTCAAGTAGGCGTACGTAACAATTGTGCATTTTGTCACAACTTGTAATAAAATAGAGTAAAAATTGCACTCAACATGTTTCACATAGAATATATTCCTACTAATGGATAGTCAGACACAAAATGCGTCTGTTTGGGAACCTGTACTTCCAACTTGTCCCTCATCCTACGCCCGCTCCCGATGACCGTACTCCCAAAGGAACTCACAAACCCCCGGCTTCATGCGACTTGTAAGGGATGGAGAAATGCTTCTGGCCCGTTTTCTCACCTCCCCTTGCTAAACCAGTACGTCTCTTGCAACCCCCTTGATCGTATTTCTTTCTGTAGAAGGCGTGAAAATTCTATTGAACTAAAATTGGCGTCAGTTATATACAGTTTTATGTTCTGGGGAGAATTATATAGGTGCGTTCGCATTCCACGGAAGTGTTCTTGCCAGTGACTTTGAACCTTTTATGGACCGCGCAGCTGCTAAGATCATTTCGTACATCTCAGTACAAGATCGACCTAAAGAAGTCCCTGTGCTAATCTGGTAGTTTCGGCACACCTATTCAATTCTAGTTGATCCTGTTGCAAAGGAACGTGGAGTGTGTATGCATCATGAAATCAAACACGCATGATATTAGTAAAGTAACCGTTCTTTGAAAAAAGCGTCTTCAAATTATCAACAAGATTATTTCTGATTGCAAACATGTTTACGTAACTCTTACGTAATTGCCTGGAAATATGTTTGTATCAGATTAATCGTCGGCGTGTCTGTTTGTTTAACTTCATAAACAAAAACAACAAAGCCCATTAATCTTCTAAATTAATTATGACAGTGCCTTGCAAGACACATTCCCTGATATAATTATTCAGGTTCTCATACAAAGGATTGATATACGAGTATAACACGTTGAGGCCTAACCTATTATGCATTTGTATGTCGGCGTTTGGTGATACAAGATAGATCGAATTATGCCTCGCAGCGACTGAGCGATGCTAAACATAGATCGTTCTATGCATTGTATATCGTATGGTCTTCTAGGAAATTGCCTGCTGTGAACAAATAGGACAAAAGGACAGCAGCAGACATAATTATTTAAGTTCATATTAATTAGTTATGAAACTAGAAGTGGCCATCGAAATTGTACTGTCGTGTTGTGTTATTTATTTTCTTTAGATCCGTTCTAGATTTCTCTTCGTATTCACTTTTGAGTATTCTAATTAATCCCATTCTAGCCAAGGTTCTGCGTTTGCTTCCTTTCTGTTCGTGCTGTACTAAGTTTCCGGCTCTTCTTTATTTAATCGCACTAATGACAGTGAGTGTGGATTTGTTTCGTCCAATTCAGGACAGGAAACATGGATGGGCCTTGCGTTGCATGCAGAGCTTGGAATTTCTTGAATAGTTCAGAGACTATTAACTCCCCAAAAAAGATTTTGCCCAGTGAATTTACTCAGTTTTTCTTCGTGTCAATATATATAGCCCTTTGTGTGTGTGTGTGTGTGTGTGTGTGTGCGTGTGCGTGTGCGTGCGCGCGCGCGCGCGCGCGCGCTTGTACGTTTGCATTTCTCCGTTCGGATAATGGTGGAAATTCTAACATGAGCGAATATTACTTTATGTTACGATTTTAAGTCTTTCAAAAATTGTGTTAGATTTATACACAAGTCAGCAGAAACAACTGTAGTACTTTCCTGTATTCGGAAAATCTTAAATAAATTCTGCACTACAAAACTTGCTGTTAGCCAGCTGGTCCTTTATAATTCTGGTACATTGTGCATTTAGAGGTCATTTAAGATTTTCTGTTATCTCATAGCGGCCTACAAGTCTTTGCGCTTAGCTGTGATTGTCATTGCGTTAAACAGATCATCATATCGAAAATAAAAATAAGTAATTCACACATTTCTATTGCTGCTGCGTTTTGTCTGAAACTATTCTTGATCCAAAAACATAAAGCGTTACGACTGTGCCTACAGCCTTCGGGGAAAATTACGGCTTCAGTTATAATTATTAATATTAGTGGTAGTAGTAGTACTAGCAGCAGTAAGTAGCAGCAGCAGTAGTAGTAGTAGTAGTAGTAGTAGTAGTAGTAGTAGTAGTAGCAGTAGTATTAGTAGCAGCAGTAATTGTAGTAGCTGCAGCCCCTATAATATTAGTAGTAGTAGTAGTAGAAGTAGCAGTAGCAGTAGTATTAGTAGTAGCAGTAGCAGTAGTAGTAGTAGTAGTAGTAGTAATAGCAGCACTAGTAGTGGTAGTAGAAGTAGCAGTAGCAGCAGTAGTAGCAGTAGTAGTAGTAGCAGTAGTAGCAGCAGTAGTGGTAGTAGTAGTAGTAGTAATAGCAGCACTAGTAGTGGTAGTAGCAGTAGTAGTAATAGCAGCATTAGTATTAGTAGTAACAGTAGCAGCAGTAGTAGTAGTAGCAGTAGTAGCAGCAGTAGTGGTAGTAGTAGTAGTACTAATAGCAGCATTAGTAGTGGTAGTAGCAGTAGTAGTACTAATAACAGCACTAGTAGTGGTAGTAGCAGTAGTAGTAATAGCAGCATTAGTATTAGTAGTAGCAGTAGCAGTAGTAGTAGTAGTAGTAGTAATAGCAGCACTAGTAGTGGTAGTAGCAGTAGTAGTAATAGCAGCATTAGTATTAGTAGTAGCAGTAGCAGCAGTAGTAGTAGTAGCAGTAGTAGCAGCAGTAGTGGTAGTAGTAGTAGTAGTAATAGCAGCATTAGTAGTGGTAGTAGC
>Ga0123352_10018467_pt1 | contig 11111 bp, 10 predicted proteins | sample TergutLab28metaG_FD_89700 | JGI IMG/M metagenome (GOLD analysis project Ga0123352, IMG submission 89700) | Labiotermes labralis P1 segment gut microbial communities from Petit-Saut dam, French Guiana - Lab288 P1 | ecosystem: Host-associated > Arthropoda: Insects > Digestive system > Gut ... | reverse complement strand
TGTGTGTGTGTGTGTGTGATTGTGGTGCCTTCAATGAACCATTTCGAGGCACTACTTTAACCACTGTGAAGACTTATCATGATGGCACCTATGGTATGCCGAAACGTGTAGGAGGAAATTTCGTATGCGTGTACGTTTTATGTATATATTTCATTCCATGTAAGTTTAGTTTTATAAGTTAACGCATACTTAATTTCTTATAAAACACCAGTAGCAAATAGGATGCATAAATATGCATTCTAACGATGTGCTCTCAAATATGAAAATACGGCGGATAACTAAAAATAAACAGAATGTTAAATATAAACATCGTCGCTCTAAAGGAACTGGAAAATTACACAAAAAAGTTTTACTTATTCTATAACTAAACGTCCGTTATGAATATTACGCTCGCTCATAAATCGTAAAAACATGGAGTTAATACCAGTAGATCCTGAAATTTTGGTCTCCAAATCGGAAGCCGTAGCTTCTACCCATAAGAGCGGTACGCTCCATAAGCGAGTGTGACTCTTCATGTGAAAGACAAGGTTTAATCTTACGACGCATTGATCAGCTTCCTCATAAACATCGATACGTTTCTAACAGCTACATGGCACTACACCTCTACAGGATTTATGTTATGAACTCAAAGACGGGAAGAAAATTTTAATTCATAAAGCCAACTTTATTTCGAAATTTTCACTTGGGTTAAGAAAAACTTCAAATTAATAATTATACAACCTACTCTTAAACTTCAGCATGTGGTTCCACTAATGTGAATCAACATTATCTTCTGCACGTAATTTAATTTGAATTTTATGAAGAAAACTGAAACTGAATGTAGCACAATCCACCCAAATAGAAACTTTCTTCTTCCGGGATTTTAAGCAGAACTTCTTGGTAGGTACTACCAACCAAAGCTTTATAACATCCCAGAAGAACAAAAGCTTCAACTATAATGCAGCGGAAGCCTGAAATCACATAATCAAACTGCCACTGTTAATTCTTTATTGACTCTTAACATCTTTCGACAATTGTTAATAAACAGAAAACTTCTGGAATTTCCGATTTACAGTTTTCCGAAAGATAAGCCCAAGATTTACCAGCATAAGTTTAATAGAATTTATATAACAAATGCTCGTGACATTTATTTCATTTAGTTTTTCAGTTTTTACCCAGTTGTAATGAAGAAAACAAACATTTCCTTCAGTGTGCGAAGTTCCAATACAAGTCGACGTCTTCCAACTTCGGCAAACAATCAATGAATGCTGACAGAAGGCTTCCCACAATTAGGTGCAGTTTCCAGAGTATAAATTTTGCGGGTCCAATAAAAGATCTATTTCCTCGTGTCTATACGTCCCATTTCTCTTCGGTTCCGTATTTTGCTCAAAAAAATGGCAGAATTATTATGAGTGACTAAATCTGATTTGGAAGAAAGCAATCGTTGCCTGTTTAATGTATTAAAGCAAAATTTGCCTTGGTGTTTTAAGGAAGACCTCTTAGGTTACCCATGTGCAATTTACCATTTCGATGTACATAGCGCTCCTCTCCACAGGCATTTTGAATTTGCTTCTGTTAACGACAGAAAATGTGGTATCTGAGAGGCCACAGATAAGGGAAAGTCTTTTTAAGTTGTGCTGAAGTGAGAATTATCTAAATTCATCTTTCTGGAGTCATGAAAGTAAGCTTTGGGTATTCAATCTAGGTCCAAAACGTAAGAACGAAAATTCGTTTTCTGAATTCAATTAGTCATTCACTTTCATTTCTCTATAACTTTGATCTGGCACTGTGCTGCTACTTGTATGAGGAAGTGGCTGCGCCTGTGTCTGCAGGAGGCTAAGTTCTGATCTTAGTCCGCTTTCCTTTGAGACGCCCACAAATTCAATTCCATTTTACTGTATTTCGCCTCGCAAAGTGGGGAAAAGAGATTCTTTCTCTCCTTCCACCTAAACTACGAAGCCAAGAATGGGATACCAAAAAGAAAATACTTTAAAGTCTGACTCAAAAAAAGAGTAGAAGATGAAAGGAAAAGAAATCAAAAGTTTAAACAACCAAGATTTTTTCTTTGTTCGAGAGGAAGAAAACAGAAGAAATAAGGTCACTGCCTTGAGGGTTAAAATCTGGAACATTTGCATTTATTTTGTTGTCGCTGTAAAGGAAATGGGCTTGCTCCATCTATATAACAAAATAAAATACATAAGAGATAACATAAATCTTTATACCTGGTGGCCCATTCATGTGCAGTCCCTATTATGTCACATTTTATTTGAATGTGCCTTTGTTCCCCTTTCTAACATGTCTATTTTATCACCTAAAGGACATGGGATAGCAGCCAAACGGCCCATTACGATTCTGCTACTTACATGGTAAGATAGTGAAAGTTATGGCGTGAAGAAACCCAAAGGTATCGACAGCTTGTTTTGAGGATTTTGCTACTGAAGTCCAATTCTTGCAGCACAGGAAACAGCTGCAAGCTTTTGTGATAAATATATGTAACATTTCCACATCAGTGTCAAATTCTTCAACTGAATTCCTTTCACGCATTACAACATGTAACGGGAATATTATTTCATAAGCACACAATTTTGTACACAAATTTCTAATGGTATTATCGACGTAAGCCTATCTGGTTCTGCATACTTATTTGCGTTTCAATTAATAATGTAGCAGAAATAAGGGGCTCAATTTTCACTCAAATCTGGGAGACCCTAGCGCACCTGACGGAATAATTTTTGTTCTTACTCAATAGCCCGAGTGGGAATAGTTCCCTGGAATGAATGTCTTCCTTACGTAAAACCCTGGCTGGAACTAGCATCGATATGTTACGTTTTCACTGAATAATCAAGACGGACCTTCGCTCAGGAATGAGAGTGTTCTAGTCTACACTCAATAAATTGGCCGGTATTAACGTTGCGGTTTACGGGTGCTTTACTCTCATCATCCTTTCAGGCCAACAAACTAAATTAATTTCGGAACGCACATCAAATGTGTTGACATTCACACGTCTAACTTTTGACGCATTACACCAACAAATCTTGAAAGCAGCAAATCAGGATCCTGTAAAGATTCTTGATCCGTAACAATATTGTGGTGTTACGAAATGCTAAAAGTGGGGACATTATGCCTTCTAATGGTTTCCAACTTTGATATTTTAAGTAGCCTAGTTTAACAACGTTGTGTAATTTCAAAAGCGAGGCCGCGGCTAGTGATCTTAACATATAATGATTTATGAGAGATTATCTTTAAGTAGTTGAACATACGCTTTTGTGTCCCACTCTAAATATATTTTCCTGAATTTGCCCCGAGAGATTTAACTAACACACAGTTAGTAGTTATCACTATAAAGGGGCAGTGAAGTCGAGATTCGAATCCAATACTTGTACTTCCAAACACGAGTCTAGAATTCCGTCATCAGTCTGTTGGTGCGCAAACAAGAAACGGAATACCGTCGGTCATGGACAAATATACAAATAATTCCATATTTTTAAAGATAAAAAATGCGCTAATTAAAAATACAGTAATATAGATTACAAAACGCACTTCACATCAGGTGCCAAACACTAAATGTTTCGGCATCAACGTGGAGTTCTTCTGCAACAACGTTTCGTGGGACCAACAAACAGTTCAGGCACTTTTCACTCACACTTGCCCCCCCCCCCCTTAAAAGTTAAAAGTTTTAAAATATTAAAACTCAAAATTACATACCCTCATTGCTGCATAAAAAAGCCTCCTCTCTTACATATTCATATCCGTAATACGTCCGGAGCTGTTCACCAACCTGCAGCAATATATGAACCAAAAAGTTCTCGTCCTGTAAAATTGTCAATATTCACCCATTGTGTGACAGAGGGGGCTTATCGCTATGTTACTGTTGATGCAGCAATGGAGTGTGCAATTTACAGTTTTGAAATTTAAAGAATTAAATTTTACAATTCAAATATGAGTGAATGGCGCCTGAAATATTTGTTGCACCTACGAAACTTTCTTGCTGAAAAACTCCCTGACGACGGCACCTTGGTACCGAAACACGTAGGTTGTGGCACCTGATATGAAGTATGTTCTGTGATCTGTTTTACCGTATTTTAATTAGTGCAATTTGTTGGTTTATAAAATTATGGAATGTAAGAAAATGCACTGAATGAACAACATAAAATTTTTAATATAAAATAAGTTCAAAGTAAAGATATCTTACGACTCTGAACTTCCATTAGAGAAATGAAAGTAGAAGGAACTAGCCCAAATACCTGCCATAAATATTTCAAATGAGTCCTTTACACGTTCGGTTACTGCAATGAATGTCAAGAGAACGTTCCGTTAAAATACATTGCACATGTAATTCTACTCGTGTACTTTGAACCACTTGTAAAGCAAAAGCAAAGAATGCATTTACCTTTTCTTCGTTAAGGATGTTTCACACAAGTATTGGTAGAGTTCTGTAAGGCATACTTTTATACTACGTCTACTTTTAAGTCATGGGCCAAATACGTTTTGCAAAAAGATTTTCAATACAATAATTACAATTCGATTTGAATTTCATTTAAAATGAAGGCCAGAATAAGTAGCATATTGAAATTTGCCCTACGTCTTTCACTACAGACACTCACAAGAAATATTACTGAATTTCCTCCTTCCAAAAATGAAATACACAAACAGCCAGACACTAGAACAAACATGGCCCCTCTATAAGGCGTTTAATTGTTTTAATTAGTATCGAATTTCTAAACAAGAAACTCATGAAAACTCGTAGTACTTCGAGAAGAACGTAATTCAAAATAGCTTAAAATAATGGAATGTCTTATATATGTAATAGACTCAGTAATTCGAAGGGTATTTGAATTCTAATTTCTGGGAATGCATAAGAAACCTAGCAAAAAACGGAACTGTAATAAAAGTCATGACTGAGGATGACTTACATGCGTGGGGAATGTAACAATGTCAGACACCGCAGAGAAATGGACCAACGACCTAAATGGCTTGAGATGTATGTATATATTATGTATGTATGTATGTACGTATGTATGTATATTTGTTTGTATGTATGTAGTATGTGTGTATGTATGTCATATGTACGTATTATGTACGTATGTATGTGTTTATGTGTGTGTGTGTGTATGCATGTATGTATGTATGTATGCATGTATGTATATACGTGTGTATGTATGTACGTATGTATGCATGTATGTATGTACGTATGTATGTATGCATGTACCTATGTACGTATGTATGTACTATACATGTACGTATATATGTATGCATATACGTACGTACGTACATATGTAGGTATTATGAATGTATATATGTACTAATATATGTTCGTGTATGTTTACATTTATGTGTGCATTATATACGTTTATGCTCTATTATGCAACTAATGTATGTATGAGTGTGCATGAATGTGCATGTAAGTGTGTGTGTATGTATGTGTGTATGCATGTACATATGCATTTTTTATTTATTTGTTTATACGTATATGTACATATACATGCATGGGTGTATTGACGTACGTATTATGTTATATTATGTACGTAACGCATGTATGTGTGCGTGTATGTATATATGTACGTGTGTAAAGTATATGTATGTGTGTAGGTATATATATCTGTGTGTGTTTTTTTATGTATGTTTGTATTATGTGTGTATGTATGTTAAGTATGTTTGTATATATTCATGTATGAATACATATATATATATATATATATATATATATATAATATGAAATGTTTTGATATATTTGTTAACTACAATTGTGTTTATTTATTATTTATAATTATTTATTTATGCGTGTATGTATTATGTATGTATGTGTGCGTATGTATATTTGTATGTTTGCATGCCCGTATGCATTTATGTATGTGTTTTACGTATGTAATATATGTAAGTGTTCGTGTATGTATGCGCTTATTTGTGTGTATATATATATATATGTTCAACATATGTACCTATATAACTAAGTATGCGTGTATGTATATACACATGTATTTTATTCAGTTTATTCCTACTTGACGAAAAGAAGACGAAGACAGCTTCAAAACAGAACATACCTGACACCAAAAAACAATTTTTTTTCCAGCTTTTAAATACTGCTAAAATAAGCACAAAATCATTTCATCGGCCTACCGCTGTGAAACAGCTCTGAGTATCGTCTAGTGACCCCAAGAAAATTGCTAATTTGTGAATATGACAAAGTCATACTTAACCAAATTGAGAGATTATGGTGGCTACTTCATCGCTACAATTTGTTTGTGGACCGAAGATCGACTCCCAGTTATTTTCTGTGTGGAAATTCACAAAACCAACAGAGATATTTTATCAGAACTTAAAATTAGCCCAGTCGCAAAGAAAATCCAAAACTACATAAACAAATGGGCGCAACATATTAAGCGAATGGACAGACACAGACTGCCACACTTCATTACGCAATTTCAACCACGTGGAAAACGAAGCGAAGGACGACACATCAGAAGACTCCTCCACTGTTAATGGGATAGGAACAGGTCACGAGTCTTAAACCCCTATAAACTATATAATGATTATGATTATTATTATTATATATACCTAGGTACACTGCTCAGGTATACGATTCTCTACTCCGGTCAAGGGTTTTATGCTTAAGTTCAGGCTTCTGATGCGAAGTAGATTAGAACTGTGCTCTTCTGAATTATTATGCAGCGAAGTGCAATGTCCCAAATTTTGAAAATGAAATCTTACTTGCACCTGCAGTTATGACTAAACAGTACGCTCAAAATTATATTCATAAAATTCAAATCGACAGAAATAACATACTCATAATTGGGCAATTTATGACTAATTTTTTGACGAAAAGGATTTGGGCAAATCCAGTGTTCCAAATAACGTCTTCAATTTACATTTCGATTCTTCGACTCTATGAAGGAAGTGTGCTCAGCCTTACAATGTAAATCTCTGTAACTCCTTTTTTCTCAGTATTTAACCAACTCGATGCACAAAATTTTTTTTCACAATAATTTTTATTTCATGCCTCTACATGTTTCGAGCACATGTGCTCATCATCAGGAGGTCAAAATTGCATTACACAGCCTCTGGTATAATCACACCTCCTGATGATGAGCACACGTGCTCGAAACATGTAGAGGCATGAAACAAAACCTATTGTGAAACAAATTTTGTGCATCAAGTTGGTTAAATACTGAGATAAATATACTGAGATGCACGGTAAGCAAAATGTCAAATCTCTGTAATATGTTGCACTAAGTAATTTTACACGTCATGTTCCAACGTTTAGATATATGAAATATAGAATAAGTTTATTATTCCAGTAAATATTTAGAACTTTCCATTAGCCCCATAACAATACGATAATTGATTTTTTGTTTGTTAAATCCGAATCGAAAACCTCAAAGAGTAGAGGCTTATAGCGTTGAGCATAGGCTGATTTCGAGTTGTAAATTGGACAAAAACGTAAAGATAAACAGGCGTGGCCTCGTTTGGAACAGCTGCTTACTCAGACTGAAGAAACCGTAGCAGCCTTCTCAGGAAAGCGGGCCTCCTGCTACAAAATCGAACATGAGACTATTGAATATGTAGCAAAGTGTTACTTACCGAATCGTACCATTTCATCTTTAGAAGCTGAAAAGGAACAGTAATATTGTGTGAATATGGTTTCTCAATTTAAGAAACTGTAGCTTAAAGAATGCTTTTCCAAAACACGTTATATTTATTATCTCAATATTCTTTACATGCAGTACAAGCAAGTAAAATGGATAAGTGTGTAACCAGCATAAATTCATTAAATTTAGTTCAAGCAAATTTCAGTTTCAGTAAATGGGACATCGTCATAAAACTTTAACAACCTGCGCTATCTAAACCAAAGGAAAGACGTTTTATTCTTTTAAAACGCATAAACTCTCCCGCAAGGAATTTACGATGAAACATCTTAATTACAGCATCTTGTCAGTGATGCGGGCCCTACGGAAAACGTACCACGACAGGATAAATGCGAGAAGAGATGTTCATTTGGATCTTAACACTATCATCAAATCTTTATTACAGCAGAGGAACGTGATCATTCAGACATTTTATACACTCTCTACCCTCCATCATGGAAACTCATAATTATCTGCGGGAAAGTCAAGCAGATGAGACTTTACACACACTCTGTTACTGATCTCGTTAAGAAGCTGCTATATTCCTCCCTTCATCCTTTCTTTCAATTCACAGCTACGTCTTGCCATGCTCTCTCTCTCTCTCTCTCTCTCTCTCCATCTCAGTTTCCCAGCTTATCCTAGTATTCCTTTGTCTCTATTTACGAATCACTGTCTCTGTCCTCAAGAAGTTTCACTCACTCATTCACTATCTTTCTCGGGTGTTCTTCCTAATCTTGCCATCTCTCTATTCCTCCCATTATTGTCCTACTATCTCCTGAAAAACGTTGCTAGTGTCCTCTAAAACCACCTTAGTTGCGTGGGACAGAAAAATACACGTATCCTGAGTACCTAACGAGGATTTCAGCTCTTTATCTACTTTACAAAAGGGTAATAAGGAGAAAGATTTATGAGTGGAAAGGATTGATTACACATTTTTCAAATATGGCAGTATTTGCTCTCTTAAATCTTAAAGTTGCTCTTTTATTACAACCCAAGTCCACTACTGCCAAGCATAACACGCTACACATAAATTTACATTTAAATTTTCATCATGTCGAGAGTTTTACAAATAAATTTTTAGAACTTGAACTCTTTGTTTTTGTTATGTCTTCATTCAATGTACGATGTGCCATTTCTGGTGAAGATAAAAATTTTTAAACTTTTAGTAAATCAGCGCTTATTCAAATTCAAATTTGTTAGTGGAGTTTCTTGTACACCATTGGTCGTAACCGTTAACACCAGGATTTTACCAATGCAATCCATTAATATTATTACTCATGGCTCACATTTACCTAAACCAATTACTATACCCTGTCAAGTGTTCATCTCATTCAAGTTGATATATACATAAAATGGAGACAATTTTTATTGACAATTCATCATTTCTCGTGTCATCTAGAGGTCTTGCACCGTCTTTGTTACAGAATCATCCCATTTGCTTTTTCCTTTGTGTAAAAATTTACTTATTTCTTTAAATTCTATAATCTCATTACGGCTTATTATTTTATTGCTCTTTATTCCTTCATTTATATGCAACCACTTAATACCCTAAATTTTTTTCTCGCCACCAGTTCTCTCATTTAGTAATACACTCATTTTCGTTCCACAGGGGGCATCTGTTATTTTCGGCATATCCCTTACACTTTCTAGTTTCTACATTTCTAATCTAAACAATGTTTACCACATTCTTTTGTGTTACACTGAAATATGTATGTCTCTCTCCCCCATATTCCAGCACGAGATTAGACATATTCTTTCTTCAATTTTTCTCTGTTTGCCTCTATTTGAATATCGCTACATGTAATTTAAGTACTTTATATACGTTTTTCAAATCATTCTGCGTAAGCAAATACATCCAGGCCAATATAAAGAAACGGATATATTCAGTTACAATTAAGGAAGAAACAGACTGACTGATGGAAGGATACTGCGAATACTGCGGACACTGCGGATACTGAGGATATTGCCACCGCAAAATGAGTGAGTTTTGATCATTTTAAAAATATAAAGACAGCAAAATTATGAAGATCTAATCAATAAAACAATAGAGAATTTCCTAAGTTTATACGAAAAACTGCAAAATTGGTTTTGTTTTACTGAGCCTACACAAACTCACACAGAAATATTGTCCACAGACGCCCAAAATTTGCGTATTCCACACCATCAGCTTACATAATTACGCACTTAGATTGCAGAAACAAATTTGTAACACATGTTTTTGGAGTTCACAAACAATTGTCATTATTTCGTCTGTGATTGTTTTCCTGATTTATGAAATTCCTGTCCCTCCAATTGTCCAGAAGCCGTTCGCACTTTTTCAAAAACTTTGGCTAGTACTTTCTTTTACTCGAAAAACTCAAAACCAAAGTCAGCATTCCCTAATACCCAATATTCATATGATGTCGCCAGTACTTAGCACAGAGTATTTCCGGCGCAGCACTACATGGAACATACAAGCTATTATCTTATATACTGCTGTAAACATGAAAATATTCAAAGAAAATTCTAGTTTTACCAACACGTCTTATTACTGCCATAAGTTGTATACATCTAGCACTTACATGAGGAGATCCCGTATTTAAACTTGCCATTAATAAAATATTTTGCAAAAAAAGGAAATAAATTTTAAAAACGCGTTTTCCTGCTACGTTACTGTGACAGAGCAGTTGACGTGTACTGTAATTTAAAAGGACAAGTTTGTTTGTAGTATTCAGCAACAACATTCAAAAGTGTATACCGTGGATACAATTTATTTCTCTGATTTGTTTTGTATATCAATGCACTGAACAAATCAGAATCCGCTAAAAGAGCTACATCGACTACTAGTTAGTTATGGGCAACGTGTGGATTCTGCTTCATTTTGCCAAGCGTATCTCAGTTTTTTTCTGTGAAAGGTGTGCATCATGTTGGGTTCGTTATTGCAGGTGAGTGTCGTAATTAGAGTTGTTATGAAGTTTGTTTGTCATGATTCAATTATGGAAATTTCGCAGGAAATGCACGTAACTATGTAATGGGAATGACACACGAGGTACCTGTCCTGCAAATTTGGTACGTTGCAACCACAAGGTCTAAAACAGCGACACTGCTGTTGCTGCTGCTGCTGAAATTCACCGCCTACTTCATTATGAATCATTATTGTATATCTTTATAATTATAAGGCCCTATTCCACCCAGCAAGATCGTCTCCACTCTTTTTTCTCAACACAATACACTCTCTTACTTGGGCGTTTTTACATTTTGTACATGTATTCTAATGTGTTTCTTGTGTATTGCTGCTATTTTAAGTTGTCTTGTGTGTAATTGTTGTTGATTGACCGTGTGTATTGTTGTAGTTGTGTTGTGTGTATTGTTGTCATCTTATGTGTATTTGTAGTACTGTGTGTGCATTGTTGTTTTTTTTTTTACTTTAGATGTCGGACTGCTGTCTAGAAGTCAGTATTCGGAAGGTCCTGCGACCGGCCATCTCGACACAGGTTTTTCTTGGTTTCCCTGTGTCTATAAGCAAATGTT
>Ga0123352_10018465_pt1 | contig 11112 bp, 7 predicted proteins | sample TergutLab28metaG_FD_89700 | JGI IMG/M metagenome (GOLD analysis project Ga0123352, IMG submission 89700) | Labiotermes labralis P1 segment gut microbial communities from Petit-Saut dam, French Guiana - Lab288 P1 | ecosystem: Host-associated > Arthropoda: Insects > Digestive system > Gut ... | reverse complement strand
CGGTAATGAACCTTCGGGTTCCGTGAAATGCGGGGAATTTCTTGACTAGCTGCAAACCAGTTAGCTTCTCAAGAAGGACTCTGCACCATGGAGTAAGTATTATTATTATTATTAAAGTTACTTGCTGGAGCCAAACGGTTAAAGAATACAGCAGAGACTCACTGATCTCCGCTGCACTAAACCACAAAACTCGATGTGTGTTTGCTCTGCATATTATCAGGTTTTGTCCTAGACGTTATTAAATATATTTTTTTAAGATTTAGATAGCTGAAGTCTTTGTATTCGGCCATGCCTACGTCAAACTCTGAACGTAAAGGTTTTTAGCATGATTCAAGGAGCCTTTTACAAATTGCGTTTTGGTATTGCTGTCTATCGTGCGTCTTATTTGATTGAAATGACAGCATAGCGGAACGTCGTAATTATACTGACAATGAGAATATATTTTTTTGCCATACAAATGATAAGCCCCTATAATTAAACACTAAATATTCTGGCTTGCGGCTTATCTCTTGTTTGTCGTTATTAAAGTCTCTGTTTTCATCTAATGAACAAATCTGAAGTAATTTAGTTAATTATAGCACCCATATGCCTTAGGCTACCTTAAGACAGAGGTCTCCTTTACTGTAAACTCTGGAATACATATTTCATATGTTGGATAATTAAGAGGAAATTACAGCGGCAGAAGATGGTCATAAATCTAAACAGGATGTTGTGAAATGATACTACATGCGTTATGCAAGTTGATGCATGGAACTGATGCGAAATAAACCATGTAATATAGCTATACCGGATTGTGATTTAAGAACGTAATAAGTCTTCGCATGCTTTCACCTCTTCAGATGTTTTTAGGGGATATAAAGGAATGTACGTTTCGAAAATAGTTTTGGAGAGTGACTGAAATAGAACAATTTTAGGATATTCAGAATTAATTTTGTTGTCACTGTGCTATCCTTAATTTTGTATACGTGTCCTTTCATCATGCCATTTAGTGCAAAACAGAAACAAAACCTAAATTTTCGACAATGTGCACGCTATCATTATTACCTTTTTTCGCGGATTTTTAGTAATACTTGAAGAAGCAGATTATCTTTTTATATGAGCACAGCCAGAATATGTTTCAGAAATAAATATGTAGCCTGCAAATATTTAAGTTGGTTTTATATTCTTAATTCAAACGCGATAATTTATTTAGACCGGTTATTCCTAACGATAACAGAAAAAAGCGTAGAAAAAAATACTTTATTCTGCATTGTTCATAACTGAGGAGAATTGGTGTGCTGGCGGGGGCGCCGGGGAAGAAGGTGGAAGAATGGTTGGATTTTATCTTTTTAGAGGGATTCATCTTTCATGACTACTAAACTATTACCTTAGGTAAAACGGTGATTGAAAATGTACTGTCGAAGGCAGTCTACAATTTAAGGATAATTTCTTCCAAAGCGCTATAATCCTATGCATGTACTCTCTTGCGTTATCTTTGTGGTGCTGCCAATTAACTTTATCTTTAATCCAGAGTCACATTTTAACTTTTCTTAAAGCATAAAATGTAGACTATATTTAACGCATGGTTGACAGTCTGTAATCGACCGAAATATACGTTATCTTTTAAAAGATAGGAAGACAGCCTGAATTCAGTAATTTCGGCCCCCATGTAACTATTAATTTAACGTTTTTTATAGTTAACCAGACTCGCTAAAGGGCAGATCACAGCACATTCTCCACGCCCATAAAGTAAACAGGTTTGTATAATCACCAGATTCATAAACCAAATAATGTAGTTTCACAGTAATTTAGGGGCAGAAAAATCTGTAGTGCAATATAATATACTCATGTATCTCCCTCAATGTCTGGTGTCCGCTTTCATGTCCGCCCGTCCATCTGCTGCACTGATCCACTAAATTAATCAGGAAGCGTTTACAGCCAGTTCCCACTTCATTATTAATACAAATCGTAGGCTACATTTGCATTGAAGACGTGGGTGGGTGGGGGGTGCCATCAGCTTAGAGTAACTAATTGACATTTATCTGCAATCTACTCTGCATGAATTAGTAAATCATAAGAAATCAAGCACAGATCGAAATACCATATTCGCGGTGATTTCCTGGATTTATTTTAACAATTTTTTATATTCTTAAGTAATTTGTTGTGACGTCTGTCGTATGTGATGATGTAATTACAGTCCATTAAAAATGAGTGACTTGTCAAGCGACAAATTCGAGGCTTGGGGTTCTCTGCAGCGGTGCTGATAAGTGTTCAAATTTTGTATTATACTACGCCGTGTCGACTGGTAAATAGTTACGGATGCTTCTAGGGATCGTTGTTCCTTCGTGGTCAAGCAGTTATGAAGACTAGTCTGATCGATCATGAAGAAGGAGGCAATACGCTGTTTCTAAACCACGGTAACTGTTTACCAGTCGACACGGCGTAACATCCTAGAAGTTCTTCGAGTAGTTAAGTCCATAAAACCACTTTCATGTTGAGAAGCGGAAAATAGTCGGTTAGCCCTTCAATAAACTTGTCATTCACTGTGGGACCCGAAAGTTTGTCAGCGTCATCGTAATCAGTTGAATAATAATTCAGTTCATCGTTTCACACGTCATTTTTCCCCCTGCAAAGCGCCTGTTAAATCTTTCTGTCCATCCGTCTGTACGGGGCACGCGGTGGCGCAGATGGTTGAGACACTACGCTACAAACCGGAAGGTAGCGGGTTCGATTCCCGATAGTGTTATTGGAATTTTTCATTGACATAATCCCTCCAGCCGCATTATGGCCCTGGGGTTGACTCAGCCTCTAACGGAAATGAGTACCAGCAATATTTCCTGGAGGGTAAAGGCGGCCGGTGCGTAGAGCTGACAACCTTACTACCTTCATGTACCGATCGTCTTGAAATTTGGGAGCCTTACCCCCCTGAAACCCTCCGGGCCTGTCCAGGCCAGTAATGGGATTGCTTTCCTTATCCATCTGTACACTTAACGGTAACCTTAACGATAATATCAACTGAAACACTGAACAAATGTTTATAAGGTTTAATACTGGATGATTTTACTGAACAGTATTGAGGTACACAAATTTTTGGTTAATGTCGAAACACAAAGCTCTACATACATTTCTGCTCGCTCTCCATGGCTCGCTAAATATTTGCCGGAAAAAAAATGTTCCTAACAGGAGTTACAGAGAACAATGGAACACGCACTTCACGTAGCTCATACATTCTCGGACATTGCACTAGTCCGTTACTATCCTCAGTTCCACGTGTTGATTTGTATACTGTAACATTTCCTGGCAATAACTCCTGAATCTTTCATTGATGTTACGAGCGGATCCTGACATGTCTTCGGTTTTGTAAAGAAGGCAACGAGCACACCTACGTACATTTCAGTTTCTAAGTGCAAGTATGGCAAGAATGTGAGCAGACCCATATGCCAATACACTAACTGACACTACCTCCCTATCACACGTTTATTTACTGCAAGGTGTGCAAAAGACCTACACACTGACGCTTGATAGGATAGTGGAAGTGAGGAGCTACATGATTTGTGCTCGCCAGATATTGGGTGATCAAATCCAGAAGGATGAGATAGGCAAGGCATGTGGCACGAGTAGGAGAGAGGATTAATGTGTACAGGGCTTTGGTTAGGACACCTGAAGGAAAGAGGCCACTTAGAAGACCTCAGTGTAAACTGGACCACAGTGTTAAAATGAGACTCGGAGGAGTAAGATGAGGTGTCATCAACAGGATTGACATGGCTCAGGATAGGGAGACCTTCTGATTTTATAGAATTTTAGGAGCTTTTAGCTTCTCAAGGGGTATTATGCTGTATGGAGAGAGCTGGATGTAAACCTGGAAGAATGTGGTTATTGACCAAGGTGTCAGTAACATAGTAAAGGTAAGGTAAATCAGGCCCATTACAGGCCCGAGGTGCCCAGAGGGTTCCAGGAAGTTAAGGTTCCCAGATTGCGTGACAGTGGCCCAGGATGGTGGTACGGTTGTCAGCCTTACGCACCGGCCGTTTTTACTCACAGGAAATACTCATGGTACTCATTTCTGTTAGAGGCTCAGTCGACCCGATGGCAATAGTGCGATCGGAAGGATTATGTCAATGAAAAATTCCAGTGACACCATCTGGAATCGAACCAGCGCCCTTCCGATTTGTAGCGCAGCGCCTTAACCACTGTGCTACCGCGGTCCCCATCAGTAAAGTAGTACGTAATGTTATTACGACGTATAAAGCAGGGTAATAATGCGATCTGAGACGTTGGTTTTTGGGGGGGGGGAGGGGGAGGTGGTGTGCATGCAAATATCCTCATCCAAACCTTGTTCTTTTGAGCGAAATTATGCACAGAGTTGTACTTTGTGTTGTATCAGCGATTAAGTAAATTTGTCATTCATCCACTTGCTGCAGCAATTTGTGTAAACAATAGAGAAATGAACACATCCCACTCCGACGAAGTTTGAATGCTGTCACAGCACTAATGATAACTCCTATAGTTTCTGGTCACGTAGGTTGAAACGTCGTCACATAACAGAAAGCTCGCTAGGGGACCTGGAGGTGGTGACATGTGTCGCTGACAGTGAAGAAGATGCTCCTAGGATGCCCTCCTTCTCTTTTCCTTTGGTCCATCTGTCTTCCTCTCCAGAGTTGAACGCTTTAACGGATTTCTCACTGGACAACCGCAATTTGTCGTCTGGCTGGCTGGCTTGGGCGGACGTGTAGGGGAGGTGAGTTATGGTCCGGGAGTTGGAGGACCAGCTGTCCTCTGAACGGACCCCAGGGTCCTGGGTCGCGTTGTAGGGGTCAAGGGATGAAGGAGAAAAGAGAAGAGAGCGCTCTTCTTCCTGTGCCCGGGGGTTGAAATATGAGGCGCCCTCAATCTGGAGCAACTGCTCGGGCGTGGGCCCATGCGAAACGCCACCTCTGACTCTCAGGGCAATCACTCATAAGCCTGGCCTCAGTCAACAGCTTTCTTGCATGAAATCTGCAACCCTTGCACTGATCTTTTGGTTGAGGAATAAAATTTTAGAAAGCAGTGGGCACAACACCTCCAGCGAAACCCTAAGGATTGTAGCTAATTGTTGCCTGAAACCTTGGAGAGACAATTATAATCCGTACTTAATCGAACTGATCGCGCAGGACAGGTACACGTGCAATGACAAAACACCTTACTACATGTTCTCAGTATGTTTATTCTAAAGAAATTAATATAGCTTTCAAAAGAAAAGCGAATTCCGTGTTAATTTTTGTATTGTACGATTGGGAAAATTTAGATTTAAACCTGCCATTACATTACACGAACCATTTTTAGTAACCACGCAATTAGCGTAACTGTTAGTTCCAAAGGATGTGATTATCACTCCAATGTTTCTGTGACTCTTGGTCATTGTCTGTAAACGACACGTCAGATGTAAATATTAATGAAACAAAACATTTGTCTTTATCAGAAGCTACAATTTTTAATTAAACGTTTCCGGATTTCAGTTCTCTTTCAATATATATATATATGAAACTATCACTACTGGCTGCGTAATAACCCAGAAGAGCTCATTTCTCAACTACTTCGCGGCGGAGGCCTGAAATCACGCTTCATACATCACGTTCAAGAAACGTTTCTGTGGACTTCGCTTAAAAACATGTCACATAACCCGGCTACTTTCGTAGTTGTAGGCTTTTAAATACAGTGACTAATATGCATAACGATTCTTCCCAGTCATAAGCATTTCAGAAACTGATTCAGGAATAGTTTGTTCTCTGCTTTTGCTGCAATTCTTTATACAATATATACGGATTCCAGTATCTCTTCTGTAATTAATAGGTCGAAGAAGCAATGTTGGTCATTCCCAGCAATGTATTTCACGTAAGCATTATACTATGTGACTTTATAAATGCACCTGATTGTCTAGCCAGTCATCGCTGCACTTCCCGGCACAGAGTATCAGAACACGGAGCAGGTGGGTTGTAACGTGAACAGGGATGGTACCTGCAGTCGATTTGGAGGGGAGGGACCGGTGTGCCGAGTTGTTTATGGTGTTTACTGTGAATGTAATGAATGTGAATTCGACGTCTAAGTAAGAGGGGTCACTGCACATAAAATAGTAGGAACGGTGTACCTTTGAAATGCACTTTAGTTTCTGTGGTGCAACTTGTGAATGAATGCAGCCGATTGGATTGTGCACTCCGTCAAATAGTCCTGTGCCCGTGTACATTAATAATTCATAAACGGATCGCCATTTATCTGCTCACCACACCACACAAGTAAGTAAAGATATAATTAAGATATTTTTCAAGTTAATATCTTTAACCTAACATTATCTATGAATTGTTTTCGTACGAAGTATGCCCTTTAGTACGTACATCAGTCCCTGTACAGGCTTGGAAGGCCCTGAGGGTTCCAGGAAGTTAAGGCACCCAGATTTCAACATAATCGGCACATGAAGTTGGTAAGGTTGTTAGCCCTACGCACCGGCCGCGTTTACCCCACATCCCCAGGAATTTTTCCTGGTAATCGTTGAAGTAATTCATGGTAGACAAGAATATAGACGACTGTGATTTCAGGTTTCTGCCGCACAGTAGATAGACCTGCGCTCTTCTGGGTTATTACGCAGCTGATAGGTTGTCCCGAAACGTCGATAAGGAATTACCACTGCACGCTACATAATAACCCTGAAGAGCGCAGGTCTCAGGACTGTGTAAAATTGTGAATAACCGCAAGAAAAATACGTTGGTTTGAATGCCATCAGTTAAGTTCTTAGGCGCATTCGCAAAATTGCTAAAAGCGATTATCATCTTCGTCATGCCTGCCCAACACTCCGCCCGCCCGTCCGCCCGCCGGCATGTAACAACTCGGCTTCCACTGCTCGGATTTTCATGAAATATGATATTTCAGAGTTTTTAGAAAATCTGTCGAGAAACTTGCAAGATTCATTAAAATGTGACAAGAATGCCAGGTACGTACTTTACATGAAAACCACTGTAAATTTTTGAACATATCGTGCTTATTTCTTTTTGCAATGAGAAATTTTGCAGAAGAAAGTTGTAGAGAAAGTCAAAACACACATTTCATGTTCAGTAACTTTTTTTCTTCCAAAATTGTGCCGTTTATGAGATAATGTGGAATAGGGCCAGGCAGGCCACAGATGACAATATGGTGCATGCGCATTGCATGCTGGATACCTGAGTCTACAAACACATATTCACAATGTGTAATACTTATTGCTTTTCCACTGCAAAAATGGCTGCACGAACGCGCGTCAATATTACGGTATACGTACATTGTCTGTGTTGTTTACCGTGTAGGATTTATGGTTAACGATAGAAGTAGTGATCGAATACCGCCCAATTTGACCAAACCTAAAATAAAACGTTTGGTTATCTTTTGTGGAATATACATCCCTTCGCCCTGTTCTATCTGGCGTGCCGCAGGCAGTGTGTTGGGCCCACTTCTCTGTCTAACGTATACAGCCGACTCACCTACTACTGCTGACAGCACAACCGCCACCTGTGCGGACGACACTGCCGTCAAAACTATACATGAAGATCCGGCAGTAGCGACACACAGACTGCAAACACATTTAAACAAGATCCAATTTTGGTTGAAAAATGGCGTATGAAGGCAAGTGAGACGAAATCAGTCCAAGTTAATTTCACCGCAAAAAAGAGCACGTGTCCCCCCCCGTCCACCCAAATAACAACTGACGCAAGCTGAAAACTTAAAGTACCTGGGTATACATCTGGATCGAAGACTCACCTGGCGTACACACATATCTACAAAGAAAATACAACTGAGCCTCAAACTCCGCAAATTGTACTGGATCATTGGCCGAAGATCGCATTTATCACTGGAAAACAAGCTACTCATATACAAAGCAATCCTGAAACCTATCTGGACCTATGGCTTACAGTTGTGGGGATCAGCATCAAATTCTAATATAGAAATGCTGGAAAGATTCCAGTCGAAAGTGTTACGGATAATTACGGACGCACCGTGGTTTGTGCCGAATGCGGTAATAATACGTGACTTACAATTGTAGACAAGTTAGACAAGAAGTAAGAAACTACAGTGTCACCTACCGGCAAAGGCTTAACGATCATTCCAACAACTTGGCGAAATCTCTATTTCAAAGACCATATTACAATCGTAGGCTTAAGCGGTATTACCCTGCAGATCTAGTAGCTAGATTTAACTGATACTCTGCAACACCCCCACAAACCATACCCATTCATTTGTGATTGCGCTTAAACAGGAGATGTATCGCTGGATGTATTTCCTACATGCCATTAATAGTGACTGTCAATACGATTGCTGAATGTCTTCAGACAGAATGCAACATACTGGGAGTTAATTTAAAAAAACCTTGTGTAAAATGTCGCTTCGCGTTACTCATCATTTGTCTGCCTGAGGTTGTGCACAATTTTTAGTGCCTACTTGTAAGACAATACATTGAGAGTGGGTCGGGTTTAATCGTAGAATTAGTTCAGGGATCTGAAGGCACGATATGCCACGAGGTACTGACATGATGCGCGACAAACCTTACGATGCTGCGGAACCCTAGATCACCAGAATATGAAGCAGTAAAGCCAACGAACGAACCGAAATAATCTGCTACATGCATTCAGTTGCATATCAGTAGCTTGTGAATGGCTTTATGCTTAATAGTCAAATATGACGAGTATCCTTCTCTGAATCCTCATTAGGCTACAGTAATCGCTGTTTTATTTGTTTTGCTTGTATTTTTGAAGTTCTTAACGCAGTTTGGCGTATTTACAATTCGTATGTCAGTCTTTCTGTCTGTATTTTGACAAACACGTTTTTAAAGTTAATCGTACGTTTTCCAGTTGTCGTCTTGGGGGGTTATCCACCCAGTATTTCCGTATTGGGTGTAGTTTAAAATTCGTGGCAAGACGACATGTTTCGCTTTATAAACAGGAGAACATGTCGGGTTGTTTTTAGCAGCTCTGCTAAGTTCTTCATCGTGTGCAAGCCATTACTCTACTATATTGTGATCATATTGTGTATGGAAAGATTAATCTGGCACACATTAACTTCCACATATATGTAAACACTCATTTACTTATCAGTTTATGTTAAATTTTTATGTTTTGCTGACCTGCATCTCAGTATAATCTTAGTAATTAACCGACTTAATGCACAAATTCTTGTTTTATAATAAGTTTATTATAAAACAAGAATTTGTGCATTAAGTCGGTTAATTACTAAGATTAGGTTTATGTTAAATGTTGGGGATATTTGGAAATTGTTCTGAAACTTCTGGCAGCTAAATAGATTGTACGTTAAAATTACCGCGTTGTTGAATATGATTAACATGGGCTTTATTACTTCATTCCCACTTTGATACAGATGGTATAGCTATTACAAGTAAGGTACCTTCAAATGTGATGTTACAGACAAACAGAGCTGCGTAGTTCAGTAAGTCCACATAAAATCTTGAACCCTGTGTTTTCTTTCGCTCTGAACGGATCGTGAATTCCTCATTTTTAGTGCCTATTGCGTGTAAGGCGTTGCAGAAAGCCGGATGAAATTGGTTCTCCTTCAACCCACACTACATTTACCGATCGTTTTTAGCTGCTTGTAACCATAGGGAGTATAGGAAATGGGAAGGCATCAATATCTCTTCACTGCTGCTGACTCCAGGAAGCCATTGCTTTCGTACTGATGTTACGTTGCTGCGATGAACTTTTTATTCGAGTAGAGCGACCCCATTGCCGTCCTTATCTTCGTATAAGCAATTACATAGCCGTGTTCTCGTAACTAAGTCGCTAGAGGAGTGTACTTATTGAAAAGCTAGTAGCTGTACTTCAAAATTTATTTGATACTAATGCCGTCACATTTCAACTACAAAACTTCACCAGATGTGTTCCCTAATTTACACCGCTCAACAAACGAAACTTAGCAGACAAAGATAGCGGTTTGCCTACTTATTACTGCAATGGTTGTATGAATTTACGTATTTTTGTATGCGCTGGACGGTTCGGAGTTCGAACTTCGGTGGCGGAAGGAGGCTTACCCTTTCTACACCCGACCAGACCGGCCCTGGGGCCCATCCACCTCCCCTGCAGTGGGTACCGGAGTTGTTTCCCGGAGGTAAAATTGTCGGGGCGTGGCGTTGACTACCCACCGCCATCTAACACCAAAGTTAAGAATGAGTGGAGCTCTACCTTGACACCCCCTCCTGTGCCTGCGTGAAATAATACAGTAAGAATATCCTTCTACCTCAGGTGTTTACAGAAAAGAAACGTGACGGATGGCTTTGGTTTTATTTATATTGTGATTTCTAGTCTTGTTATACGCTACGAGGTTTACGGTTATTTAAATACTAACTGTGAATTAGCGACGGCTTGGCAGGAATAATTTTTTTCAATGACACTTTCACAGCACGTTAAATGACCAAGAAAAGTACGACAAGATAGCTGAGCTCGGCATTTGACCCATGATTTTACAAGAAATTTTCTTTAAATAATGTTTTACCTCATACTTCACGTAGTGTGGGCTAATAATTCCCTTGTAACACCGAGGAGAAAAATTGCGGATTCTTTTTCAAGGTATAACTTTTTGCGCCCAAAATAGATTCCAACACAATATTCTGGTTCTTACCTTAAACTAAAATGTTAATGCATAATGTCATTTGAAAACATAAATTTACAATTTGGCAGTGAATCGTCGATGTTTACGAAAAGCGGCGCGAACAGAAGGAAGCCGCAAACATGAAATTTCTCCGACATGTACAGAATGTTACAGAGCTAATTACAAAAATACACATAAGCATAATTAAACATTTTAAATATTTGCGAATTAAAGATGATAAAAAATGTTACCACAACCACACTGAGGGTATTTGATTGTATTGTGACTATTTTATTTGGTGTGTATCTTGTACTGTGGTTTTAACTTGTTTTGTAATATGTGGGTGTGTGTATATGTGGGTTTTGTAATGTGTGGGGTTTGTGTATGTGTGTGTTGTATAATGTGTGGGTGTGTGTATATGTGGGTTTTGTAATGTATGGATGTTTTGACAATTGTGTGGGAGTTTTGGTAATATGTGTACTTGTATTTACTGTGTTTTTGTATTGTTTCGTTTGTGTATATTTATTCTTATTTGTT
>Ga0123352_10018463_pt1 | contig 11112 bp, 10 predicted proteins | sample TergutLab28metaG_FD_89700 | JGI IMG/M metagenome (GOLD analysis project Ga0123352, IMG submission 89700) | Labiotermes labralis P1 segment gut microbial communities from Petit-Saut dam, French Guiana - Lab288 P1 | ecosystem: Host-associated > Arthropoda: Insects > Digestive system > Gut ... | reverse complement strand
CGAAACATGTAGTTGTTTTCCATCACATTCATTAAATACACCTCAGTGATTAAGTTGTGTTTGACTACATACCTTCTCCTAGTTTCACACACACACAACGGGGATGACACACTTCCTAGGTGGTTACTACATTTCCAGAAAATCTGTGGACCCCTGATGACAACAGCATGAACCTGGGACATGACATGTTCTCTTCATAAAACCTGCATTATCAGGTTGAGTACCATATAACAGCAAGACCTGTGCCCCACCAAGTTGTCTGCTGTCCAAAGGAATGTAGTGTAGGGAGCCCCAGTATAAGGATAAATCTTGATTTAGGATTTTTTAACTTTCTGAGGTTGGACATAACATATATTTGAATAGGTAAATCCATTTGTTTGGAGACTGAAACAAAGGATGTGAGCATATGTAAAGTAAGTGAACAGCTGTAATGGTTATAATCTGTTTAGCAGCACTGGTGCCTCAAGAACAATTAGTGGAAATGATTCCAGGTTTTCAGTTTTGTTTTCAGAAGTATTTCTTTTATGTCTACATATTACAGGCCTCCTTACACCCAAAGTTCTTGTACAGCTCTTTCATTTGGGTAAGTGGAACACTTTTTTTCCACTCCATGAACAAGCTGCCAAGCAGTTAACAACAGCAACCTGGTTTGGGACACAAAGCCTCATTGTGTCCATTCTCGCCCTAGAGGCCAAACACAATGTTACGGGCACATGGCTATTGTGTGCGCCCAAAATTCTGTTCATGGAAGCAATGTACAGAGGTGGGAAAATATACCTGGACAGACACCCATTCACGGCCAACATACACTGAACCGAGAACACGTGGAACTTTGAAGAGCAAATGAAATATCATCCCTCTACCTGATTAGTCGGCAATCTTTAAGAACACAGCAAGACATAAGACATGGCTCAACTGTTTGATCAGACATCCCATCCGGGGAGTCAATAGTAATACCTTCCCTGCATGAGTTGAGGGATGAACGCCTCTCAACAACTACAGGATAACACGCAGAAAGACTCTGACCTTCCGAAGCATTTCTGCTTCCCCCTCTATGTGGACTTCAGTTAACAATGCCCTGATTTTTGCTTTCTTTCAGTCAAGAAGCACATTTAACTGCCCCAGCCACACTGGATAGGGCACAGTTCATGAGTTTGACTGTAACAAAGCATGAGACAGGAATGTTTACACTAACAGGCCCTGCAACACAGACAGCCCTGTGGCTCAATGCCCCCCCTCCCCAAATGTACAGAATACTGAAGTTTGTTGTAGGTTCTCTCAGACTGGGAACCATTCTTCTGATAGTAGGCAGTATTCTGGATCCCACTTACAAGATGTGGGAGTAACTTTGCTAATTTCAGAGAGGACCTCCAAATGGTCAGCTATGCTACAACTGTTTCTAAAGACTGGTGTTGAAGATTAACTTCCCCTGCTGCTTTTCAGACTGTCTTGCTCTAAAGACAAAAGCACTATGAACCTTCAAATGTCAGTAATTAACATCATATCTTAGAGGAGTGTTCCTGTTTCATACCAGCAAAATGCTGTGACACATTTGTAAAGCATGATTAAGTCATTAATGAACCAGAGCCATCAGTGTCATACTGCCATTGGGTGGTACTTGTAATGGTCTGATAAACCAAAACATGTACCCAGTCAATTTATAACATCTTGTACAGAAGGTTTTAAATACATCAGCTGTGCGAATGATTTGAATTTTATTTTATATATACAAGTAAAACAGCAAAATGCAACAAGTGAAAGTGAAAAATGAAACTCCTAACAAAAAGTCCTACACCAAGCTCTGATTCCATGCTCCTAATATGACAATAATACCCATGGTTACATGTCCCACTGTCATGCACATACAGGTTTACAATGGGCACTTGAGGGTAACCGTCAGAGTGCCCCCATTAGAGGAAATGCATCAGTCAGAATGGCAGGATCAGACAAATGGCTATATGAAGGGGTGCTGATAAGTCCTTAGCTCGACCAGGAAGGAAACAAGCTGCAATGACCAAACTCAGGATATATTCAACATACTCCCCACAAAGCTCAATACACTTCTTAGCCCCTTGCTCTAACTTCTGCAAGACACTCAAAAAAATTCAGAAGGTTGTCCGTCCAACCAGGTCTCCACGGCAGCGATGATCTCGTCGGAAGAAAAATGGCAACCTTTCAATTGTTTTTTCAGTCCAGGGAAAAGGTGGTAGTCCAACGGGGCCAGATCCGGAAAATAGGGTGGGTGATGAAGACACTGGAAGCCCAGGCAGGCCAGTTTCTTCTAGGTTGCAAGTGCCCGGTGAGCTGGGGCATTGTCATGCAAGAACAAGATCACCTTGGTGACCTTCCCACGGCATTTTTCCTTCAAAATGTCCTTCAATTGCACCAGCAAAGATAAGTAATACTCCGCATTGATAGTTTGGCCTTTTGGAAGATAATCAATGAGGAGGATGCCATCTTGATCCCAAAAAATCGAGGCGAGAACTTTTCCAGTGGTTTTCGCACTCAGAATTTTTTGGGCCAGGGTGAGCCGCTATGCCGCCACTCCATTGATTGTTGCTTTGTCTCTGGGTCATAGTGATTATAACCAGGTTTTGTCCATGGTCACCAACTGCGACAGGAAATCATTTGGATCGCACTGAAAAAATTCCAAAAGCTGCTTAGACGAATGGAACCCTTGACGTTTTTGATCTGTGTTCAGGCATTTCAGGACCCACCTCGCGGAGAGCTTCTGCATGTCCAAATCTTCATGAATGATGGACCCAACCCACTCACATGAGATGCCCGGTTGCCCAGCTATGGATTTAGCTGAAATCCAGTGGTCTTCCAAGATACGCTTGTGAATTTGATCAACAATTTCCAGGGTGGTCATTGTTTTGGGTTGTTCTGGATGAGGCGCATCACAGGTAGAAAAATCACCATGTTTAAACTGGGCCACCCAGTTTTTGACGGTGACATACAATGGTGCATGTTCCCCTAATGTTTGTCAGAATGGCGTGAATTTCCTTCAGTGCCTTGCCTTGCAGGAAAAAAAAACTTGATGACAGCTCGCATCTCCATGTTGTTGAAATCGCGCGCATCGCCTTACATACTTCCTGTCAGCCTCTGTAACAAGAAAAGACTTGCAATTTGGCACATGAACAGACCCCTCTTTCCGACACTATCGATTGTGTCCTACGACAATGGGAAGTAGGTCGGGCTAAGGACTTACCAGCACCCCCTTGTATGACCACTGGAACGTCTACAACAACTGAACTCCATACTGAGAATTGGGTGGACTTACTTCACTCATTCTATCAGCAGAAAATGTGTAGTCCTGCACATATAATTTTCTGAGATGTCTCACAAAGTCAACCTAAATGAAATATAACATGCAACACCTACATCTACGTTCTACAACTTCTCAAAGTAAATTGAAAATTTATGTCTGAACATATATGGAAGATCCTTAAACCACTCCAGCTTCTAATCACCTGGTTTGTGGCTAGTGTTGCAACCACAGCTTGTTAAAATGAACTCTGGATTAACTGCTCATCAAAAACAAACTTACTAAATTAACAATAATGGATGAATACTTTCCATGTCATTTCTTCCTATGGCACAGTTCTGTGCAACCGCAAACAATTTTGGATTATGTGTTCCAACAAACTGCAATATAAGCTGCAGAGTGTAACGCAGTTCATGTCCACAACGAGGGGAAGTTTTTGATTCAAAAGGGCCCCTTCTTAATAATGTATGACTTTGTTTTGTCAGGTTAGGCTGGATTGGCTTGAGGGGAGGTAAACTCCATACCACATACACACCATACTATCTACATTACTATGAGTGGGCTGGTATTTAAATTTTAGTCCATGGTTTATTAAAAATGTATTATATGAACAGAAAAAGGTACAATTATAAAATAAACAGCACCATGTGAAAAATAAAACAGAGATTATGCAGCATGTCTTAGAAACACAGGTAGATTTCTTTGTTATCTCAATATATGAAATGAATTTCTAGAGGTGTTTTTTTACATGAGTTTACATATGTGAACACAGGGCATTTAAAGGTTATTTGTGCGACATCATATGCATGCATGTGTTACACATACATCAACATCTATGGTTATGTTACGTGTTTCTATCATAGTGACACAGGTATAAACTGTGTCTGCTTCAAGGATCCATATTAAAAATTAGTTTAGTTTGCATGCTGCCACTACATTATGTTGACTGTTAGACAGAAAATTTACAAGCTATTCAATAGGAGTGCAATTTTTTTCCCTAGCAATACTAAAGTGTTAACAATTCAACACCTTGAAACACTGTTGTGTAAGAGAAACAACATCTTTAACAGAAAATGTTAGTAAGATCATAGCACATGTCTTCATTTATGAATGGGAATTTGTGCAAGTGTAATGGCTATCCTGCTGAATTAAGGTGCTACAGTCCATGGCTAGACTACATGTTTCAATTTTTCCACACACAAACAATGGCATCCTTTCTTCACTAAGAACACCTTACACCAGAGATGGCAAACTTTATGAGGGTGCATGGCCAAACTGTCTATAAATTTGGAAATAAAGTCTTCTGTGTGCCAATGGGAATTCTGAAGAGCAAAATAAGATCCCAGAGCCTTGCATAATTATTATTATTTCATTATTTTTAATGCATATAATTGTACTGTGTTATTAATACATGTTATATTGTATAATTAATGCATAATATAATGATTATATTATATTTCTAATAATGGTCTCATTGAGGAATGCGATAAGGCAGAAAATGTGGAAGTAACTAGGGCTCCTACCACTTCCTGTTTGAAAAGAAGAATGTAAAATGTTTTGTCCATTGTCATGTATTGGCACAGTCACCATCAACCTGGTACCCCAATGATAAATATCCAGTAAACACTTCGCACCACTCTTGATTTGTGAATAATGTTACATTTGCAGTATTATTTGGTAGCAATGGTAATTCATATATGATCTCTATGGAGTCCAATATGTACATACACACATATTCTTCTCAGTATAGAGACGGTGGGGGGACAATAGTGAATGCCGTATGCCATGGAGATCTTTCCACATGCCACAGGTTCACCAGCCCTGCCATACACTATTAATGTTTATACCCAGCAATGTAAATGCATGAAAATTATACTGTATATATTAAATATATATATTCTTTAATATATTTATAACTGTTGTCTCTAACATTCTATACCAAGTTGTATCACACATACAATGTCTGGTAACACAAAATCCTCACAGATAAAAAAATTCACAGACAAATTACAAAACCACAAACATTTAATATCAGGGTTCAGGTCTCATTTTAGTGACACGTTTAGAAACTGAGGATGAAGGTAAGTATTCACAAATAATCATGGATATAAGGATCTTGGGTTTCATTTCCATGCAGTTAGCTGCAAGATAATTTATGGTAGAAAGATGAGGATTTCTCATTTCATATTCATGCTGTGAATTCTGCTGCATCACACTATTAGGCAATCCTGCTTCAGACAGGGAAAAACACTGCTGGCAGCAGACGAAAACCATAAATTTGTGTCAATATTTCTGGACCATAGTAAAATACTTTACTGTAAACAGTAAGTATTTTGATTAAACAACAGCGTGTTAAGGGATCTACACAGGCACATCACGCATGTGCACACACACACACACACACATGCTTGTCCTGCATTCTGCATAGCACATACACCATAATCTAAACTGATAGGAGTCCTAGACCAGGATTGCCAACATAATTGTATGTCACACCTGCCAAGCAAACAAGATATCAAGAAAGATTAGGCACAGTAAACCCATTTCCCATGTTGCTCTCTGAGCCCCATCCTCAGTCATTTAATCATTTGTTATTGTGCCACATTTATGTAACTAACATTACAAGATATGGCTAAGGCTTAAGATCCACTAAGTTTCTGTTACAAAATGGAACCTCAAAGCATAACTTAGGTCATTATAAGAGAGACCAGGCTTTGCTGGAATACAGTAAAAGTTATAAATGCATACTGGCAACCCAACTTTAGTTTCAAACAATAAACAGTAACCTCGAAGCACAAACTTGGCCATTTAATTCTCTTTGTTTTTAATGTACCTGTCACTAAAATAAAACCAATCCCCCCCCCAGTGTCTGAGTGAATAAATGAAACCTAATCTTGGTGGGAAAATAAATACACAATCCTTCTTTACCAGAATGCAATCTGTTTGAAAAGTATGCTGGCAACCAGAAACTATGTTTGTCATCACTCTGAAACATGAAAAATCCTAATATCTGCAGAGTAAATATTATTCTTCCATGTACCTGGGATACCATTATTTCTTGATGAAAATGTTAATATAATTTTTAATAATTTTCTTAATACTTATTTAAGAATTTTTAATGCCAGTTTTCCGGTTGTTAAAAGGAAGGAATTCACTAAATTTAACCCCTGGATAATGACAGGAATCAAAATCTCATGTATTACAAAGCGCAATCTTTATGTAAGGTACATTACAAAAAATATTGTAAAATTTCTTGTCTACATAAATGATCTACCAAGAACCATAGATAAGTATGCTAATTTGGCACTATTTGCCGATGATACTAGTATTATCATCACAAATACTGATACACAAGAATTTAAACAAACTTTGGATACAGTTATACAGGAAACAAATGACTGGTTCCTTAGCAATCTACTTACTGTGAACTATAATAAAACACAATTTCTCCAATTTTTTGCCAGAAAACAAAATAAAATCCCAATACAAATAATATCATCAAATTCAATACTTCATAACATTACTAGTACAAAATTTCTTGGTTCGACTCTAGACAGTATGTTGTCATGGAGAGAACATATTACAGCCTTAACACTTAAATTAAATAAAGCTTGCTTTGCCATCAGAGCAATTAAGCCCTTCATAACTACAAGAGTGTTGAAAATGGTTTACTACTCTTATTTTCACTCGATTATGTCATATGGTATTATTTTTTGGGGTTCATCTCACTTCAGTATTAATATACTTAGAATACAAAAGAGAATAATAAGGATTATGACTAATAGATCTAAGCGTGATTCCTGTCGTCAACTATATAAACAACTACAAATCTTGACACTTCCAGGGCAGTACATATTATCGTTACTCTTGTTTGTGATTAAAAGTAGAGAATTTTTTCCACTGAACTCGGATATTCATGACCAGAATACTCGGTATAATGACAATTTGTATCCTCCAACCACTAATTTAAAACTGGTACAAAAAGGAGTTTTATATTCAGGTATAAAAATTTTTAATTGTTTACCAACAAGCATTAAATCCCTTTCTAAGGATCCTAAGCATTTTAAAAATAAATTAAAGAACTTTCTCCTCGAACACACATTGTATAGTCTTAATGAATACTATCAAGTGACTTCCAAATAATTCTATTCATATGTACTATGCAAGACTAATTTATAATACTACAAAGGGTACTGATAAATTAATGTACTTATTAAAATTTAAGAGAAAATTGTATGTTTCTAGTTCTAAGGATAAATTTGTAATTGGTACTATGACAAATGCCATGCACACTATGTACATATTGACTTGCTCTGTATCTACAAAGATTTATTAGAGGAAAATAAATACAATACAGTACAATACAATGATGTGCTGTAGTGGCAACCCTGATCTAACGTGATCTCAAAATTATAAAATGTGAGAATTACTGGATACAGCCACAGTATACATCATATTGAGGCGGTAGTTTGAAAAAAAATAATGCCTTCAAAGATTAAATAAAGTCACCTTTAAAGGATTCTGACAATGGTATATGTCCAAAGGTTTACAAATTCCAGGTGACTACATTTTGTATAGTGGTATGTAACATTTGTGGGTCTTCAGTATATAACTTGCTTCATATCACAGTGCTTGCACCTGCAACATGAGGAGGCTCCTATATTTTGGGGAGATTTGTGGCTCCCCTGGTACATGGCCATAGTCATGACCGACATTCTGGACATTATCAATCATCTCACGCTAAAAAAAAAATCCACAACGTTAAGGATTATTTTTTTTGGCGTGACACTGTCCAAAATTTCATTCACAATTAATAAGTCATGATCATATCCTGTATTAGCTATCACACGAACTGGCTTCCCGCCAAAATCTTATACTGCGACCATACATCACTTGAAATTGGATGAAAATCGACATGTAATTGAACCAAAATATTAAAAATACGATATCCAAGTACTTAACATTTTCAGTCTCCTTTCACGATGAATTACCTAGTCAGTAAAGGTATCTAAATCCAAATCGTTTTTGGCCAATGCAAAATGTGGATAGTTAAAACCACGGTACTTCAAAACGTTTGCAACAAACAAACAATTCCTAGCAGCCTTACACAAAATTAATAACGCGCCCATGCCAGTTTCCCGTACTCCTCGTTATCTAGAAGGAATATTTTTAAAATACTGTACAGTCCCAAAGAATTGTAAATGCATTAAATAAACAAATGAGAAGGAAATGGCTCTGTACTTATTTTAATAGGTAATGGAACAATACTAGCTCGTTGCAAATAACGTTTCTCTAAAACATTAAGGCCAAAACACATTATGACAGTGTCGTTTGTCAAAATACAGATAATAAACAAATATACGTATTCCATGTGTATAAATTACTGCATAACGTCCATACCTACCGAATATGGTAAGATTTTTAATAAATTCCAATAACTAGTTCAGATGCCCAGCAATCAACACCATCAACACAAAACTTAACCAAACATGTATCTAAAGATGGCAGTGCTATCGCGCAGTGTGTGTTCATATACTTCTGAGGTGAGCGAAACCGCTCACCTCAGAAGTACATCCTAGCAATCCACTCTAGTTTAATTCCTAGCAATGTGTACCATGCAAGTGCCCCAACAGACATTTTGACCAAACCTCATAGCAAAGCTTTCCTGGTTATTTTACGGTAATGTCGGGATGTTAACAGTACATGAAAAATGCCTCAACCACTGCAGCTCAATCTTCGTATTTCATTAGATGGTACATTAAAAACTCTGTGATATAGGTTGGCCAACAAAGAATACACTGCCATCTATTATAAATCTATGGTACTAAAACGCCCAAGACGCGACAATGCGAGGCCAGCGCCAAACGTTTGTACTTATTAAAGCCATGAAAGTAGCGGTAGATCCGTCGGTGGAGCAGCCAATAACTAATTTCACTTACATAATGAAAACAAATGCATATGTATAAAATGTTTCATCACACGTTATTAATTACAAATGTTGCCATCGCTTTTGCGATCATCATCGGGATAGCTTTACAAGAGTACAAAGAATACAAGAATCTACCATACAGAATATTGGGAACCACACAATATTATAATGTCTCAAACACTGAATATTTCCACTTACACACTTTTGCAGTTTACTCTTAGTGCTCTTGTAATGCTGCCCTGATGGTGATAACAAAAGCGATCGAAACAGGTTGGTAATTAATAACAAGTGATGATACATATTTCATATGTATTTGTTAATTTTATTACATAAGTTTAAATATTCTCTAATGCATGTTTATGGAACATATTAACCAAGTACTATGCCAACCTTTTGTGCTATTTTGTATTCACCACCACAATTACTATCATTATTGATAGGCACATTTTGATGCTAACTATTGCAACATATATACAACTGCAATACGCTAAGCACCAAAGGCACAGACGAATATAATAGGAATGAATTACAGTTACAGAAATTACACAACAATATATGGTAGAAGACATGTGAGTGCAACAAAAAGAAACAGTGACAACACAGAAAATAAATTAAGTAAAATAATACAACACATGACAGGAATGATGATGCAATAGTCAGTATGGAAATACACACATTAATGAATTGGACATAAGTGTAGGTTTGTAATAAATATATTATAGAATAGTATGAACTAAAAATACGTATAACATAAACTTCATTATTCTACCCTATGTCTTTGCTGGTATAAAATCAGTAAATCATGGAATTCTTGCCATTGCAAAGGCACATATGCACCTGTTGGATAAATGTGTGTCTGTGTGAACAAAGATTTCACTAACAACAACTGAAACTCTACTTACTGAAAAAAAATGACAATGTGAAATACATGTCATGGAAAATTATCTGCTATTCATAATGAGTAATTGGACAGGATAATTTTTAACATTAATTTCTTTTGATCACAGGAATTTGTATTCAGATTTATAAATGTACATATAAGCATACACATGTCTCTGCTTTAAACATTAAACATTTCGTGAACATGATAAGTGGACTGTGCATTGAAGTATAATTTCGAGGCTACTGAAAGGGAGGCTTATCAGAAACCAGAAACTTTCAGAATGTCACAAATCATTCCTTCATAACAAGATATTACATTACGCAAGGAAATATACTGCAGAGTACTGGTTACAAACCAGTTAGGCGGTATATTTGTCTGCAAACAAGGCGCCTCAAACCACAGTAGGTCACATTTCACAATTATCAATTGTTCATGAAATCATGCACACACACACACACGAAAGTCACTAAGGATGGCACAGGCACATAAAATGTATCAGTTAGTTACATACACACAATTGTTGAGATAACTTGCTGAAGTTCAAACATAAACCGTACTCTGGCAAGTTGAAAGTGTAACAGTACGGACAGGGTTGATTCTATTTGGTGAAACAAGGATACATTAAACAAGATAGATTAGGTGAATTTATATTAAGATTTATATTTAGTAAGGAAAATGGAGTTTATGCGTCCATTGGTATTAGGATTTCAGAATAGTCGAGGAGCTAAAACGAAGCTTACAATGCAGCCATCCTGACAGCCTACAACATTGGCGTCATTCTTGTTAATAAAAATACTGGCTTGCTACACCTTTTTTTAAAGAAAAATGGGGTAATTTTCCACGTTCATTCGTATTCGGATATCAGAATAATCGAGGAGGTAAAATGAAGCTTACATTTCAGCCATCCTAACATTGACGTTACACTTGTTAATAAAAATACCGGCCTGATGCCCTTTTTTTTTTAAAAGAAAAATGGGGTGATTTTCCGCGTCCATTGGTATTAGGATATCAGAATAATCGAGGAGGCAAAAT
>Ga0123352_10018462_pt1 | contig 11112 bp, 5 predicted proteins | sample TergutLab28metaG_FD_89700 | JGI IMG/M metagenome (GOLD analysis project Ga0123352, IMG submission 89700) | Labiotermes labralis P1 segment gut microbial communities from Petit-Saut dam, French Guiana - Lab288 P1 | ecosystem: Host-associated > Arthropoda: Insects > Digestive system > Gut ... | reverse complement strand
TAGTATGATCTGTACCAGAGGCTGCAACTACAGTTTTGTGTACTCCTGATGATGGGTGCGATGCACGCCCGAAACATGTAGAATAATTTAGCAGTAAATAAATATGTGGATACTGTTGCATCTTGTTGGATTTCTTCAACCTAGAATTACGATGCACGGAACCACGAATATAAAGAAAAGTATTAATCTGACACGACCTACCTACTGAGATCTAGTTCAAGAAGAAACTGTTTATCCACAAACATCTCAAATTACTTACTGCGACTTTGATTTGCGGTCTACTACACTGTCGTACTGTCAATACAGAAGCACAGACTTTATGAACAGCACGAACACTCACCTATAGCCACAATACTTCACAAGTTGCGGCCAGTTCTCCAAATATTCCCTACAGGCGTGCACCACGTACAGCTTATGAAGCTCCCTAAATACCGTCCCCCTAGAAAAATTGAGAGACACATCATTAACTGTGTTACCGTGAAAATTTAGGCACTCCTAAGATATTGCACTTATGTAGGTAGATACCCGGTATGACTCTCGAGTTGTCGGATATTCTGACTGAGGTCTCGGTAGTTTCCCAGAGAATCTGCAGAAGAATTCTGGGATTGTGCCAGTTCGGTAGATAAGGCTCCTAAAGATCGGGTGGCTCGGTGTTTCCGCGGGTCAGAGGAATCCGGAAAAGAACAGATTAAGTGGATTCCGCCCTTCTGACGGGATTGAACATCCTGGATCCCTGTTGTGAGACATAATAATTATACAATGGGCTCGAGTCACCGGGGGGGGGGGGCGAAGGCATGTCCATGCTACTGGATTTTACTTTCAAACACGTCAAGACGGCTTCCTTTCAATTTCTTATACGCTCACAACGAATTATTTTTCTTCAGTTACGTCTATCGTAATGCAATCTTTACGACTGAACTAACACCGACAATAAGCTAAAATGAATTAAGTCTGACACTGAACGTGCTTGAAATTAGTCATATTCGTTAGTTTATTTAAGGATATGTTCTGAAACGCGCACGCCGTACATTGGCAGATGAAACTCAACGAGGTTGTTGTATTAAGTAGAAGTAGAAGTAGTGTTGAAGGCACTGTCCTCAAACGTGCTGAAGGGATAAAAGGATGACACTATAAATCTCGACGGTTGGGAAACACTGCATTATAAATAACTGAATGGTATGCCTGTCATTCCCTAACAAGTAACAGTCCGTTAAATTCTGCCACTCTCGCCATTAGGCATATTCCTCGCCAAGAGAACAGCAAATCTGTCACTTTTTGTCCCGTTTTGACAGAAAAAACTAAGTGCCTTTCAAATTCAGGGTAGCCATATCCAGGGGGGAACCATATAAACACTGATTTTTATTTTAAATGCACTCATGGGTATTTCCAAAGAATTTCAATCGAACAGAATCCATATAAATCACGTTATTTAAATAAAATATTACCCATGTTTCCTGAGGGTATCCTACGAAGACTAAGTGTGCCGGTAGCAAGAGAAACTTTTATGTATCGTTTTCAATACGTTTCTTACATTGAAAATTGTCTTCGTTTCTTGAATAACACGTCTTACATTCTAAATGCTGGTTCCCGCGCTCGCCTGTTCGATACATTAATTGACCTTATTATCCCACCCGTACCTAAGCCTACAGTCTACGCAGAAAACATGCCTCATGAAAACAAAAAAAAAAGTTCCTCCACAACTTCTAGTCCTGATGCCAAGAGTTTGGAAACATCACATAGATGCTCACGTAAAGAACAGGAGTCTCAAACTGTGTATCCTCTCCTACCTGGCTATCAGCCTCACTTCCACACCGTGCATTCCGTTATTGCAACAATGCACCTCGCAAAAATAACGCAGCGCTGGACCGGTTCACACTGTGTGCAGGCAATGCAGCTACTTCCAGATCAACTCTTTAAACAGGCGTACATGAAATACCAACGCCAACGCGTGGGTTATGTTACTGTAGTTTAGGTTTAAATTTTCGGTTCTTGTCTTTCCGGAACGTTTTGCCATATGTTAAGTCGTCGCAACTTCAGATTGCGGATGTACACGCGGTGTAGCTACGAACACGTGTAATAAGCAGTCGCGGATTGCCCGTAAGAGGAAGTCATTCAGCATAGAATTCATCACGGACTGAAGAGACGCTCATCACAAATGGGTACCCTATTAAAGCCTCTGACTTGTCTTCCAATGCCCTGTCCAAGAACCCAAGCACAGAGTAACCATAACTACAGTTTTACATGATTTGATGTTTTGACGGCGGCAATACGAAGATTCATGTCTCTGAAACACTGTCACTTACGGATTGACACTGCGCCGTATCCCAAAAGACTTAACCTGCAGACAGACTTTTATTTGTTCTTTGTGTGGATGTGAATCGTGGAATCTCGTTCTGACGGAACAATACTGATTGAAGATATTTGCAATCACAGCGGAAATGTGAGAATGACGGACAGAATAACACAGTATAACTAGGGTAATGATGTAAAAAATTTTGATGGGTTAAACGCACAGAATGCACGGTGAAACGGGAAATTCTTACAAAATTTTGATCAGGTAAACCTCAAATGAAAGGTCCAGGAGGTTTAAAGCGGAGAATAATAAAAGCTTAGACCTACGTTAGATACATGGGACATGAGGGGGGACTGGGCCGATCTGGCTCAAAAAGTTTTCCAGTAGTGGCCATGTGTGGAAAGGATACTACAAAATCACTGAACAGCTACAGATTTCAGCGTGGTGTGAGACGACAGGCTGCCATTCGTAGCAGTAAGTCTACATGCGCCACAAATCTACACATCTACACATCCCTTGAGCTATAGAAAGAGGATTTGCACTCACCATGTCCTGATTTCTTCTGCCGTGTATTGCACCCTCGGGATAGGCTGTCCGCTGCACACAGAAAGGCAACAGTCACACAACCACAGCCACACTAAGTTAAATGGATCTGATGAATGAATTGGATCCGTCACATCTATAGCAAATCCAATTACTGAAAAGTTTCACTTAAACCGACAGGATTGGTTCTGGAGAAGATTGGGTTAAGTTAGGGGTGTCCACAGCACAAGTATGTAGTATATTTACTGTGCAGGTTATCCAGGAGTAATGATATTGTCTTCTCTTATTTACTTTGGGGCGGGGATAGCGAATTCGGTATATCAACTGTCTACGGGCTGGACGACCCAAGGGTTCGAACACCAGTCGTCGTAACAGATATTTTCTTCTGTATACGCATCCTGGGGCCCAATAAGCCTCCTCTACAGTACGCACCGGGTCTGTTTCTCGTGGGCAAAGCGGTCGGGACGCGGTGTTGACTGACCCACCCCATCTACCCTCCCCCCTCTGCCTCCTACGGCATATTATTACTTATTTGTTTTTATTTGTGTTTGTTTAACAGCGATGTTAATGGATCAGATTTTTTACTGTCAAACAACAAGTCGATTCGTGATTAATAAATTGAAATGGATGTGTAAGGAAGTGGTCGTGCCCTGCTTTGAGCTATTTTCCCAGCATTTGTCCTGAAGGACTGAAGTAAACGACGTACAACCTCCGTCAGGATAGCCGGTCTCACAGCCCAGAACTGAACCCGGCATCTCCTGAACGCGTAGCAAAGGCGTTATATTCTCAACTACGACGTTCAACAAGTATTCTGCATATTTACAACTCGAATCTTAGCCGGCATGCCAACCAACCAGGTTTATGTTAGCGGCCATGTTTGCGTAGCTGCAATCATCTGCATTGACTGTCCATTCTCGGCGCCATTACATTATATCCAGGAGTTCTGCTGCAGTGTTCGTCGTCATTCAGGTGAATTACGTGATCACAGTTTCAAATCGTCATGTGCCTCCAAATAATTATCGCTTTGCCGACTCATTCGACGCTACATATCCTAAGCAACTGAAACGTCAAATAGCGCAAGAATAATTCAGCGGATGAATGACGCTCTTCATCCCATTCTTTGTACCTTCAGCAAGGTGTGTCGGCATAATTTTGCTTAGCTGCATTTCCAGTCCCTTCCAGTTTATTTCACACAACCATTCTGCTGTGTTATTCGACATTACACACATCTAAACACGACAAGGCTTTCGTAAATAGCGTGAATACTAACAAATAATATAATTACTTGCATTTGTTTTTAAATTTTCCTTCGTATTCATCCAATGTAACTTCCATTTTACAGGAAAAGAAGGGTCAGTTTTAAAAACGGGTCATTGCACATAAAGTTGGTACAGATAATATTAATGTGTAAAATTCTTATGTGGAACGCTTTGAATGTAATGTACGAGTACATTTAAGAAATTTCAGCGACCGTAGAATACGACTATCTGCTATGCCTTGCCGCCAGCTTCGCGAAGGCCGGGAAGTGAAGTAGCATCGTAAAAAGCGCCCATGAAAAATGTGTGTTTACACCGAAATGGAGTCTGTATAACTGTACCCAGTAACACCTCATAATTGTGCACGAAGTTGCTTGTCAGTTCATTTTTCGTTCATGAATCCAGTTCCTACTTCCAGTCTGGAACCTGTACGTCGGCCATTTCACACATTCGTGCAACTGCGCTCAGCCAGAACCGGTATTCGAGTTTGATAGACATCCCTGGCTACAGACGGCGTGAACTCCTTAATTCGCTCACTGCACCTGGCACTCTTCCTCGCCGCCTTACCGTAAATTATAGACACAGAATATGTTGTACTCAATCTGTGAACTTAATTAAGTTGAAGAACAGCCCAGGTGGGGCTGCTAGCGAGGTGCCGTCTGTTTTAGCTTCCTTCTCGTATTTTGCAAGCAAGGAAGCAGTATGTAGTACTACCATGTCCGCGTGTCTTTGTGTCCATGTTTGTGTGTCCCTTCAGAGAACTCTCTAACAAACCAGTTCACATTGAAATTACTACGAACATCATGCCAGCGATGGTCATCAGGTGTTTTTAATGTCTTAATTTCCCGACAATTACCTAACAGATCCTTCAGTACTATAGCCACACGTAGCGCTTACACGTCGTATTGCTATCCGGGAGCTAACAGCTTCCAATATCGGCTAGGTCATCGGTTATTCTAATATTTTTAATGATCCTACTGAACCCCTTCATCCAAATTTAGAGACAGTCCGTCGGTTAGGCAACGACCGCTTCCTTCCGAGTCCTTCACTATTCATCACCCATCAATCAGCCCAGCATTCGACGGTATGTAGCCTAATACACTGGTCGCTTTGTAACGTAAGTACTTCCCTCACCCCGCCATTAATGGCAATCCTGGAAGAGTTGCACACACCCTACCCTCACTCTCTCTTTCAACTAAACTCTTATTGTTAACATTTACGCTCCTTCATCCTCCATATGGCTGATTTCACACTGATTTACTCAACAAAATTGCGTATGTAATTTCGCCTCTCCTACTCCAGATATAAACCTGGGGAATCAAAATTGACCTTATACTACCATGATAATGGTAATGATAATGATAATGATAAAACGAAGAACAACAAAAATTAATGACCTGCATAAATTAATAAATTATTCGTTATGTAGTACAATAAGGTCCACAAGTGAAGAATAAGAAGATGTGTAAACACAAGCAGGCACTCTTCATATTTTGACAATATTTTGCCATATTCAAGCCTACCTAGTTACGCAATAAGGCGGCAATTACCACAATTATTAACGTGTAATATGTGACATATGTCTTGTGGTAGACGCAATGTTGTTCCGTGCTGAAGAAACAACAACAGTCAGTGGGGCAGAACATGTGGTGCACACGAAATAATTTACGAATTGCCACTGGACACATCGAATTCGGAGTTTGACAAAAGCAAAGTAAATTGACATATCGCCTTTTTCTTGTAACAGCATGCATGAAAGAAAAAATTATATTGAAGTTTTAATAACATAAAAGCATATAATTTAAACATTCAACTTGCATCAGAAGATGTAGTCATATGATTCTGTACACATTTTGAAATCTACGTCCGTAAGATGTGGGTGAAGAATATGACGAATATATGGCTGTATTTAGATTATTTGTTTTTGTTATTAACATGTCAGCAATAAACACGAAGGTAAGCATGTCGTATTTAAAGTCATCACATGACTGTTTCCATTTATAATAATAATAATAATATATTTAACTGCAAATGGGTTGTCACCCGGCGGCAGTGGTTATTACGCATGTACATAAATATGAAATAAAGATGTAAGAAATTTAAGTCGGAAGGGCTACATGAGAAGCATGCAGTAGCAACTTGGAGTATTGGGAACCATCTCAGCATTCGCTTATAAACACAGGGAAACCAAGAAAAACCTGTGCCGAGGTGGCCGGTCGCAGGACCTTCCGGATACTGACTTCTAGCCAGCAATCCGGCAACTAAAGTATGTGACATAGACTAAAATTTATTGTTCGTGAAAAGGTACATACATCCATAACAGCAGAGTGGTGAGGGCTGGTAACTGTATGGAGATCGGCACATTTGATAAAGTAAAAAGGACTGGTTAGATTGGAGACAATAGGCAGATCATGGAAGGAATCGGGGTCCATAAAATGTTATGTACATGTGTTCCCAGAGGAGACTGTTTATTGGTAGACGTAGAAATAAAGAAAAGACCAGTTTAGCGCCTGAAATCAAAACTGAGTTTCAAGTACCCAGTGTCTCTGAGAAAGAGTATGGAAGTGCAAAGAAAAGTTGAGAAGAAATACAAGGAAATAAAAAGTAGATGTACAGGGGAGAGAAATGAGAAGACGCCAGAAATGGGACAGTAACCTGCACTTCTGAACTGAGCACAAAATCAGCCTTTCTTTGACCATTAATCCAAATAAGATGAGGCAAATATCATAATTAGTCAACTTACTGTTTATATGAGTTGGCGATGACTGCGAACTGCTCACGTCTCTTACGATACACGGGGTCCTTGAAGCCCTACGGAAAAGAAGAAAGCACCTGTAAGTGGACTTCTCGGACTTCTCAGCCCTGGAGAGTAAAGGCACTGTGTTCTTTCGAAACGTTAGGAAACCTTAACCCAGCGAACAGCGTCACATTCTAGGAGACCTAAATCTCATCCTTAAGTAGTATGATGCATATATAACGAGATGAGACATGCAGTAATGACCATATATCAGAGTTTCGGAAAATCAGTGGACCTTCCATGATCAAGGTAACCTACTGAGCAATTTTAAAGTTTTCGGGCTTCTGAAGGCTCTTATAGGACACCATTTCCAGTCGGACTGCTATCCGTCGGCGATTGGCTCTGCACACAGACTTGGAAATTCTACCAGAAGGCGCCCCTCTTTTGATGGCTCAGTATGATACATGTCGTGCAACAGAACAAAAACAACATCGGCAGTCGCCCTTTGGCTGTTACTATTGAACACTCTTTATAAACACGCTAAACAGTCACATTTTTATCAGTTTGTTGTCCAGTTGTCCAAAATAATATATATGTTTAAAATGACACCTTAAATATCTGGGCAGAAATTGGCAGCCTCTAAATCACATTCCGCTCAAATGACATTCTTCCTTCATTTATCTGACAAACTGAAGTTTTGTATAAGGACAGATTTATTACAACAATAAACTTGAGGTTCATCCATCCCGTTGTGTTGATCGATCAAATTATTAGGTACAAACTCCGACTAACGCAAAACTTAGTAAGGGGATATCATATATTCATTACAGTTATACTACTACACGTTTCGGCCAATCCACTTGGCCATCAGCAGCTAGTCACACAAAACGTATAAAGGAATTATGTTTTTGTGAAGAGGCCTCCTCTGTACAAACGGCGTTAATCAGCAATGTAAGACCTCATTTGGTATTTATACTCTTCAGTAGATGCAGCTGATATACATTATAGCATTAAACTTCGTGCACGGTCAGCATCATTAAGGTCAGTTATGTTAACTAGCACCCATTACTTAACGACGTATCGTGCAGGGTAACGTGCCTTCTGTCAGCGACACAGGGTGTGTAGAATGGCACTTGGTAACTATAGGCGTGACAGAATATTTTAACAATATTCAATTTTCAAACATTTTAATATTTTATTATTCCACTATTTGGGACAATATTAATATTAAAATAAAACAAGATAATTACTGTTTGTACAAAGAAGGCCTCTTCCTAAAAAGTATTTCCTTTGTACGTTTTCTATGACCACGTGAGATGGCTGAGTGTATTGGCCGAAACATGTTGCAATATAACTATAATGACAATATATTCTTCTACTAAGTGTTATGCTATTCGGATTTTACACTTAAACATTAGACTAATGAAGCTCTGAACTTAGGCACAAGAAAAATAATACATCAGACAGTCTAAATCGTTGTACTGTCGTTAATTATAGATGATGATTATTATTATGACTATTATTACTTACTTATTTGTTTCTTCTGGTAACCAATTCAAGTAAATTGGATACGGGTAGATGACATATTGGGAAAGATACGGAAGGAAACGTCCATGACCTGTTTTAAATTACTATTCCAGCATTTTCTTGAAAATAATTAAATAGATTACAAAATAGCGAGTTTGCAGGAATTTGTAAAGGGTATGTCAGGAGCGGAACAGTCATTTATTCTAGATCAAGTTGGATATTTTAACTACCAGGAAGACAGCGCTCTCAGGGGCCGATTGCAGGCTGATCCCAGTCCCTGTTGATACCGGAATTTAAATTCGGCAGAACACGGCCAAATAAAAACCTGCCGCTCGTTTTTTTTTTGTAAAAATAATTATGATTGTTCGTATCACAGCCGCCTTAAAACAAAAATTACTATTTCATACATGATGTTTACTTGTTCATAATGTCTCAATGTAGTCGCTACGCTCCAGTGCAGTATACACGTTATCACAGTGAATGCTTTGCGATTCCAGACACTTCACCGGCCTTGATATACATTTATTGCTCATACAGATCTACATCCACTTAGCGTCGCTAATATGATAAGGCATTCAATAACTATATATATATATATATATTGTATTTCGTTAAATATGATAGTATATACAAACAGCTATCTCGGATAAATATGGTAGCTCTTAAACAGCCGCGTCTCTATGCGATGAGTTAGTTTTCAAGTGCAATGAAAGAAAGGTGATAAATTTCGATTCAAGACATTATTCTGCAGGGACACGGCGCGAAATTACATTCTCCCCACGATAGTTTGCACAGATCCAGAACCGTTCAATTATTTCGCAAATCTCATGCAGACAGACAGAGAGACAAACAGACATGAACATCCCATAACTCATGCGTTTGATGCACTCTGTGCAGAGGATACGTTAAGAACTCATTTCACCTGGTCGTCGTGGCCCTGTTACTTCAGATATAGCAACCAAAACTGACATAAATGAAGAAATACACTACAGACTACGTCCTTACCCACCTCTCCCTGAGTTCTCTTCTGTTTTTTTCATTTCACAACTGTCCAACCGTGTTTCTTCCTAACTAATCGTGTTACATTGCAACCATAAGTCACTTCTGTATTCTTCAGATGGCGCCATTTTTAATACGTGTACCTAAAGATATACATTCAAAACAGCACAATAATTTTCACACACTGAGCCAAAACAACGCGGCAATTCAAGCGTGAGTAATGAAAGTACCAGAACACAGTGTAAGGCGCCTCTTTGTTGACACCAGCCTATCTACAAAAGAAGCGTTTTCACGCATCGACACTTACCGGGTGATCAGCGTCCAACTCGGAGCCGTACATTAAGACACGCTGAGCCCTGTCCAGGTCCGAGATCTTGCGTGGAAACCACGGCATATCGCCGAAGTCTGAAGAAAAAAAAAGCATGTTTTGGATGTGACAAAGAACACTTCACTGAAACAAAGACAAACCCGGAGGTACAATACTCTTGGCGTAGACCAGGCTCGAAGAATTGAGCTGGAACTACGGCATCCGACAAAATACACACCCTGGGTACTAAAAATTAACGGCCTTCATAACAATTTCCTCCAAATATGTTGTGTAACATTTGGACACGAAACCGCTTACAAACGTAGAATTTCACTGGCATCCCCTGACTTTGAACGATTTTGCCCTTGTAACTGTTTCCAATACGCAACTGCACACTATTACGAAACTTACATGAAGTGTAACTGTGAATTTCAACAAGGACGACTAACAGGCGCACAACAAACGTGACTTTCATTATGAAACGTAAAGTTGTAAAGTTGTTACATTAACAAGTTAGGAAAAGTACCCCATGCAGAGTATAACACTCCCACCGCGATCCTCTATGTATTTAGTATTATGTATTTATTTACTTCTTTTACATAGGTTTACAATTCGTATTCTGAGAGAGAACAGCATACAACCACGCAACAAATCTGATTTGGACGTACACTAAATGACACCACGTTTTAAATTTTCTATCATTTTTCATGTGATTTCGAATGAAACCACAGCTGAGTTTCAGCAATAAGCTGGGATAAGCAGGCGTAGCGTCAGTGTGGTTTAATGTCTCCAAAGCCCTAATATTTACAGAGAAATTCGTTGAACAGAAAGTAAATTCTTCTCTACTACGCTCGTTAAAAACACTTTTCCTAGGACAGATATTTGTGTGGGTTACGCTGTAGGTTCGCGTATAAACACGTGCCGATCTCCATGCAGAGTGGGCAGTAAAGTTGACTTATATAAATATAATCCGAAATACTCGACAGTTTTTCGCAGAATTCAATTTAAAATTTTATTTCAAAATCAGTTCCGACGTTTTTCGAGTTTGTAAGTGCACACACGCCGACAGACGGGCTGATCGACCTAAATAGCGCTCTCCAGAGATGCGGACGGCGACGGTATCCTTCGTACGTGTTCGGTAAACCACTGTTTGTTGTTCAGCAGTTTTTAGGTGTGTTCGGTAGAGCGTTGCTGGTTGTCGAATACACAAGTCAGGAAACACGCGTGTCTCATGATGTAGGTTTAACTTTGAACTCGAAACAACGAAAGTGACTTTAATATGAAAAGGTTTTTCATTTTTATCCACAACTTTTGTGACCGCCTCTGTGGTCTAGTGGTCAGAGTTTCTGGCTACAGATACAGAGGTCTCGGGTTCGATCCCCGGCGCTACCAGATTTTCTGAGTAGTAGTGGGTCTGGAACGGGGTACACTCAGCCTCAGGTCAATTGAG
>Ga0123352_10018460_pt1 | contig 11113 bp, 7 predicted proteins | sample TergutLab28metaG_FD_89700 | JGI IMG/M metagenome (GOLD analysis project Ga0123352, IMG submission 89700) | Labiotermes labralis P1 segment gut microbial communities from Petit-Saut dam, French Guiana - Lab288 P1 | ecosystem: Host-associated > Arthropoda: Insects > Digestive system > Gut ... | reverse complement strand
TACAATAGAAAAGTCGCAGGCTCCTGATGATGGATGTATTAATGTCCGAAACATGTTGAGCATAGAAGAAGTGAAATAAAACTTAATAACTAGTGACATCAAGTTGGTCTCTTATTCTTCAAGTATACATCGTTATTGTAAATGTTAAATGTGTATAACGCCAATATACCACAAAAACTTGGATTTGTCGTGTTATTTAAAAATTATCCTAATTTTAATAATTTTAACATTTTATATGTAATTAAGCCATAGCAGCTGACATATTTCTATTTTACTTTGCACTTCCTAGTTTTAATTTTTCGTACTGTGTTACAGTGTACTGATTCTATCAGTTTGATGTGACCACTGCTCTGAACGCACGCACGTTTCGACTTGCATACGATTATTATCAGAATTCACTAATGTCAGATGTGTTGTACAGCATGTAGCAGGCAATTTGTTGGCACTGAAACAGTGAGAATTATCTCGTGTACGTCGAGACGCTCAGGCCAGAATGGCATTGTATTGACAGTTGTGCGGTGACAGCCTAATTTTGAAGGTGCACAACCCTTCGTGCGTTATTCGGCATAAGTGAATGTTTCGGTCAGTCAACACAACTTGGTATTCAGTTAGATTAAGGTCACATGTTTCGGTTAAGAATAATTAGCCATCATCAGGCTCAAATACAAGAATACGATCTTAGACATCACGTTGCAAATTCGTATAGTACTTTAATAAATATAAACCGTTAACACGCAGTTATTTGTAGTAATTGAACAGTAAAGTGTTTGTGTAACTTTTTGTTTCATCAAGCATTAGCGTCGTGATGACCGTTTACGGTCGAAACATTTTCCTCTAAAGTTTTTTGCAAATGAAGTCATGTTCACTGTGTGTACTTGTTTATTACAAATAATTAACTTGTAAAATCACCCTCCCTTTGTATTTTTTTATTTGGGCCTGATGATTGCTAATCATTTCAGCCGAAACATGTAGCCCTATTCTTACTGACTGCAAGTTGTGTTGGCTGACTGGAACTTATAAGTATTTTTTAAAAAGCTTCAATGTTTTACTGATGTCATTAAATGAGTACTTTAAAACTTTACAGCGGCTGTGACTTCAAAATAGGGCAGCCATCTTTACGCGCTCTGGTGACGTCATGAATCCCGCTTTGCCAGGTGTAGCATACGCAGTACGTGCTTGTAATGCTGCTGATAAATTGGGTCTCGATTTTTAGCAAGTTTTAAGGTTTCCATTTGTCTCGCCCTTGTATATTGCGAGAGTGAAGCTGATATAGGATCGTTTAAGAATTTGTGATTTTCGAAAACAGAGCACAGTTGTTGGGTTGTGAGAGGGCAACGTGGAAAGTTCACTTTCCGTAATTTTCTGCAGTCTGGTGTCCACGAATCTCGCTTCAGTCCCAGTGTTTTGCGTAGCACTTTGTAGCGAAATGGGTAAAGTCGACATAAAAGTTCTTTAGACTTTTGAATGGCACTAGAAGGACTTTTTAACTCCTGGCAGCACAGACTGCGACTGGCTGCAGTGTGTGGGGAGAGTGCTGAAGCGAGGTGGTGAGTCGCGCTTTGATGTAATATTTTAGGCAATTGCTTGCTGTTTGACACTTGGTGAATTAAACTTTAAACAGCTGCTGTTAATAAGGACTTTTGTTAATCTGGTTGTTCATTCGTTCCTGCAGCGCACAGTGTTCGTTTGAGCTGAACTTAACAACCGGGAGTTTTAAAAATTGATACACGAAATGACACACTGTTCTATAAAGAACCGGTATGAACTGCCGGCCTGTATGAGTCACCGACGTAACAGTGACGCTGGCTATCAGTGCATTTACTAAGCGATGCTATGAAATATGCGGAAACACGAGACAGAACCTGCAGGGTCCTGACACATGATCGGAGTCTGCAGTATGCAAAGTAATTTGCGGACAGGCATACAGACGGAAACAATTTTGTGCATGCAGAAAGAAGACTACCAGAAACACGCAGACATACGCATACGACCTGTAATATGCGGACAGACATACGTACGGATACAACCTGTAGTATTCTGACAGACACACGGATACAACGTGTAAATACGGACAGAAATACGGAAACAACCTGTAATATGCGGACAGAAATACGGATACAACTTGTAAATACGGAAACAACCTGTAATATGTGGACAGATAGGATACAACCTGTAATATGCGGACAGACATACGTACAGCTACAACCTGTAATATTCTGACAGACATATGGCTACATCGTGTAAATGCGGAGAGAAATGCGGAAATAACGTGTAATATGCGGACAGAAATACGGAAACAATCTGTAATATGAGGACAGAAATACGGATACAACGTGTATCATGCGGACATACATACGGATACAGCCTGTAATATTCGGACAGCAATAGGGACACAACATGTAATATTCGGGCAGATATACGGAAACAACGTGTAATATGCTGACAAATACGGAAACAGCCTGTAATATGCGAACAAAGTTACCGATACAACCTGTAATTTGCGGACCGAAATACGGACACAACCTGTAATATTCGGACACACATTCCGATACAACCTGTAATATGCGGACATAACTACGAACACAACCAGTAATATTCGGACAGACATACGGACACAACGTGCTCCACACTCATATTCATCTTAACACTAATCTTCGAAGTTGTATAAATGGGTGGACCCTGTGGTCCTGCGTGTAAAGTAAGAAACACTGCACAGAAAAGCAGTACTGCCTCTTATCCTTTAAATGCCTAACAGTTGCTACTAGTTCACTGTGCTCAGCGTGCTAGTCAGTGCACTCTGTGTCCTCCTACCGCCTCTTTCGTCCTTAACTTACGTTTACAGGTGAGTGGCCGGTTACATCTTCTGTGAACGTCTTGTAACGTCATTTGCAGCAGAACACTTGTTGATTGTGCGTGAAGTGCCACCGCCCTAAGATTAATATCTGCCCGGCACGTCCATCAATTTTTCTTACACCCCAGTGGCGTGTTTCCCCTCCAGAACTGTTTCTGTGATGCGATTACCCCGTCTGATTGGTGGTTCCAATGTGAAGTTGGCACACCTGACTGACCAGATTCTGTACGAATATTTATGACGGCACTTGAACCTGAACGAATTGAAATTATTATCCATAAATTATGACCCACGTGTCACTGTCAGAAATTGATTTATCGGTGCTGCCCCGTTTTTTCACCGGCAGAAGGCGCTTGTTTCTACTTTGTGGTCTTGTTTTGTTGTGTTACAGAGGGCTACTGATCGACTGTTGTGAACTGTGCTGCGTTGCATGTTGCAGGAGGGCTGCTGTATAGGCTACCGCGTGTTGTTGTGCAGTGCAGCGTGTGACTTGCTGTCTTCCGCCGTTCGGCTGAAACAGACCATACAAGCGTGTGATGACATCCACTGTGTATTGCGAACACAGTGCACGGTAGCGCCACTGTGTACAGCGAACGCGGTGTAGGGTACATGTAGCCCCACTCTGTACCGTGAACACCGTGTACGGTAACGCCACTGTGTACTGCCAACACAGTATGATACGTGTAACCCCACTCTATACTGCGAACACCGTGTACGATAGCGCCACTGTGTACTGCGAACACAGTGTAGGTTACGTGTAGCCCCACTCTATACTGCGAACACCGTGTACGGTAGCGCCACTGTGTACTGCGAACACAGTGTAGGGTAGCCCCACTCTGTATTGCGAACACATTGTACGGTAGCGCCACTGTGTACTGCTGTACTGCGAACACCGTGTAGGGTAGTGCCGCTGTGTACTGCGAACACAGTGTATGATACGTGTAACCCCACTCTATACTGCGAACACCGTGTACGATAGTGCCACTGTGTACTGCTGTACTGCGAACATCGTGTATGGTAGTGCCACTGTGTACTGCAAACACAGTGTGTGGTAGTGTATCCCCACTCTGTATAGCGAAAACAGTGTACGGCAGCGCCACTGTGTACTGCGAACACAGTGTAGGGTACGTGTAGCCCTACTCTATACTGCGAACACCGTGTACGGTAGCGCCACTGTGTATTGCGAACACAGTGTACGGTAGTGCCACTATGTACTGCTGTACTGCGAACACCGTGTACGGTAGTGCCACTGTGTACTGCGAACACAGTGTATGGTAGTGTATCCCCCCCCTCTGTATTGCGAACACAGTGTACGGTAGCGCCACTTGATAGAGCATTGTTCAGTTTGCGGGTGGGATTGGAATCCTCATGCCAAATTTTTCAATAACAAGCAAATTTTACATTCTTATTTTAAGTTTCTTTCCCTCTTTAAACTTCTAGCACTTGCGTGTTGTGATGTGGGCAGCAGCAATGGGCCATAAAATGAAGGAAAATATGATCGTTTGGGCATGTGGCTTGAATGGAGGAGCAGTAATTTTATGCAGGGTTTTGGCGAGAAAATCTGAAGGCAACAGACAGACCGCTTTGAAATATTTAAACGTATATGGCAGGATATTATGAAATTGGTTTTAAAGAAATTATGTGGAAGCTTGTTATAGGTGATCGTGTGGCTGAGGATGCTTTTCATTGGCGGGCTGTTGTTAACTCTGTGATGAACATTGTGGCTGTATAAAATGTAGGGAACTATCACGAACCGCTAGCTTACTTCTAACAGGAGAAACTAAATGAATGCTGCCAGTTCGGCAGCCGAGATAGTTCTGTCGACATACTGACTGGGATTCGGGGTAAATAATCGAGGAACCGTGGTTCGATTCCCAGTAGGGGCAAGAAGTTTTCGCCTTTACCAAGGTAGCCAGACCGGCTGTGGTGACCTCCCAGCTGTGAACCCAACAAAATACCGTTTTATTCTCTCTGGTAAGAAATATAACATCGTTAAACTTCCCGCTACAACTCTTATCGTACTTCGGCGGTAAGAACACGTGGAGCTGTACCGCCATTTCCCCTATACGCAGTGTTGGCCATAGAAGCAAGTTGCTGCTTACTGCAGCTTTACAGCAATGTAGCGGAGAATTTTCGCCTACGCCTCAGCATGTCGGATAGACAGACCTGCCTTACGGCTGTGTAGGAGAAGTTGCCTAACAAGGCCGGCGATGTATTTGTTGCAGCGATGTCAGGTATGTTGCTCGGGGCGCAGAAACCCATGGCTTGTGGACAGCTGAGTTAATGCTGTCACGGTAAATTGAAGTCGCTGCGGGGTTTAATTACGTACCGTGCCATGATGCCATGAAGACATTTGGAGGGGTGGAAGATAGCTCTACGCATTCGCAACATTGGCAGCCTAACGCCCCGGCCGTTTACCCGCCGGAAGTATTCTCGTCGATTCGACAGGAAGCTGGGTGTACCAGACTATCGGTGTGGATGCAGTGAAACAAGAAACATTTGTTGTGGCTTCCGGAAATCTAACCCCGCTTCTTCGCTCGTCCAGCTGTACGTAGCCCAGTCGTTGTGCTGAACTGTCTGGTACTTGTAGTATTATGCTTGCTGTCTGTGCCCCTGACCTAACATTCGGCTGATCAAATGGGGAAGAATGAGAATGACGGAAACTTACGTGTGGGGTAGAGGAGAGATGCGTACAAAGTTTTGATGGGGAAACCCGAAGAATACATTCTACTTTGAAGACTTTAACATAGTAGGCGGAAGGATAATGTTGAAATGGATGTTTAACAAGTAGGATAGGGACAGTGGGATGGATTAAGCTGGCTCAGGTTGTGAGAAGTGGCGGGCTTTTGTTAACACGGTAACGAAACTTGGGGTCCCATAAAATGGGGGGGGGGAGTTTCTTGACGACCCGAGTATCTGTAACCTTCTGCAGAAAGATTCTGTTAGGATGAACAGCATTTGAGATAGCAGTGAACAATTACGGCTGAAGTGGCTGAGGTGAAATCTGACAACACCTCGGGCTGTTCAGTCCTGTGCTGGTAATCCTGTGCCCTGGCACTGGTAGCAGCTCTCTTATGTACGCAGTTCTTCAGCAGAACGTTAGGTATTTCGCTGTCCACCGCGGCTAATTCTGTTCAAGGCAAGGAATACGCTGTGTAGGCAAGAAGCGTCTCTGAGTTTTAAAGCAAGGGGTATGTGCGCAGTGACAGATGTCATGTCATATTAATGTTTAACGTGCTCAGCTGCAAGATACAATCGAGCTGACTCGTCGTCTCTAGATCCGAGCTGGAAACAAGTGAAGACACCTGTCCTTAGCTTGTGTTCGCTGTAGTTGCCATGGAGACGGCTCTGATTTCTTTTTGACTTGCTGTGGAAGAGTTAGGGGCTTAAGCGTGGTAAGATGCGCAACTGACGGAGAGTGGTCGGAGAATTTGGAGTTTAGACACGGCGTTGATGCGGGGTGTCGTGGAAACTGTTTTGTTTTGGGTCTTCCGCTGACGCAGCGAAAGTAAACTGCCGTTGACGGGTCATGTCTGCTCGGACATCCTGCGGACGGAGTTTTCACGAATTTTGGTTCGGAGTTTATGTTTGCATTGTTGTTCTCTGACACTCTGTTACTACACACCGGACTGTACCGTGTCGTAAATCCAGACAATAACCGTTCTGAGTTGTGGATTTCGTTACTTTCTTGTAGGTCGTTGTCTTTTTCTTCTTACTCATATATGTGCAATTACACTTGCACTTTTTCCTGCTCTTGTACTTGCACTTGCACTTGTACTTGGACTTGTACTTGCAGTTGCACTTGTACTTGAACTTGTACTTGCACTTGCACTTTTTCCTGCTCTTTTACTTGCACTTCCAGTTGCACTTGTACTTGAACTTGTACTTGCACTTGTAGTTGCACTTGTACTTGAACTTGTAATTGCACTTGCAATTTTTCCTGCTCTTGTAGTTGCAATTGTACTTGCGGTTACAGTTGTACTTTCACTTGCAGCTACACTTGCAGTTGCACATGTACTTGCACTTGTACTTGTACTTGCCGTTACACTTGCACCTGCAGTTGCTCGGTAGTTTAAATGTACAGTGTAACGACTCCTTCAGTCATTGGGATTATTTCGGCAGTTCAGGGATCGGTGGAGTGTGTGACTGAGTGGATCAGAATTACTCTGAGAAGGACCCCTTCTTGTCCCTCTTTGTTTTCCTCGAATCCCACATGGACCACTCGTGTGGTGTTCAGGCCTGGTGATAACTACCGTGTAAGTATTGTTTTATTACTATCATTATCGTTACATCGCTGCTTTTAATCAAGTACTAATATCCTGTGACGCATTACAAGATGGCCAGTGAAGAACCTCTAGGAAGCGTTTATAGCCTATATTTTAAACAGTCTCCTGGCTTTTACTTGAAATGGCTGCGGAAATCCACAAACGTCTGACCTGTGTTTTCTAACACGGCCCTAACCAACGACGTCAAAAATAGTCAGTTTTGTAAACACTTCCTTGAAACTTATCCAGGTAGTAAGTATAAATCCAGTTCGTTCTCTGTGGAAAACACATTGCTTCTGAAGTACAAAAGCAACCTATTAATGCTGTTAGGGAAACACGCGGCTTATTGGGAGGACCTTACGAAACACTCAAACACACGTTGTGGTCAGAAGTATGGTTTATTAAATGCTGAAGCAGTTAAAGCAGATGGTACGTAAAATTACGACGTTGGTATAAAGGATGAATTTATTTTGTGTTCTGTGAACTAGTGGGAAGAATCGTGGCCTATTTCAAGGCATTGCAAGCCGTTATGTTGGCGACGCACCTTACGAACGAACCTGCTTTCCCCCCCCCCCCCACTCTCACTCCCCGGGTCTTTTGTCAACCGCATAACGAAGTGAAGCAGACGGAAGAATCACGTATTGCCACTGTTTATCCAATAAACACGTCGTGACAGGATTGCCAACAGAAACACAATATAAAAATAATTTCCCTCACGCTGAGTTGACATTCAGGACTTCGGAGGATGGACCGTGTGTCGGAAATGAGATTTATAGCGACATTTTTCATTCTGGGTGACGTGACAGGGATGGGGAATCCCCCGGCTCGGTGTGCTATATCATCGCAGTAGGGAAGTTTGTGTTTGCTTTTCAGCAATGTTGATTCGTACACACTGAATACTGAGTTGGTCTGCGTGAGGGAGAGAAGCTGAACAAGAGCCTGTTTGTTTGTTTGTTTGTTAATTTATTTGTTTGCGGGTAAATGAATTTCAGTCGTTCAGGCATGCGACCTCTTTAGGTTGACCATCCGTAGTGATATTGCCTACAATGTGAGAGACATAGAGAAAACGAGAAAGAACAGAAATAAATAAATAACGGAAAGATAAATGAAAGAGATGTTTATTGTCTGCTTCACGTTGCTGGCAGTGGCTCTGGCAATGTACGGTACGATTAATAATAATTAATTTGAAGGAACATGGAACGAAGCTGTCGTGGCCTAATATTAGCATGATGTTCCGGCATTTGCTGGTGGGGGGACTGACGAAGAGTACGAAAATATTCATTTCGTATTAGGATTTTACTAGATCGAGATTCGAACCCGGGACTTTCCGAATAAAAAGCAGGGGTGTTTACCGACTGGGCAGTGACGTGAGAGGCAAAAGTGGTGAGTAAAGAAGGGAGAGAGGAAAGCGAATATATTAGAAGAAGGACTTAGGTTGCGGCCTATATTGTACTGGCTCAGAAAAGATTTATCTTAGACGGTAATGGTGTTTCGGTATGCGTAAAAGAGGAAATGTGTTAGCCGACTGACCGAGTGTACAGGGTTCAAGAATGAGTTAGTTCTAGTTATGTATCAACTTTCTAAATTCCGGCAGCCTACAGGTTGGATTTATGTGTTTTGTGTGGATATGGGAATAAACAGCTATTATTTCCCTATACAGCATTAACTGACTGGTTTTTATAGCCGAGACGGAGTGTGTTTACTGCGCGGTACGGACTGGATCTTTATATACCGCCAGTTTAACATTCAGCAATTCTACGTTCTGCCCACAGAGTGTGTTTAAGTGTTTTGTGTGGATCTGAGAACAAACAGCAATTATTTCCCTACACAGCATTTACTGGCTGGTTTTATAACCGAGACGGAGTGTGTTTACTGCGCGGTATGGACTGGATCTTTATATATGATTCATAATTCATAAATATAAATTTAATAATAAAAATAATAACTCTGTGTGAAACTGAAAGTTTGGTGCGGGGAACCCTAATTTATTGATATGGACACAAAACCGACGGTTGGTCTCAGCAGACGTCACGCTGTGACACTGTACGTTTTCTGTACTGCAGAACAGAATTTTCAGATAGTTTGCTGTTTGTGTGCAAAGGTTAGACCTACTTACAGCTAAGTAGTATGCGGACGTGACAGGGGCTACAGTCACTTGCTTATGCTTGCGAGGGGAGGAAATCAAACCAATTATCCTCCCCAGAAGTGGGGTGAAGGATGCGTCTTGTTATCTGTAATCCTCATGTTGAGTACAGGGTGTGCGGCGGAGTCTTTCCTTATTAAACGACAATCGATCATCCACAGAGGTTCGTGTATCGTAAACGAAGAAAACAAGGATGGAACGACCGGGGAAAAACACGAAATTCTGGATAAAGAAACATTCGGATTCTCAAATTCTCACGTCATTTAACAACAGTTTTTTAAACTCGCAGGTTACATCTCTACAGTATGTTATCACGTCAGATATGAAGATTAGCAAAAGTGGTCACGTTTAACCAGAGCGTGCGGCGAAGTGGCGGGTAGCTTCTTTCGGAACAGGCTGTAGCGTTTTGAGGCTCTCTGTATGGCGCTCCTTAATTATGTGAGGTGCGCCTCCCGGCATGATGACAGGAGAGGCGTATTGCCTAACGAGCACATTCACTGGTTTGCTTGTCTCTCAACTTGTGTCCCTGTACCACGAAGCTCTGCAATCCGTCGTGTTCCCGGCAGACCCCGGACACGATCCCGGACCATCTATCAGCCCATCAAGCTACCTAGGTACTTGCTGTTCTCCTTGTCTAGTGTTCTGAAAGCCGGGAAGCTCCTCTCGCCTTAACGGACTCCCGTAAGAGAAGACGGCCTGTCTCAGGCCACACAACAGTGGGCAGGTGACACTGCTGGGCCACTTGCTGACTGTAAACCATTTGTGTGGGACGGTGTGAGGTTAGTGCAGGTCAGTGCTTCTGTGCCACTGCAGCCCCGGTTAATTACAACGTACTTCGTCACTTACAATTCACAGCCGTTGTGATGCCGAACAAGTCCTAACGGTCTTGTCAAAATTAAGGATTCCGTCCAAAATTCCAAAAGTTTAGCTCCGAATTTCGAACGACGCGCACAGCGAAATGTTAGACACTGTTAAAGTTCAATTGAACATTTTGTTCATCTTCTGTTGAACTGCGGTCCCTGAAGAGGGCCCTTTCAAGGCTGCAACATGTCGGAGTGACGCAGTGTTGATAATAAATTTGTGTAATGGGCGGTTAGTTGTGTCAGACGGAGATATTAGTGCAGGGAAATGAGCAAGATACGGTTCGGGTAGGAGCCGTATCGCTGTCGTCAGGCCGAATCCAGAACAGCGGTAACCCTTTCGATTCTAGGCTGTTCTGAATCTTCAAGTTGTTAAATCGCGCCTGGATAGCAGGCCACACACTATAGCATGACATGCCTGCCGCACGTGCGCGCGCATGCACTTTTGAACGTCAATTACTGGAACCCCAGCGCTGTCTGTAGTGGTCCGCATAATGGGCGGCCCTTGACTCGCGCGGTTTTGTGAGAACCTCGCCAGCCATAAAGAAAGCTGTGGCCATTAGTTTTGTTTAAGTTACATCATTATTGTGCGGCCCGCGGCGTCTTAATTACGGGCTCCACATGTAGCTGCAGAATTGGACTGAGCTGCCTCAGCCTCCGTAGCAACAACTGCAGCTTTATTGCAAACGTTAAAGCCCAGTGGTTACTATACGTACCTCCAGTTTAACATTCAGCAATTCTACGTTCTGCCCACACAGTGTATTTGTGTGTTTTGTGTGGATCTGAGAACAAACAGCGATTATTTCCCTATACAGCATTAACTGACTGGTTTTTATGACCGAGACGGAGTGTGTTTACTGTGCGGTACGAGCTGGATCTTTATATACCGCCAGTTTAACATTCAGCAATTCTACGTTCTGCCCACACGGTGTATTTATGTGTTTTGTGTGGATCTGAGAACAAACAGCGATTATTTCCCTATACAGCATTAACT
>Ga0123352_10018459_pt1 | contig 11115 bp, 8 predicted proteins | sample TergutLab28metaG_FD_89700 | JGI IMG/M metagenome (GOLD analysis project Ga0123352, IMG submission 89700) | Labiotermes labralis P1 segment gut microbial communities from Petit-Saut dam, French Guiana - Lab288 P1 | ecosystem: Host-associated > Arthropoda: Insects > Digestive system > Gut ... | reverse complement strand
GAGAGAGAGAGAGAGAGAGTACATTGTAAATGTGCAATGTAGTGTACAGTACACTTTATTATTACTTTATTTAATGTTGGTAGTGTCTTACTTTGCGTAATTTATCAATTAAACTTAACCGTATTTATGTATGTTAAACGAATATCACGTATATATATATATATATATAGCTTTCGGTATTATCCGCAGTTTCACGTAACCGCGGTAGGTCTTGCAAAGTATCACCCGCGGATACGGCGGTCTGTATGTATGCATGTATTTATGTACTATATATATATATATATATTAGAATAAACTTAATAATCAGGGTATTGTTTAAGTGGGTCCCCATGCTCAAATTTCTTGCAGTCTGTAAACTTTCTAATACACCAAAAAGTGCATATGACTGTGGTAGAAAAACCTCGTATGTCAAAGGATAATTTTATACTAGATCCTCTAGAATTATGGTGTAAAACTGAGAACTTTGGGGACTGAATGGCAAAAGGAAAGAATGGGAGCTCTTATGAAACGGTAACGAATATTTTTGATCAGCTTAGGGACCAATAACAGCAGTAAAAGAGAGGCCAACAAGTGAGTGAATACGTAACACAGTATATTAAGTTAATTTAATGTTGTAAATATTCAAAATTCATAAATATTCTTATTAGTATAAAATTTTCTGGCAAAGCTCTTAACAACGATACCAGATCGAGAAGGAACTGTTGAAGGATGAGACGAACTGTGCCGACCTCAGGTTATCTCATAGGCGTGAAGCAGTGAGCAGAGTGAAGTGAGTACAGCGAATGAATAATCGGCATAGTGTACATATTCTACATAAATTAATTCAAAAAGTAACTTCATTTGTTTGGAAGTTCTAAGGAATATCACGTACTATATCAATATGAATATACGGCGACAGTCCAATCGATGTTGAAATCATGCATGTACATTAACTCCAAAATGAGGTGTAAAAGCACAGTCATGATACTAGAGACTGGCTACGGGATGAAGGACCAGAGTTCAGTTCTCTTCAGGGACAGGAAATTTGTCTTAGCTATCACGTCCAAACCAGCAATGGGACATCATGCATCCTCCTATGCAGTAGGTAGGTAGGTGTGTAGGTGGGTAGGTGGGTAGGAAGGAATCTTTTCCTGTGTGCAAAACAGCCGGTAGATGAACCTAGTCTCCATCATTGGTGTGCACCTGTACCTTCACTTCCTCGAAAAATTCTCATGATTCTTCATATTTCCTTCGTGTGTTCCAGTGGGCAGCGAGACAACAGTAAGTTCATCTTACTTCAAGAAAACACGTAGGCACGGTATCGCTGGTCTGTGATGGAGCTTTGCGAAATAAGCAACATTTCATCGTCTGCATTTACTTTGAAAAGAATTTAAGTAATAGTTAATACTGCACAATTTGTCTCTGTAAACAAAAAATTTTCGGATGGCTTAGATAAGTGATTCAGCACACGCAGCTCTCTGTAAATATCAGCATCATCCTCATTCCTTGGAGATGAATAAGCAAATACCTGTTTCTGTATTCAGTTTTCTGCAAGAGGAAGTGTAGCAGTCAGCGTCGACTCTGCGGTTTACTCTACAAGAAAAACCAAAGACGTAAGTAAAGGAAGGTTCTGTGGGAAAGTCTTAACTTGGTGAAATACGTTAGCTATTAACACTCGCCAAACATACAAGAGCAAGCAAAGGTATTTCTAGATATATCAAACAAAGCACACGGCCTATAAAATATTACGCGTGAACACATAACCTTTGTTCTATGGAAGTCAGGAAGGCAGTTTCTGATGCCAATACTGCCTGCCCTCAGCAAACATGTGCCTATTGATATATAAAACACAGCATTTTTTCCCCGAATATACATCAAGGGAGCCTAGAGTACTTAAATTTATTTATTCTTTTAATTAACTTAACGACATTTTCAGTAACCATAATTGTAACTTTCAGTGTCGAACGATAGAAGAATTGATAGACCTAAATATTATGTTGGATGGGATCCTGAAGGAAGCGATCGTGGCATATGTTGAATCAGAATCCAAAGAAGGACCGACGTATATCACTAGTACATTCAGTCATGACAGCTTATCTCCAGGCCTAGACACTATGCCAGGGTTTTCCGAGGGGCAACAGAAGCTTTGTAACCTCGACCGCACCTTTCACTGTGGGTAGAGAGGATAGGATTATATAGCTGTGCATATTTCTGAGTCACCCGAGATTTGAGTTGCGTCAGTAAAATCATCGGAATGGCAAAATTCTGTTCCTTCAAGGACATCTCACCTACACACCCACACACACACACACACACACACACACGCACACACACACACACACACGTGTATATATATATATATATATATATATAATATACAGGGTGATCGAAAAGTCTCTGTGCACCTGATGATTACAGTACAGAAAGTTACAAGTGATGTTCAAAGTGTCCACCACCAGTCTCCAGACATTTATTGACACGCCGAACTGTGTTCTCGAAGACCGTGTTCTGTATAGCACCGTCCACATTCCGAATATATTCTGTGACGGCCACCTTCAAGTCATCAATTGTGTGGGGATTTTTGTACTGTAATCGTCAGGTGCACAGAGACTTTCTGATCACCCTGTATATATGAGGGCTAATCTGCATTTATGGAGGAAGTGGTCATTCTGTAAGGATATAAACATATGTAAATATAACACAAGGATTAAACCGACATGCGATTTAGAAACTTAATATTATTCATTCTGTGAATTGTGTTTGTAATCATTTATGTATACTAATATATGCACAAAAATTCTATAAAACTACGTTATCCATATGTCAAATCTTCTACACGCTTCAGCGACAAATCGCCATCTTCAGGGAGACGTCAATACAAAAGAATACATAATATCAGTACATGAATTTTATACATAATATGTTAAAACGTGTTACATAAGCAATGTTAATAATATTTAACAGCATTATATGCTTTTAAAATTGGTTACGTAAAATTTGATTTATTAAAATTCCTTTGTATTGACGTTTCCTTGAGGCTGGTGATTTAAATAGATATATTATCTCCTTCAATCGGTGATGCTACGAGCGGGCTAGAGCTGTCTTTAAATTTCCCCACTTCTTCAGGTGCTTCTGGGTTAATATTCTGACAGTGAAAATATATAAGTAATACATATATCTGAATATAAAAAAAAGCTAGCCCGCCACCATGCAGGTCTTTAAAACGACTGTCATTAAAGTTTATCTATATAACGTTCTCGTACAGCAAACATGTCGATAAAATTACGGCCATTACAATCAGTGCATCAGCTTCAGTCCCGTGACACAGCTGCAAGAATTCAGCATGGCCATTGGTTTCGTGGTTTTGTGCGTGAAGGAGTTTAGGTGTTGGACAATAAAGACGCAGCATGTCCCACTAGAAAAGATAAATTAATAGCCAAACTGTAGAACATGGAGCGCTAAAATCCCACATAGCCTGCATGAAAATCCTCTATATTCGTCAAAGATTGGTGCTTTGCGCGCGGTGTCTCGAAAACAAACGGTGGGACCATCGTGTTTTGAGAGATAATTACTGGGCAAAATTATCGCAGTTTTTAACTTAATTTATTTCTCTGCTGGCTATAATGAACGGGTCTGCTGGTTTCAGCAACATAGAGTGATGGCTCGTACTGCAAACGCAAGAATGGCTTTCTGGCATGTCTCCTTCCGTGATCGTATTGTCGGGTGTGGTCAAGGACACCAAGATCCCAACATATGAGGCCACCTGACTCCTGTCAATGGAGAAAAACCCAGTAAGACCGCAGGGCCTCAGAACTCTGTTGCCGGTATTGATTGACAAACTCTTCGAAAATTTGTAAGAAGCGCTTTGAGAAAGGGGGAATGATCTTGTTCAAGAAGATGGAAAAATTTTCAATATCAGCAACATTTAAAAATCCTTATAACATTCTTGATATCTTGAAAAGTAGAAGTACAAATAAAATAAGTGGTTTACAGTATTCGGTTGCGTTTTATACAGTACATCCTCTATTTTTCGGTGTAGGTGTGTGTAACCCTGACTGGAAAGAAAGTCAAAATTTCCCCAGCTTCGCTTGTTTCTGTCTGATTGTGACGCTTAGAGAATTCGTTACACGAAACCAATCTACAAGGTGCTATCCAAAAGTTCCCGAAATTGGAATGCCGCGCGAAAACTGCTTATAGCACAGTTCTGCGCGCTAAGTATCGTGAGCTCTACCTTTGTGAGTCATCTGCCAAGCGGCGTTCTGCTGTGAGGAAGTGTGTGTCTTTTCTGTGCATTTTTGTGACGTCGTGTTAGTGTTGTTTGTGGTCGTACCAACTTGATGTCAAGGAGCAACGGATTTTCATCAAATTCCACTTCAAACTCGGCAAGACGGCTTCGGAAACACAGAATGCTTAAAAAAGCATTTGGTGATAATGCCCTAGGCCAAACGCAAACATACGAATGGTTTAAGCTTTTCAAGAAAGGACGGATATCATTCGATGACGAAGAGTGTTCTGGATGAACTTAGACCGGAACCTTGACCAAAAATGTGGCAAAAGTGTGACAGGCTATCCCGGGAGACCGACGACGAACGATTTACAACGTTTGCAACATTGTCGGACTGTCGTATGGAACGTGCCTGCGAATTTTGTCGGATGAGATCAACATGCAGCGCTATGCAGCAAAATCTGACAAGGCTACTGGGCAGTGACCAACAGGAACAACGCATTGCTTTCTGCATTGAGCTCAAGGAACAGTCCGAAAATAACTCCAACTTTATCTCCACCATCATTACTGGTGACGAATCTTGGGTGTTTGGGCACGACGCTGAGACTAATCAGCAGTCGTTTCAGTGGAAGACTCCAACTTCACCGCGACCGAAGAAAACAGGACAAATTCAGAGTAATGTGAAATCAGTGTTTTTTTTTTTTACATTGAAGGCATCATGCATAAGGAATTAGTTCCACCAGGACAGACGGTGAAAGAAAATTATATTGCGAAGTTTTGAGGCGACTGGGGGAAAACATCCAGTGCAAACTTCCAGACAAGTGCCACAAAAACTCCTGGGTCCTGCATCATGACAACGCTCCGGCCCAAGCGTCGCTCGTTGTGCAGCAGTTTTTGGCTTCTACGAATAAGAAATTCATCCTCCACCCTCCTCCCGAGAGCTATGCTGCCGGTAGCATATGCTACTGGTAGGGCCTCCCATGCCAGACAGGTCAAAGGTGATGATCCAGACGAAAAGGGATACTCTGGTCCCCCAGGTTGGAGGTGGGGGGGGCTGACAACCCCACCCCCGTAAAACTAATTTGTTCCGAAACCTAACAATTAGTCTCGGAAGGATGAGAAACAAACGTTGATGAAAGGAGTTTGGACATCGGACTTGACAAATGGCAACCTAGAATGTGAGGACAATGTTAATACCAGGGAAGATGCAAGAGATTAGTAAAGAAATGATGAAATATAAGATAGATATTGTTGCATTACAAGAGATACGATGGCAAGGACAAAGTAGGATTGATAAACCGGACTACAACCTCCTATATAATAATGTATCGGAAGATAAAACAGTTCAGCTGGGAACTGGATTTATGATGAACAAAACAATGAAAGGGAGTCTATTAGACTTCGAACCACAGAATAGCAGAATATGTAAAATTAGATTAAAAGGGAGGTTCAGAAATATAGCAGCTAAATCAGCTCATGCACCCACGAACGATAAAGATGATCAGGAGAAATAAAGATTCTATTAAAATTTAGAGGAGATATGTAATAGAATACCAAGACACGACATGATAATAATAATGGGAGACTTTAACACGAAGCTAGGTAACAAAGGATACCTACAACCAGTCGCAGGCCCATATACAATACATGACTCTAGTAATGAAAACGGAAATGTACTGATAAAATTTGCAATCAGGAATAGACTAATTGTAAAAAGTAGAATGTTACATATAAATTTGGGCACATGGAGAATACCTGGATCTAATGAAGTTAATCAGATTGACCATGTACTAGCTACGTCACGCCACTCTTCATTAGTTATCGATGGTGGGAGTTGCAGAGGACCAAACTGTGACTCAGACCATTATCTAGTGAATATTAAAGTGAGAGAAAGAACAGCAAACGTTCAGAAGACCCCAAGAAGAAAGGCTAGAAGATGGGATGTAGTGAAACTACAGAAAGACACAGCACAGAGAAATAAATAACAGAAAGCACTGGTTTTAAAACTAAAACAAAAAACGGAAGGAGAAGAAGAAATAGAGAGTGTACAAAAGAGGTGGGAACATTTTGAACAGGCAACAAAAGTTGTGGCAGAGGAAATTATAGCGGAAACAAAATATAAAAAGAAGGAAGAATGGTTCGATGAAGAGTGCGCAACATATGTTAGTGAGAAGAATAAAGCTATACAGAAAATGTTACAAAAAGAGACAAGATCTAATCATGAGTAGTATCAAGAAATGAGAAGGGAGACTAACAGAATATGTAAAAGAAAGAAGAGAGAGAATATGAAGAAGCAACAAGAGGAAATTAATCAGTTAAATCAACAAAACGAAAGGCGTAAGTTTTACAAATCAGTGGACATTATTAAGAGAAGTTTCCAACCAATAATGAGTGGGTGTAAAGGAAAAGATGGGAGGATGATTGAAGAAGAAGGGAAGATACTGGAAAGAGGGATAGAATATTTTACAGAAATGCTGAATGAAGACAAAGAGGATAAAGGGGAAAAAGAAGAATATAGAAGGAACTTCATAACAAAGCCAGATCATGGACTAGAACAGCTACAGGAAATATGTAGAGAACCCACACGACAAGAGATTATACATGCCATACAAAGGATGCGAAATAACAGGGCTCCAGGGGAAGATACAATTGTAGCGGAATTAATAAAATATGGAGGAGAAGGAGTATTGGATACAGTCCATGAATTAACCAAATTAATGTGGACAACAGAAATTATGTCCCAGGAATGGAATATAGGAATAATATGCCCGATATATAAGAAAGGGGAAAACTAGAATGTAACAACTACAGGGGCATTACACTCTTAAACAACACATGTAAGCTATTCTCAAACATCCTAAATGAAAAACTGAAAATCGTCACAGAAAAGATAATAGGGGAGTACCAGTGTGGATTCCATCGAAATAAAAGCACAATCGGCCACATTTTCATACTTATGCAGATGATAGAGGAGCATAACGAACACGGGTTAGACTTAGACATGCTTTTTATGGATTTTAAACAGGCATTTGATAGTATAAATAGGGAAAGATTGTTTGGAGCAATGGACAAAATGGGAATACCACAGAAGCTAATCAGGCTTATAAGGATGACTATGTGTCAAACCAAAACAAGAGTGAAAACTGACAATCAAATACGTGCTCCCTTCGAATTCCATAAAGGAGTTAAACAAGGTGATGATCTGTCAACAACTCTCTTTATAATAGCACTATACAATGCTGCACAGGAAATAGACCAGAGAGGCACAATCTATACAAAGTCAAGCCAGATCTGTGCATGTGCTGATGATGTAATACTTACTAGATCAGAAACTAGGTTAAGACAAGTATATAGAGAAATAGAGGAGAAAACCCAACAAATGGGACTAATAGTGAATGAGAAAAAGACTAAATATATAATTGTGTCTGCAACTCAGAAGGGACGAAAAACTCAGAAATGGAAATTAGGACATAAAGTATTTAAAAGAGTGTCCAGTTTCAAATATCTTGGCAATGTAATATAAAGAAGGAAGGATTAGTGAATGTGTAAAAGACAGAATACAAGTAGGGAACAGAGCATATGCAGCTAACCATCATATGTTAAAAAGCAAGATTATAAAGAGATCTGCCAAAATGCAAATATATAAAACGCTAACTAAAACAAATTATGTTTTTTATAGTTTTCATTCCGCCATAAATAGTGCATAGGTACTAAAATATCTTACTGCGCCAGTGCATACGTTAAAGTTGGAAAGCTGTTGCAGGATACTGGCGAGGAAACTTGTAACAAACACCACATGCAATTATCTCAGATAATAAAGCTTAAACACTGCCTAAAACCACAGGCAGTTTTATCTAATTAGCTGCTTCCTTTTTTCGGCATAGTTTAATAATTAAATTCAATAAACTTCGTGTTATTCGAAAAGCGAATATTCTTGTAATGAATATGTTATCCAACAAATGCGTTTCATGGTAAAATAAACATTATATACATAAACTCCTATACGTTTAGGCATCAATGTGCCATCTTCAAGGAGATGTTACAACAAAGGTGTACAAGCCAACCTGCCAATATAACTTTTGTTCATTTGTATAAACATAATTAAAAAGTTAGATTGTTAAAATGCATAAAATGTTTAAAACACACAAAATTTATATTCATGCCAATTTATATTACTCTGATGTGTTACAATATATTATTCATAAGCTGCCTCTGTTGTCAGTTCTTAGTTACAGTGCACTGTAACACATTAATTTTAAACCCTACAAGTTACTTTACGTGCCACCAGTTGTAAAAGACAGAAATTCTGTTTTCCGCCCGCAGTGCATTTATGGGTTTTGCATGGATCTCAGAAAAAAAACAGCGATTATTTCACTATACAACATTAATTTATTTGCTTTTATAACCAAGGCTTTCAGTGTTTACTGCGCGGTACGAGCTGGGTCTTCAAGTCAGTACGAGCTGGATTTTCAAGTCAGACAGATACAGTTTCGCCATTCAAGGGTTAAATATTAGCCGCCTCAATAACTAAGAACCGACAAGACAGACGGCTTATGAGTAATACGTTACTTACTTATACAGTCAAGCTATATTCCGACACGTTTCGGTGTCGGCCACCACCACCACCAACAGAGAAGACAACACCACAGTCTAAGAACACCACTATTAGAAGGGGTTTACCTTTTCTTACACACATCGCTGTATTTGGCGTCCACCTTAAACACATAGCTGTTTATGTCACACTTCCCACGTATGAATTGGCGTAGTGCACTGTACCGTCGGGTCTGGACGTTCCGTTAGAGGGGACATACATCCGCACTAACCGATAGAGTGCGTTGACATCTTGGGCGCACGGAACTTCTACAACCTTGCGAGACAGGAACAAGACTTAATAGATGGGAGAACTATGCGAGAGTACCAGGCGAATGGGCAACTTGCGGAGGAAGAATGCGCCCAAGAGGTCAACACAATTTATATTTAAGTGCACCCTCTAACGGAACCTCCGGTACCGACACATAGCCGACTACTTCAGTACACACGTGGGAGGTGTTACATAATCACCCCTGTGTTGCATGGGGGACGCCAAATATAGCGACGTGTGTATGACAAGATATACACCTTCTATAGCGTTGTTTTGGTCTGTGGTACTGTCTGCCCTGATGATGGTGGTGGTGGCCGACACCGAAACATGTTGGAATTTAGCTGGACTGTATAAGTGCGTAGTGTTGGACCAACTTGCAGACAATAACTTGATAGACAAGGACGGTACAACACATATTACAATTCTCTAAGTTATTTCATTATAATTGTACTTAGTGACCTCTGACTATGACGTTTGTAAGCCGGTAGTCAATTACCAGCTTTTCGGACTATCTGCTGTGTCCATCTCCACAGTACAGATAACCGTAACCGCAGCCATAGAGCTTGTGCTTCTCGGTTACGAACACTAAAAAATGTATATGTATTTTTGCACAGTGGATGGATTGTGGAATCGAGTGTTTTCTGTAGGATCCGATCTCGAGAGCTGTTTGCTATTTTTAGCAATGCATTTCCTTGTGACTTAGTAGAGGACCAATGCAATGGCAGTGATGCTGATTTAAATATAAGAATTTATGTATATGCATAGCACATGTGGTAGTCATAACTTAACACCGCGGATCTGTTGTAAAGTAAATCGCGAGGCTCAGATTACTTCTTCATAACGTAGACTGTTGCCTTGTGTTTCGTTAAATATAAGACAAACTGCATGCAAATAATAGCCCCCCCCCCAAAAAAAAAGATGCAAATGTTTATATCTTATGTATCTTGTGCCATTCACTATTCCAATTTAAATTATTAAATACTGGTTGAAAATCACTATGGAAATTTTTATTCAAGCCTCGTAATAAATATATTAAGTTAATTACATGCAGGCCAGACGAAAGTTTACATTTGATATTGAATGTAATCTAAGTCCATTGGTGAATTTCGTAAGTGGAAACTGCCAACGCATATTGAGAAAGCAAAAGATATGCGTATCCTTCAGACAACAGCTTTGATGTACATTAAGGTCATCAGTCTCTTCTTAAGCACTAGTGACACAATAATCCTTCATATCAAACATAACGATAACAACACAAGATATTTGACAAGTAATTACTTAACTTCAAACAACAACAAAGCTAATCTGATAATTCCTGATGTCTTATTTCTTAAAGTAATAGTTACGATTCAACATTTAACATTAAACGTATGAAGTTTAACTACACCTCAAAATTAAAAATTCACTACAAAATAATCTACCATTCATGCAAAGGGCGTTCGGTAGATCTTAATTTGTTAAAAGCGAAGAAACTGGCAAAATCGCTTTATTCAGATACCAAGTTGACATTCGGTTGTGCAGGCTAATTTTACAAACGACAAAATTCAGTGTTATATTAAAATTATTATATTTCACGCACCGCTGACATTCTGGCCGAACAGATTTGCAGGAGAATAACGCGAGTGGTTGTGTAACAAGAACCTTTCAATGCCTTCGAAAGCACATATAAATCTGATTCAGATTTTCGTAATGTTTCTGTCTGGAAACGATCATTGTCGTGGTTCATCGATATAATGACTCGCTATGAACTGGGTGGCCAGAAGATCGAATCCCGGTGAGGTAAGATTTCCCGCACCCGTCCGGACCAGCTCTGGTGTCCACCCAGCCTCCTATACAATGAGTACCTCGTCTTTCCCGGGGTTAAAGCGGCCGGGGCGTGGTGTTGATCACCCAACTGCCATCTAGCGCCAAAATTAAGGAAAGAGTAGACCTATACCTCTACTCCCCCTCTGGGGCTTCGTGGCCTGTGTTAGGGTGAAGTTTACCTTTACCTTTACCTTTATCTCTCTCCTTTTCTTTATTTGCTCACTACTGAACACCGCCCTTTCTC
>Ga0123352_10018458_pt1 | contig 11116 bp, 2 predicted proteins | sample TergutLab28metaG_FD_89700 | JGI IMG/M metagenome (GOLD analysis project Ga0123352, IMG submission 89700) | Labiotermes labralis P1 segment gut microbial communities from Petit-Saut dam, French Guiana - Lab288 P1 | ecosystem: Host-associated > Arthropoda: Insects > Digestive system > Gut ... | reverse complement strand
GTAAGTGTTAATGTACAAGCAGAGACAGTGCTACAGTAACTATCAGTGTAAGAGCAGAGACAGTGCTAGTGTAAGTGTTAATGTACAAGCAGAGACAGTGCTACAGTAACTATCAGTGTAACAGCAGAGACAGTGCTAGTGTAAGTACACAACAAAACGTGCACACATTATTGTAGCAGAAACAGAGAGGCGCTAATGGGTGAACTCTTAAGTTTAGTCCATGATTAATAATTTAGGTTAGAATAAGATTGTTTATTGGTCCCTGTGACAAGATTGTAATGACATAAAGCTCTGAAAGGCTTTATATATATATATATATATATATATATATATATATATGTATATATAAAGATGTATGTGGGTGATCAGCGTCACGCCCCGACTGCTTTTCCTCCAGGGAAAGAGATCCGAAACCCATTTTACAGGAGGTTGACTGGGCCCCAGTGCCGGTCGTGACCGGTGCGGAAAATCTCGCCTCCACCGGTGTTCGATCCGCGGACCGTCCAGCAGATAGTGGCTAAAATTATTTTGTCAGAAATTTTTAATATAGGTCAGAATTAATCTCAAGTTTCTGGGTAACTCCGAGGATGAAACCCGTTGACGTTCCCACATACAATTTGTGAGAGGGGTGTGGGGTACATACAACTGCTTTGCGAAAATCATGCTGGCAGAAGCCGGCTCTAACCGCCCACATGGCATCCAAGAAAGGGATCATTGGTTGATTGACTGCAGAGATACTACAGCAGCGCTACCTGAACACAAGAAGCCGAAACTTATTTTTCTTTTTTAGCGTGGAAACGTTCTGTTGGGAATTTAATTCATTTACATAGTGTTCTTCTTTTTATTCTCGTTCCAAGTTCCTTCTTGTCTGGCGCCATTTCGACTCCTGCTGTATACAATGTATAGTAATGTGAAAAAGCCAACTTCTCTGAATGCTTCCCAACATACTCTCTCCTCCATTCATGTATAAGGGACAGAAGAAAGTTTTTGTACTAATTCTTGACCTTATCTCTGTTACAGGCGCCGGTTACCGCGGGAGACGATGGCAGGGAACGTCGTGAGAAGATGCTACTGGTTTGCAAGAGGTACAGTGGTGGTCTCTTTTGTGCTTTCTTAAGTACAAGGATTTTATCAATTAACGATTAATTTAAAAACCTGTTGGAATGGAGTAAAACTTCTTTCCGTTTTAAGACTACGGACTTTAATTTGTGACGCCGTCAAGTTTGTCAGATATTCTCCAAATATCCTGCCGAGCCTGACGCCTTGTTCTTACTACATTCTGAAAATGAAATGCTACAGAAGTGGACTTATCTGTTTATTCGGCCCCTGTGTCCCACTGTAGGGGGAGGTGGGTGACAGTACGTAAGACTACTGGTCTTTTCACCGTCGTCAACACCTGGTATCTTACACGTGCCTTAATTTACACGTGTATAAAATATTTATTGTTTTTTATACTGTGATAATTCTTTACTCTCTGCATGGTTTTTGTATTTGGTGTGTTCGTGACTTATTCCACATACTACTGCCATTTTGACAGTCTATGGATTCATGATTTATGTATGAGAATATACGTACTTATGCATGAATGTATGTATGTATGTATGCACGTATGCATACATGCATGTGTGTTTTTGGTGCTGCCATATTTTGTCCCAGAATTTGGTAGTGTCTGTCACGAATTTCTCTTTTAACATTGGCTTAAATATTTTCTTTTTGGGAATAAAATTCCAAAAGATCTCCAAACATGGCTTTGCTTTACAACGATAATTAGGCTAATTATTCTTGTTACTGATAATGTATGTAATGAATTAATCTCTTCTTGAAGAGCTAACAGTCGCATATCTAATCAAGAATTTTTCCTTTTTAATAATCCCGTATTTTCATTAACCTATTCACAAGACTTACTGCAGTGAGGAAATATACCTCTCGTTCAACTCCCCTTCTGGTGGACCACCTCTTGTCTCCAGTCCTTTACTGGTTATGCAGTGTCTGCCGCCCTTCTCTGAAGACCCTTTAATCCCCAACCTGAGACCCAGCATCCGGGGTGACCGAATTACACACCATAAACGACGTTAGCCTGTTAGGAAAAAATGTGTATAAGTTAGTAGCTGAACAGCACTATGAAGAGCATTGCTGAAGGCCAAAAAGACCACAATTTCGGAATTATTATTTGATTTAAGAGATAGCCTCGTGTTTTATTTACGACAAAGCAATTGAAATGCTCTCTTCGTCGCCAGCCATTTAAACGTCTGATATTGTAGGGGTTTTCTTGCTTTATGTGCAGTACCATACAGATGTGACACAAACACGCTGTGCAATTTAGCTGATGAAGAATATCTGTAGAATTAATATTTATCCATAATTTCATTTAAAGTACCAACCAAATGCACTTACAATACATCATATTACAGTCAGTTTTCTCCATATAGCAACACGGGTTTAAAGCAATTTCTCTTTGCCATTCTTTTAGTTGCAAGTCACCTTCGATTGCTGGGTGTTAACAATTATAAAATTATCTAATCCCTGCTTCTTCAATCAGTATTGATTCAAAATGCACTTAGTAGATAATTTTAAAATTGTTAACATTTATCTGTCTATATACATTGTTATTAACGCTGTATTTGTGTCGTGGAATTTGACAATTCTTGGACATGATTCTTTTTTCTGCTTTCCTTAAGTTTTTCGTTTTCTTGTTCCAGTTGATAAATATTTCTTCACCCAGCTTCCAACTTTTCTGATTTATAGCTATATTGTAGCCTGCGGCGTTTATTGCATCCCGACTGCGGACACGCAGCATTCTGTACAGAAGAGAGGGGTTTGGAGAACCCTTCTGCAGGGGTGATATAATTTATGGGTTGGTGTGGATAAAGGAGGCAGTATGGTACAATTTTTAGAGTATGCCCGTATTAGTCCAAGTCAATTCGCCTAGACACAAGAAATTATAGGGTACATTTCCCAGTTCCGTGACGTACTTTATTTTGCGGTACGAAACTAATTTTATCACAAAATCATGTAGCCACTATGTTTTCCGTCGTTACTTATAACATTTCTGCAGAGATGGCTGTGTTATGGAAGTGCGTCACGGAACTGAGAGCGTTTAATCTAAATAGAAGGTAATAAGTGAGAAAATAAATTAATAACTCATATGCTTTAGGTTATATGTTATCAGCCCTAATGAGAGCACTCTCTGTGTGACTGTCCTGCTTTCCCACTGCATGTGCTCATATTTCTTGTCAAGATTGAGACATTATATCGAGGGACGAGTTTCTGAATTTCCTCTTGACAGAAGTCCCTGTCGCGTGTCCATCAGCCGTCACGTTACAACACCTCGAAATAATCTTTAAATTTGCGAATTTATTAAGTGGAACCGTCTTTATACAACATACAAATAACAGTTGCAGATCTACAACTGGTTAATTAGGCGACATGTTTCGGCCTTGTTCGGCCATCATCAGGCTTACAAAAAGATGGTGTTAATTAAGGTACATGTAATGTACCAATGTAAACCATGGGATCCCATCGGTATAGCGAACGAATGTACCTTAATTAACACCATCTTTTTGTAAGCCTGATGATGGCCGAACAAGGCCGAAACATGTCGCTTAATTAACCAGTTGTAGAATTGCAGCTGTTATTTGTGTGTTGTGTAAAGACGGTTTCACTTATTAAATTTGTTACTTGTACAAAACGGGATGGAAACAATCTAATTCAAGTTTAAATTTGCGACTTTTGCCTCATGTAAACGTATATTCTAACTGACACACTTGTACCCAACGTCATGTCACATACACATACCGCACTAATGCGCTTTTCTTTCGTTATCTTAGCATACCTTGTTGATTAATTTTTCGACTTGGATCATTAGCCTCGAATTTTCGGACAGTATTATATGATTTTACTGTGTTGATTTTAGGGTTTAAAAAAAATTTGCACAATTTGAACAAAACTCACACTTAAAAATACGTATGTGATATCACTTCAATTTATCAACCAACGAATGCACATATAATTTCACATAAAACACTTGTAAAACATTTTAAAACACTCCGAAATGTTTCGATCTTGTCAGATCATCATCATGGAGCTTTGTTCCTTGCTAAAGTTATATTACAGTATTCACAATTCAATTCGTATTTGCAAATGAGGTGATGTGATAAGTATTTCTTCATAAATATGTGGACTTTTGGTGACATCTGCTTTGTCTCTTTCTTGTTCTCCTATTTTTTTATTTCTTTAAATGGCAGGGCCCAGTTACACATTGTAAGCCTCTTAACTGATTTTGTACCTTGCTCTGCACTACTATGTGAGAAAAGAATCGCAGACTTTCCTTTATAGAAAGCGATAAATATAGTCGACTGGTGCTCTTACGTCACCACACCCATAAAGCAGTACATGCGAAATGGCATAAGGAAGTAAGAATGGAATGATGCAGCGTGACTATTGTTTTTGAATTTAACATTGAAGCAAGTTAACAACGTGGCGAGAACCTTCAGTTCACAAGCAGCACAGGCAGTTCCATTAACACTGTGTGTATGACAATGTTGTGTCAATATATGACAGTGAAGTGTCAGTATATGACAGTGAAGTATCAGTATATGACAGTGACGTGTCAATATGTGACAGTGAAGTGTCTGTATATATCAGTGAAGTGTCAGTATATGACAGTGAAGTATCAGTATATGACAGTGACGTGTCAGTATGTGACAGTGAAGTGTCTGTATATATCAGTGAAGTGTCAGTATATGACAGTGAAGTGTCAGTATATGAAAGTGAAGTGTCAATATAATTTCACAGTTTTTATTTTAAAATTATATTAATTAGAAAAATAGTGTCGGTGGAGAGGGGAGGGGTGGGATAGGGGAGGTTGCATGTACTGTCACTTTCGTGCATGAGGAGGAACAAATAATTAAAACATATTCCCTTAGAGAGTGCGTTGAAGATCGGCCCTGTATGGTAATGCCGGTTAATGCTGTACGTGCTGGTTAATGATCTACGTGCTGGTTAATGCTTTACGTGCTGCAGGATTACGAAGCTCCGTATTTTATGGCTGTAGGAACATACATGGAATCCTGTACAGCACATTTCTGAATTGTTCTCGCTTGCAAACAGAAATATCATCTACACCTATATGATATTTTAATATTTAATTGCACACCTTGCCACCAACTGTTTTTTGGTCGTCCTCTTAGTCGACTTCCCTGGATTATTATTATTATTATGTGATTCACTTTTGAATTGGAAATATTAACCTCGTATAATATGGTGCTCTTTAATGATATGCTTTTAATATATATGGAGCCGAACGAGAAGGTAAACATTTGAAGGAAAGTATTGTTGTCTGTAGTAAAGTATTGTGTCCGCATTTATTTGGAGATACGATTTAAACCCACAGTGGTTATGAATAAGAATATATGTTAATTTGGTTGAAATTTGGAATGATTAACACAAGATTAAGTCATAGAGAGCTACTAATTATCCAGCGTGGTCTGTAACAATTAGGGCAGTGGTGACGGCTATACCTAACAGCAGGCTTTTGCCGGCAATTCAGCGATAATTCTAAGCACGGTCATGAGGAGGAGTCTGAAGTAAGAAATGTTGCGTGCCGTCTATGTGTGGGAGTATTGATCCTGCAGCGAGCTGCACGTCTTGTCGCTGCACACTGATTACTATTAGAAGAGCGATTTGAGAATTATTCATGTCAATCAATTCGATTCGAGCTATCGATCATCGTTTCAGAGTACGTAACAGTTTGGGAAGGAGCTGCTGCTCACCCGATGTTCCTAACACAACCCAACTCTTATCCGGCCTGTCGCATCTCTGCATATAATGAAGAACGAGTTTTATTGACAGATTTTCATTGCTACCGTCATCACTAGTAGCCCATTACATCCAAATTGTTGGGATTAAACACTTCTAGGCAGCATTGGACCAAACGTTTAATAACACAGCATGTGAGATCATATTAAGCGTAGGGGAATGCCTGCTAAAATCCAGTCATTTCAAAATCTTTTGTCCTCCTGACATATTTGTTAAAATGTAGGCCCACAGAGTAAAAGGTACAAAATTTGTGTTTTCCTATTCTTCTGTATGGGTATGAAACTTGGTCTGTCACAAGAAGGGAAAACAAATCTTAAGGCTGTCTGGGAACAAAAACTTGGGGAGAGTATTTGGTCTTAATATAACAGAGAAAATTAATTGTTTGATGGGTATGATCACTCAGAGCGGGGCTTCATAATTTGTGTTTTTTCCAAAATATTCTTTGGTCACAAACCGAGCAATAAGTGCACGCAAATATTAGTTGGGAAAACCTGCCCTGAAGGGAAATACGTGAATAGGTTTCCAAATTATTATTATTATTATTATTACTAGTATTAAGGGGTATATAGATATTTTCTTACTTTAGCGTAAGTATATTTTTAATTTCAGTCTGTCGAAGCAGCTGTTTGCACCTTGTTGAGAAGCAAGCTTCTCTTGTCTATTTTTTTAAAGGCAGTAATATCTTACTTGATAATTATCGCCTATTCCGATTTTTAATAATTTATCTAAAGTCTCTGAATTTGTAATTCATGATCATGTACAGTGCAGCCTGACATTTAGTTACAATTTAACTGCTGTCAACAAATTTTCGTAAAATCCAGGGCTGCCACCTCAAATTTGGCAACTTACCGTCATTATTTAAATCCTTCAGTTAGCTCCCAGCGTAAATTTTGAGCCATACATTTTGATTTTAGTACTGCTTTTGACCTTGTGTCCCATACCGTGGTTTTATCTACACTTAGTTCTTTTATTCTAACGAATGTTCTTTCCAGTTGTATCCGTATCCACCCAGCTGGTATATCGTCGTGTGTTCAAGTTTCTGGCATTATTTCGCTCTCCTTCCATCTCTTTTCGAGGTTTCTCAGGGCTCTGTATTATGCCTTCTGCTTTTTAATATATTCATTACGATATATGTAATGTAATAACGCAGTACAAATTTATTTATTGTTTTTGCTGATGACATAGAAATTTTCGTGTTTGTTTTTCGATCAGTATACTCAACTACAATAAAATAATGGAGCATGCTGTGATGCAGCTGCTACAAGCCGGTAGGCCGCGGTTTCGATTCCCGATGCTGTCATTGGAATTTTTCTTGATATAATCTCTCCGGTAGCTCTTTGCCCTTGGGGTCGACTCAACCTTTAAAATAAATGAGTAACGGGAATATTTCCTGGAGGGGGGGGAGTTATGAGAGTCCTCTCGTAACCTGTATACTGAACAGTCACCCAAAGAGAGTGACGATACCAGATGCCGTGTTAATACAATTGTCCTCCTGAAGATGAGCACGATAGTGCTCGAAACATGTAGAGGAATGTAATAAATGTATTGAAATAAAGAATCTGTGCATCAAGTTGGTAAAAAAGACTATCATTATATTAGGAAGCACGGTCAACAAAACATAAAAATTCGGAGACTCTTATATTATTGGTACCGCCTGCAAAAAGGATTTGGGAATGTTAGTTAACTCTGAAATATACTTTGTCATCCTGATTAATTTTCTCTCATTCGTATAAGCTATTCGGACTTATTCGAAGTATTACTTTATTATTCGACTTAGGGTTGTCTATTTTTATAACTTTTAGACCTAAATTAAAGCACGCGTCTCTAGTGTGGAATTCAGTTGCCTGTACTGACGTAAAAAAAATCATATGAACATTCAGCGGAAATTTGCAGCTCTTAGATATAATCGATTCTTTTCATCTTCTTAATTTGCGCACTTTGCATACGAGAAGGCAGCGGCTTCACGCAATTTTGTTATTATTGTTTTATTCTCAATTTTATCCACCTTCAATGGACATAGCGCTCTTCGCGTTCTTAATCGGAATTTCCGAGACTTCCATTTTTTTCGTATTCGCCCTTAAAATTGTCCCCCCCGCCAGGTGTACCCCCGGGACATGTTCCGTTGGCAGTAATTCTCACGTCATCAGAAGGAAAGTACAGCTCTATGAGTTGACGTCACTTTTAGTTTTATAAATTTAAGGTGATTTAATTAATATTTTCTGTATATTGTGTTTGGTTTATGTTTCACATATATCTTGTTTATTGTCCTTTGTTATATGCATTTGTTCTGCCGTTTCTGTTGTGGGCCGTTTGGCTGCTGAATCAACACGTTAAAAAAGTAATTGATTTGAACTGAATTATTTATAGAAGTTGAAATAGTGAACGCCAGCCGTCACTTGAGAATTGTACAGCGGGGATTTATCACATTGAAAGCCTGCGCCCGCAAGGAATTTATAGTGTTTCGAGTCTGCAGACGAAAAGCGGAGTTTTTAAACTCCTGAGCGATGCATGCTGCTTGCGTAATAAAGCACACGTGACTGTCGCTTTGCTGAGGGACACGATAAAACGGACGTCCTGTACTATGTAGATGTGTATAGTTGTACTGTAAATCAGACACACTTTGGTATGATGTAATAATTACATACGTGTCTAGTCACTTGTATTATGCACTATGTGACTGACAGGATACGAGTCCAGCACTTATTGCTGAATTAGTGCTCCGAGAATTCAGCAGGTTAAGAGTCCGTTGTGTATGAAAGGGCTGATGATATTTGTTACATAAACTTAGGAAAATACGACGTAGTGATTATAATTTTATAACAGCTCCGTAGTAGTTTGAGGAGTCGTCATGACACTAAAGGAAATATGAAGAAAATTCTGTATCCTTTTTTCGACCGTGAATAGGAATCTCCCCTTTTTTTCATAATAGATGGCTTGTGACATAAATTGCACCTTATGTCATGATTTTATCAATTTGAATGAGGGTGCCTTTTTCCAGATTATTAGCCCAATATCGCACGTCCTGATAAAGTGTATTAAGGTATCAACTTCGTTACGTGTACAACCAATTTTACTTGATGTGATGTATAACTAGCGACTAATTTATTTAAATTGCAGTGATTAACACAATGCACTTCTCCTCTCGATCTTGTTAACAACTGTAGCTAGGAAAATGTAAGTGCAAGACGTAGCGACGTTTTTGTAATATGGGACTTAACAATTCAGAAGTACTCTGAAAGTTTTGAATAATTTTCATGTTGCAACAAAAGCAATTAGGGAGCACGATAACAACCCAACACAACAGAAGCGAGAAACAATTTCAGATCTGGTTGTAGGTGTTTACGTTTTCTGACTTATTCTTGACACCAGATCGGAGACAGTGTTGGGAGATAAGTCATGGCCACTCCTTCCATTCAGCACAGACAAATATTCATTCATTCTTATTCACGGTCCGTGCGTCGGTTCCGGCTGTTAGTCGGCGGAATCTCACCGCCATGTACCGAGCTCAATCCCAGGACAGCCGATGTGGGATTTGTAATGGATAAATTGGCCTTGTTCCTGGTTTCTCTTCGAGGGGGATTACATAGATTTGTCCGGTCAGTATTATTCTACCAGTTCTCGATACTTTTGTTTCATCCGTCATTACAGGCGTTGTACAGTGTGTCCCACTCACTACCGAACCCGGCATTTCTTTAATAATTCTAACACCAATGAAGATATTGGAACGAAATTTGAACAGGATTACGTTCGTTGTGTGAGAAATGAAGAGGAATGTGTCTGTAGTGCGCTTCAAATTTCGTTGCAATATCCTTATTAGTGGTAAAATTATTAAAGAAATGCCGGGTTTGGTAGCGAGTGGGACACAATGTATAACTTTAGCAATTTACAAGGTCGTTAAATAATACTCTTAAAAATTTTTTTGTTCTCATGTTATTTGAAGTTAGAACTCGCTATTATGTGTGGCTGAAGCAGTGCAGTTAAATGGCCTAAGAATAAGCAGTCACTATAACATGGAAATCATTCAGCTGAATTCTAAATTTTTAAAGGGTTTAAGTATAAATTATATGTGGAGCAATCTCGTTATGGCATTTTTTTTTAAAGTAGATTTTCGGTTTGTTAAAAAAAAACAGCACGTGGTGACGTAATGTGGCCAGAAATAAATCACTTTCTGTAGTTCTCTGTAATATTTAGGCCTACACTTCTGTCATTGGAAATTAGGAGGGGGTAGGTACGTCAAAACACAACTGTCTTTGTATTTGTTTTATTAGGCTGACGACATGTTTCGGCCACTGTGGGCCATCCTCAGGTCACAAAAATGTATAATAAGGAAAACCTATACAGGTAAGATCATTATTTGTGGTACATATTCTGAACTTTCAGTAAGATTTCGCTGTCATGCGGTTTATCCGTGGTTGGGGATTAGTCTTTTCTGTAAGCATTGCCGGTTAAAGTAAATGTTAGCAGTACAGCTATATAGTTTCCTCTTCGTATTGTCGACAACGTGGATGATGCATCTAAAGATCTGTCATTGGAGTTCCATCTACAGCAGACTCTTTTGCCATTACATGACAAATAAAGATTGACGCTTGTAATTGAAACGTAGACCAGTACTTATAAAAATAGCCAATGTGCGTATTACGTAATATTGTGGCGGAAGCGTTTAGTCACGTAAATTCAACAGTGAGTTTTTTTGCATTGTTGCGTCACATGTCGCTGTCAGTAGTGCTTTTGTGGCGATTTTATATCGCCGACAAGAATAACACGTACTGAAGACTTCTTGTAAAGTACCTGATATTTTTGTTCAGTTTCAACCAAATATGGACTTTCTAGGGAGATTTTTAAAAAGCGCCGTTATCAAATTTGACTACATCCATCTAGTGATACGTGTGGCCAGATGGACGAACAGACATGACGAATCTAACAAGTGTTTTTCGCGACTGTATGGCAAAGCGCCTACAACGTTAAGAATGTGGCAAATTTGAAGAATTGCTCTACGGTTATCTGAGACAAACTGACCTATTTTGCTTGTATTTACTACACAAAAAGAATTTTAATCGTCTCGCATGTGATAATATTGGATCAAATAAAGCTCTAAACTAAACTCTAAACTCCGTGGCCTTAGTCCGCACGCGAAATATACCGACAGAGCGGCCGCCGCCGGTCGGCGAAGTTAGTTCCAACTTTTGCGGATAGAGGGGTGTCACGTGGTCAGCGCAACGGGTCCCCACAGCCGTTAATCTCTGTTTTCTAGACCTCGAGCCGCTACTTTTTTCATTCAAGTAGCTCCTCAATTGACCTC
>Ga0123352_10018455_pt1 | contig 11117 bp, 8 predicted proteins | sample TergutLab28metaG_FD_89700 | JGI IMG/M metagenome (GOLD analysis project Ga0123352, IMG submission 89700) | Labiotermes labralis P1 segment gut microbial communities from Petit-Saut dam, French Guiana - Lab288 P1 | ecosystem: Host-associated > Arthropoda: Insects > Digestive system > Gut ... | reverse complement strand
CTATATGTGTTTATGTACCCTATGTGCTTATGTACTATATGTGCTTATGTACTATATGTGCTTACGTACTATAAGTATTTATTTACTATATGTGTTTATGTACCCTATGTGCTTATGTACTATTTGTGCTTATGTACTATATGTGCTTACGTACTATAAGTATTTATTTACTATATGTGTTTATGTACCCTATGTGTTTATGTACTATATGTGCTTATGTACTATATGTGCTTATGTACTATATGTGCTTTTTTTTACTATATGTGCTTATGTACTATATGTGCTTATATACTGTATGTGCTTATGTACTATATGCGTTGGAAAGAAGGAGAGTGTATGAATTATTTGTGTGTTTCGAGAATCTTCCAGTGGTAAATAGAGTGTTTTCGGGAAGTGAAAACTTGTAGCTCGGTATCTATGTGTACCAGGTTGTAGGAGGAGTCGCTGTGACTCTACACAGCGTACAAGAACGTTCTTTCCTACACTATCTGTACCCTATCAGTTGCTGACAACTAGCTACCATACTACACTGCCTAATATTCAAAACGATTGTAATCTTAAACTAGGCACAAGAGTTCTTGTATTACTGGAAGAGATTAATAAAAAGATCACATAGAATACCAGACCGTAGGTGGTAACATCACAGCAATATTGCTGTAATGTAAGATATAGTTGAGGGCCCAGAAGCGAGTATTGTCTACATTGCAGCTCTTTTTTCAAACAAATCTTAGAAAATTGCGGCGCGTATTTAAGCATCTGAATGAAATGGCTCAGGATAAAGCGTGATCGTGACTGTCCTGCTGTACGCACGGCAGTGACTCTAACATTATGAAGGAACGCGCGGCAATGCGGTGGCCTTACGTTTGCAGCTACTCGCTTGCTGGGATTGCAGCTTCGAATCCCGCTCGTGATTATTTTGTGTTGTGCAGGATACACGTGCAATGGACCGATCCCTCGTTCAGGGGTATTCTATCGAATATTTGCTGGGATTGTAGATTCGAATTCCGCCGACAGAATAAATATTTCGTCTCTCGTGAATGATTTGTTTTGAATAGGAGTCTTGTGCAATGGGCCGATCTCTCGTCCAGGGGAATCCTACCGAATGTGTGTGTCATTGAATGTGGTCAAGTGCAGTATACAGCTTCTATATCTACGAAGAATAGATAAAAGAAACCGGACTAAAAACAATGCACTATTTTGATTAGCCCAACAAGCTTAAGTTTTTTTTAAACCTATGACGACGTTAATGATTACCTGTGTAATTGGACACGGTAATTAGTAGAGGTGGCAGCTGGCTTCGACCCTGTGCCCCGCCCCGCCCCGCCCCGCATCACGGTTGATCCCTTGGCCGAATTCTGTTTTGTTTCACTCTCTGTTCTTGCAGACCGTAATACAGGATTAATATGTATGTGCAATGTGTGCCAACTTGGCGAACAAAGGCGGTTGGTTCATTTGCACGTGACAGACGTAATCGATATTCCATACGAAGGCTGGTTGTCAGCCCCACAACTGCGATAATTAATTAAACTCAATTATATGTACGGCATCGATGGCTTTCATCTCCTCAGGAGATACTGTAAGTTACATCAGTTGCAAGAAACCGCACAGGTATGTTTCATGCAGTTCTTACACTTTAATGTATTTATTATCACGTGACGTGCTTCGTAAATTGTGAAGTTATGGTAATTATTTGTTGTAAATGCGTACAGAATTTTGATTCGGCAGCCCGACCGGAACAGAAAGTTTGGAAGTCTTTTCCAAAGGCTGGATAATAACAAGGCAGATAATGTACGTATGACGTAATATTGAGCCGCGCTCGATCGTTGTTACTGTGGAAAGGTAGTAATTGTGACATATTATCGGTTTGTGTCTTTAGCCTTAGGTATCCAGAATGCAAAACCCATGCTCGGTATTATATTGTTATCTGTAGCCTGTCTGACTGTACCATGCTTTTCCAAATTATCTCAAAAACATCTTGATTTTCGAGGGAAGAAATTACTGAAAACAAAATGTGTGTTTTGATTTTCTCTACAAATTTTGTCTGAAACATTTCTCATTCTAAGAAAAAATTCAGCGAGATATTATCAAAAACGTATTTTGGACTTCATGCAAATTATCCATTATTCTTGCTATATTTGTATGAAAATTTAAGTCTCTTCACACATTTTCGAAAAATTCTTGAACTCCAAATTCCATGTAAATCCGTCTAGTTGGATTCGAATTGTTCCATGCGGACACATGGGCAGACAGACAGACAGGCATGACGAAGCCAATAGTCCCTTTTTGCCATTTTTTCAAATGTGCATAAAAGCATACATTTTAATGTAAGAGGCTGTGAAAATTAAGATTGAATTAATCTGGCTCATGACAAGGACAAGTAACGGGTTGTTGTGAACACGGTAATAACAGCCCTAAACATCTTCATCTAGTCATCCAATGACATTGTGTTTACAACTGAACTTAATGATCTTACAGTAATATTTGGTAAATTGGCTGTGAGGGACGAGTCAGAGGATGTGTTATGTGAACTATTAGTGGTCAACGTAACGTTACTTTAGGTGCCTGTCTGTGGGCAGTGTAAGAGGATATGTTATGTGAACAGTCAGTGGCCATTTTTATCTGCACTGCAACTTTTTCAGTGCAAATTACGACAGGATTTCGGAGCTTTTGAGTTTCATTTGTCTTTTTGTGTGTAAATCCGTTGAACTTCACGAGAGTTAGTTTTGGTAGCAAGTGAATAATGGCACCGAACTTGACAGTAAGGGCATCACCTGATGACGTGGAATGTCTGCAAGAGCTTGGCAAGACTGTAGGAGGCGAAGATTTTGCAATTATATATTTGTGCGATAGTTTCATTTTAAAGACCTTACATCACAAAACACATCACGTAGTGATCTAACTTTACCTTGAAAAGTCAAATCATGCTCATTAACATAAATTGTTACGTATGGCAGCAACGATCCATTTTCCAGCAGGCTCTTCTATACTGATTTCCACTTTTGCATCGCGAAAGTAACCGTTTCCTTTCGAACATGCAAGGATCTTCTTAACATTGCATTTCTGTTCAGCCACCTGACTGCAATGTGGTAGACAATATCACCACCGTCTGACCCGACTTTTCCCACAAGATGCTGACAATGACTGCAGTCAACACCGTCTACTGCAGTCACTGATCTCAACCACAGTGTTTGCAAATCTTCTTACCTCCTTCCAAAAAAAAAAAAACAGCAGAACCGTGCCTATTGCTGAATAATGCAGTAAAACACCATCGGATTTTCAGGGCTCCTGTTTCTGATTGCCTCGCAGATTGTTCTACTGCGCGGGTTTTAGAGACATACCTACATTTAGAGACATACCTACATTTGGAGACATACCTACATTTACCATTATCATTTATCACAATTTTCAATTTTCCCCCGCCCAGTCCCAAACTATTCATGCTTCCCTTGCTTTCAGGAACTGATCTTCGCCAGTAATACCAGATAATTTATTTAAAGCTGAGTAAACTAACAAGCTTTCAGGAAAAGAAAGGCACTGTGAGTGAGGAGAGCAAATACCTTCCCAGTGTTCGAGCTGTCAGCAATTCTATCCACTGTCAGTACACAACTGTTTGTGCTGTCAGCAATTCTATCCACTGTCAGTACGCAACTGTTTGTGCTGTCTGCAATTCTATCCACTGTCAGTACACAACTGTTTGTGCTGTCAGCAATTCTATACACTCTCAGCACACAACTGTTTGTGCTGTCAGCAATTCTAGCCACTGACAGTACACAACTGTTCGTGCTGTCAGAAATTCTATCCACTGTCAGTACACAACTCTTTGTGCTGTCAGCAATTCTATCCACTGTCAGTACATCTTTACCTAAATCTGCCGCGAGAATCTAAATTTATTTAAAATCGGACAGTATTACCGGACATGTTGCATACAGAATGAAGTATTGTTTCTGGCGACACAGTTCCTCCAGAAAAGCATTTTGTACAACAGTCAATATTTTTATAATGTTGGCAGTGACGTAGTTCAGCAATACAAACAGAAATTATTATAGCGTTTCAGTTGCAACAATTGTTACGCGAACGCACCGAGATCTTACGTTACACGTACACTGCGTGACTTGCTTTCACGTGGACACACTACTTCACGTGGACACACTACTTCACGTGGACACACCTCTTCACCTAGACACACCACTTCACGAGCACACACCTCTTCATGTGAACACACTACTTCACGAGGACACACCTCTTCACATGGACACACCACTTCACGTGGACACACCACTTCACGAGCACACACCTCTTCACGTGAACACACTACTTCACGAGGATACACCTCTTCACGTGGACACACCACTTCACATTCACACACCCCTTCATGTGCACACACCTCTTCTCGTGGACACACCACTTCACTTGGCCACACTTATTCATGCACAGCTAAAGAAAAATTCGGTAGAGGTGCTTCCTTCTTTCAAACCAGCTAAAGTGCTGCTGAAGGCTCTAATTGCTATTTAGTTTCTGCATTTCTATTTTAATAGTTTTCGAATTATGAATCAAAAACTTTTAAGCGATATCGCTAACATTCACAAGGATTCTGTCTATTGTCGTCAATATTAAAAAAAAATACTACCTGCTTCCACTGTCAGGTGACACCACTACTCCAAAGAAACAGTTCGCCAGATTGTAACAAAATTGTCATCATATATCAGACGTATCAACGACCCAATTCATATATATATATATAAACAGTAATAATAAAATTTGAAAAAATAAAATGTCTGCAAGTAATGCATTATCAAAATATAAACAGTCGGTAAAAACTAAAATATTGAAATATATAAACATAAATGCGGACCGCGCGTTGCAGATTCTTGGTCTAGAACAGTACAGTGACACCGACAATTCAATTACAGCCATGTTGTAATTGTTTGTGGTTTTTTTCGTAACATAGAATTGTAGCGTTGTTGTACCGATATCATTAAAGGACACGGACAAGCGCAAACACACACATTGACAGACGCACGCACGCACATATTCACACACACACGCGCACATATGCAACATGCAATATGATATGAAATTTGTCCTTTGAAAATCGTAGCGACAAATGATGTAATACTGTGGTACTTTGCATTATGATTGCATGCAGTCTGGTAGGTATTTACAGTAGTTTCGAAGGAAATTACTGCCTTCTTGTTCAGGGTAGAAGTACTTTTCTGTTTCGTCGTCCCTGGTTATGACAGTTTGTGTTGCAATAGTTAAGAAGTGTGTGCGCAGCTACAGTAGTGAGGCCTCACAACATGACAGACCACATATTCATGGCTTATTGCTTTGGATGTTTCATATCTAAATACAGATGTAACGGAATTTGGACACGGGTGACCTTGGGGGCCCTGTCCACTGGTAAGTCTCAATGAACGGTGTTCTGATGCGCACGCCCTCCACTGGGTGGCAGAGAGATCGACCTCTGTGGCGTTTTGCTGTGATAATTAGTCCAGAGGCGTGTAGGAGGGAAAGGTGGTATGCGGTTTTGTCGCCAGGTGTCACCACAACCACCTCGTGCCCAGCGATGCTTCCGGATAAGTCGACTTGTGGTTGCGGCGCCTCTGTCCTTCTTGAGCGTAGAATATATGGCAGACCGCGAGCTGGAGGTTGCGGTTTCAAACGGCAACTTCCATACGGAATGAAGGACTTGCCAAGTGTTCACTCTTATAGACTACCCGACACTTCTTCGACCTCTCCACCTGCGCGTGTCTGACGTCGCAGGCGCGAGGAGGTGCCATATTTTAGCCACTGACATTTTGTACCTTTCATTGACCTAATTCTAAACGGGCAGAAGACCAAGTGAAATGTTCACCTTCTACTGCAATGTGGTGCACCGAATCCTTGTGGACGAAGAAGACGTCCTGGGCTATAAGAATGCGAAATTAGAACTCGAGGACATCCAAAAAGGTGTGGTCCTCTAACTTGAAGAATTGGTCGCTGTACGCAAACGTCATATGCATACAAATCCGTAATAAAACTCGAGTCATGCCGAGATATGTATCCACAGATTTTGAAGGGTTTCGTCATTTCCTGCTGCCAATGTCACGATTGTGTCTCCATTGGTCCATGACCTATTCTAAGTCCTTACGAAATCATTCGTCATTATCCTGGTCACAGATTACAATATTACTTCCATGTTTAAACAAATCGATAGCTGCTAATTAAAACAACACAGGCAAAGCACGTATGACGTAAACCTGAGACGCTTTCGCGAGTTGTTGCTTGTAGAAAAGCAAAAAGAATTACATATTCTGAATATATGTCTGTGTTCTTGCCTTTTTTATTCATTATGCAATACGCATGCACCGTATTATACTGTCACCTGTGGTCTGTCCGGCTGTTCCATATTTTCCCACATTATCTCACTGTTTTTGTGACGGCTGTTGGCAAATAAATGGCAGTTTTAACAAACAGCGTACATCAGCGGTACCAACACGTTTTTATTTCTCGTTTTCATTAATTATTTTACTTTAATATTCCCGTAATAAATTAAAATGTTGCTCAGTTACACTAGCTGTAATTGGAACGGCAGGAACTGTGCGTTGTTAATGTTTTGTTGTCTGGTGTTAGGCATAAATGTGCTTTTAGTAATAGTTATAGCGAGGGGATTGTAAAGTTACAAGCAATGGCATTGTGCTGCATGTTGATGTGTTGCGGTCCGTACATCAGCAGCCTGTAAATGAATTGTGTGAACGGAATATAATGATTTAAACGTATCTGAAAATTTTCATTAAACAAGTGAACATCGGGTTGATCAAGTCTCTTACAACTAGACTTCAAAGCGACGGTAATGCCAGAACCTAATATAAACCCTCAAAAGCAGGAAAAATGCTCCGGTACTTAGACCGTGTATAAAGAAAAGGTGAAATGTGATTACGCCTATTTCCTCTTTTGATAAGTCTGTGCCCTATGTATTAGGTGTAGAACAGCGAGCTAGGGTTGCAAAGTGACGCCAACGAGGATCTCTGCCTTATGGGTTCTAAGAGTTGTCCTGTGTTCTTTGTCTACTGTGTTCATAGGCTGTCCTTTGTTCTTCTCCTCACATCGCACATTTCGCCCTAATGTATCTGTTTCCTACCAAATCCCTCTTTCCCCTGACTAGGGACATCACAATAGAAGAATGACGACACAGCCCGTGTTCCTCGCTACACATCTGCAAATCTTTCGTTTATACATAAATATGTGCTTTATCTATCGATATTATTCGATAACAAATGCACTAAATGTAGGCTACGAGGCGACTAAATTAGTTTATGAATGAGATGTATAAAGAAACTTATTTGTAATTTTAATGTCTGACGTCTATCCGCCTTCATGTTCCATTTTAAACGTGTATTTCCATACACGATACGAGATTCTAAGAATCCGCCATAGAGAGGACAATAAATACTTTCAGAAGTGCGGTGTTTTAAGGATAAGTCTGAACAACAGCAGGCGGTTCAGACCGCACAGACAGTTGGCTGCGTCTGAACCTTGAGGATGGATACTGAAATTAGAAATAAATGTGTTAGTTAGAGCAGCGTGATAGAGTGGCGATGAGTGGGCTTTGTGCTCCAGCTGTACCGCATTGTCCCAAAAGAACGCCGAATACGAACTTTGATTTCAGAGCAATAAAACTCTTCCTCCTATGGCCACACAGGTGTGTAGATTAAAGGATGTGTGTGGCTAACATACTGTGGATGTGTACAGAGATCGTACTTATTCTCTGTATTTATTGCAACTGTGATGTCAGGGGACAAGCAATTGCGTCATATTGAAGTGTCATATCGCTGTGTTCAACTGCTGGGAGTGAGAAAAACTCAGATACTGTCCAGTGGCACTGACCAACACTTGAACCGATGACCTGAGCAATGCAAATGAGAGCTTGCAAGTTTCAAATTGACCAGCGGTGAACTAACTAACTAACTAACAGTATATATCGCACTGAACAAGGAATGGAACTAGGGGTATAGGTTGGTTTAGATTGGAAGTTTGGGGGGGGGGGCGGGGGGGGGGGGGGGTTTCGAGAAAGGAAAGTGCGTTTTGTGTGTGTGGAGGACGGAAAGAAAACATAACATTGGGAAGATTAACTCCTGAGAAAAACGTGGCGAAAAATAAAGAAGGCGGTAGCTGTCGGGAGCTACTCAATGGTAACAAGACTGCAGAACTGAACAATCTTGGTACACTTGCACACAAGAAAAAGTAGAAGGTTAGAGGTAAATTTCACCTTAGAAGAGGCTGCGAAAGCCCTGATGGAGAGTTTAGGTATTGTTCAAGCCCCGGCCGCGTTACCTCCTGAAAAGACCCGGTACCCATTTTATAGGAGGCTGGGTGGGCTCCACACGCGGTATGGACGAGTACGGTAAACCTTACTTCTCACCGGGATTCGATCCTCGGATAGTCCAGTCCGTACTGAGTCGCTGTACGGACTGAGCTGTCGCGGACCAGCCGAATAGAATTGAACCCATGCTGCAAAGCGAACAGGAACATTCTTGAGATCTGCGCTCTTCTGGGATATTATGCAGCGTATAGTGACAATTCCTTGCAGACGTTCCGGGACAGCCTATCGGTACCACCTTCAAGAGCCAAGTAATCTAAGAACTCATCTACTTCGCGGCGGAAGCACAGGAGCTCTTAGTGTCCAGGAGGTATAGGCTATTAAAAATCATACCCTGGACCAAGAGACGCGAGAAACAAAAGTTAATGCTTGATAAACAGTATGTAATTCAATATTAGGGATGTGTGTTACGGAGAACCTGGTGTTAGCAGTCACATGCCACGAGTTACATAATGCAACTGAATAAGGAAGTACGCTATCTGTAACTGCATACAGTAAGAGACGTCACCAATTTAATTTAATATTTTGATGCTTGTACCAAATTATAGGAGCCGGGATAATTCAGATGGTCCAGCCGAAGGGCGGGACACGCGGTGATGCAGTTGGTTAAAAGGCTGCGTTAAAGTCAGAAGGTCGCGGTTTCGATTCCGGATGGTGTCATCGGAGTTTTTCATTGACATAATCCTTCCGATCGCACTACGGCCCTGGGGTTGACTCAACTTCTAACAGAAATGAGTAACAGTAATATTTCTTGGGGGTAAAGGCGGCCGGTGCGTAGGGCTGACAACCTTACCAACTTACTGTACCGAATGTCATGAAATCTGTGAGCCTCAACCTCCTGGAACTCTCAGGGCCTGTCCAGGCCTGCAATGGGATTGTTTTTATCTTTCTGCAAGTCTAAGGGCTGGTCTATTGAGGGACCTTATTTCGATTTGCGGCAGGGGGAAGAAGTGTTTTTCTTCTCCAGCGCTTTCACACTTTGTAATAAGGTTTGTCACTACAAAGTTAGTATAAGTTCTGTGCTTATTTTGACGCACTAAAATCCGCGAGCCCTTTCTACGGCCATAAAGCACCTGAGGGCATGAGACTCGCTCATCTCCATCTAATGTCGATGTTAAGAATGTGTGGCTATATACCTTCACGCCCCCACACGCCATCATAACGTGGTGATTAAGTAATCCCACAGAGAGAGTCACGTTGTAACCACATACGCAATCCGGATTAGAAGACTAATTTTTTTAGTTACATAGATGGGTGACACTTCCAGTTGCATGTCTTGTTGTTCACAACTGTACCGACTGGCACGTCGTTTGCTCCTGATTGCTGTTCTTTCAGTAACACAGTCAGTTGATTTATAGTCAGTGTTCTAAACCAGTTCACCCCAAATCGCCATACGGCAGCTGTTAAGCGAAATATCTGCAGGAGCTGACAATCTTTCTAATTACTTGTTTTGTTTTTGTGACGACGTTTTGCTTATGTGTTTGTTCTAACGACGCCGTCATCTGAACCTCCCTGAGTCGGTTGTGGTGACGTCAGTGTGGAGCATTGGTGGAATGGCTCGGCCAGAGGACAGTCGATGTCTGCGGAGTGAAAAACTTCCGAATGTTATTTTGTCCACCACAAATCCTACATGAACTGGCTTAAGAACTGGGATTTGGCTGCCGCGAAAGGACACCTGTTGCTACCGTATGTCAGATATACCTCGGTCTGTAGGACAGCAAACAATTTATAGTTCGGGCTTTTAAATTTTACGTCTTTACTGATTTTGATCAATATATCATATGTTAAATGGAACACATTTCATTCCTCGGTAGCTTCCAGTTTTGAAGATATTTGACTGCAACCGATATTTCATAACAAATACTGAGCTGGAAAAAATACACAATATTTTGTGTTGTTAAGAAACACGAAATAATCCTCTTGCAATTTCCCACTCAAAGTGAGCCTGCAACACTGTAATTTTGTGTAAATTTGCAGGTCCTGCATGTGTAAAGTCAGTTGCAGTATTGGGTGCTGCTCAGCTGTTCCAACTAATATCTGCAGCCGTTCAAGATTATACCGAACACTCTATATAGATATATGTCTATTGGTCCATGCCTGCAAAGGTCATAGAGATCATTCCTGCTTGATGTAAAGACTGTCAGTTTAATTAGCCGGTCCCAGTGGCCGCGCGGTCTAAGGAGTAGGTCTGCCTCCGCTGGCCTACTGAGACTGTAGATTCGAATCGCACGGGGGACATGGATGTCTCTCTATCGGCAGTGTTGTGTGTTGTCAGGTAGAGTTATCTGGGACGAGCTGATCACTCGTCCAGAGGAGTCCTACCGACTGTAGTGTGTCGTTGTGTATTGCCTAGTAACATCGTGAATGAGGAGACCCTGGCCTACTAGGGGCTGTTGCGCCAGAAGAAATCGGTACAATTCATCAAGCACGTTACATTCCATTAACATCTCTTAGCTGCACTGCAACCAAACGAGTACGAACTTTCCAACAAGCGCTGCTCTGAAATTTCTCGCCAGTTATAGCTTCATGTTTCGGTGTTAGAGTGCAATATTGCCTGCCGAGCACTTCAAAATGAAACATCTAATTTAACAACAAGATGTGCTGCTCTGTGCAACGTGAAGATTACAGTATCTACTCAATTATTATACCAACCACTGCACATGTATAAAATTTATAAAATTTACACATTAAAATATTAAAAAAGCTCCGACATGTTTCGGTCCTAAGACCATCATCAGGGAGCCTTATCGTCCTTGCT
>Ga0123352_10018451_pt1 | contig 11117 bp, 9 predicted proteins | sample TergutLab28metaG_FD_89700 | JGI IMG/M metagenome (GOLD analysis project Ga0123352, IMG submission 89700) | Labiotermes labralis P1 segment gut microbial communities from Petit-Saut dam, French Guiana - Lab288 P1 | ecosystem: Host-associated > Arthropoda: Insects > Digestive system > Gut ... | reverse complement strand
GATGTTAAGTACAGATATTAACATTACAGAAACCACATATTCCTGCCAGTTTTAATATGTATTTGGTAATCAATAAGTGAGTAACAGCTGTCAAAGTTTCAAACTTCTCTGGCCATTATCTCCCTAACCGTTCAACTTTGGACATAGGTGTTTTGGGTTATATCGGTATACTTTAACATAAGGAACACTCTCCCGAAGTCTGGCACATTTCTCCTGGGACACCCTGTATATTAATTTGGGAACAACAAGATTGAGAGGTAGACCAAGAAATAGATGGCAAGATGAAGTGAGGGAGGACGGAAGAACAGTTGGTAGAGAAGGGTAGCAGGGAAAAGTACATAACAGAGAGGAATGGAAGAAGCTCCTGAGAACGGCAAGGAATCATTGCATTCTGCACATGCCAATGGAATGAATGAATGAATGAATGAATGAAGTACTTTTTATAGTCTTGCGTTGTTCTACTTATGTTTACAATTCTGCAGCCTGACCTCAATCCCTAACCTTACTGCGGCCTGCAAACACCATCAAATTTTAACTGCATGACTTAAATGGTCATGCAAAAAACCAAAATAACAGATACTGGCTGCCCAATAATCCACACACAATGGACAACCTTACAAAAAATTATTAGGTATGCAATATCAGCAATATTACACAAAAACTTCAAATAGTTTTCAATAATTTGTTCGGTGCCAAGCACGTGAGAGTTACAGTTTTCAACAACCTGTTCTGTGCTACGCCATGTCAGAGGTTGAGAGATCATTCACAACAACTGAGCTCCTACACTAACTTGCAGTAACATATAATGCAAATTGTTAATGCAGATCCTATCAGAAGGTCTGATTGTATGAGGAGGTTCTGTGGTAAGCTGGGCAGCCTATGTACCTTTGACAAGGCCATGACTGCTTCATTCCAAGCCCTTTCCAATTCCAAATATTATCAAACCTAAGATTCAGACACTAAAAACATCATAAAATAAAACACACAAACAAGAGGTGTATTTAATTTTTATCATTCCCAGACGTTGTCCACTTAATGTCTGACATGGCATACTGATTTTTCCACTTCCACTAGCCAAAGCTTAACACATTGCCGTCAGCTCACACAGAAATGTATGATTGCTCACCCATGCGTTGTTGACGGGCCACGCATTTCTGCGTTTTCGAGCTGGTCTGACACACTGATCGCTTCAAGGTCACGTCAGCTACATGCAGGAGGTTTGGATCTCAAGTTACAAGCAGACAGTCTGCTCTTGAACCTTATTTTAGAAAGATAAGCCTGCAAAACGTTATGGGAATGAACATTAAAAGTGTTTAAAATGTCCGGTCATTAGGGGGTATTTAATTAAAAGACCCGCCCGACGGCAATGTGTTAAGAACAATCCAACCACAAAACAGTGAAAATCTATTTGACAGTTTGCCATTAGGAGGGGGAGGGGGAAGGGGGTTGTGTTAATGGAAAGAACTTCAAAGCAAAGTTGCAAAGCACATTAAATGCAGGATGGAGTTGGAACCACTGAAAATGAACATCACACAAAGGGAATCTTGAAACAAGAAAATTTCACTGCATATGCAATTGTTCTTGCATTACTTGAAGCAAAGTGGCAACTCTCATACAGCACACATCGTTCAAATTGCTGTTTGTACACAACCGGAAAGTAACTAAACTTAACCAGAATAAATATCATGAGGAGCCTGTATAGCTTAATATAAGCGAACTACTCTGATTCCGTTCTTCCGGAACACTCCATCAGTTACACCACTGTGATAACCTAAAAAAAAACCTGCATCAGTGGATTTATGTTTCATCTGCTACAGTGGATAAGTAACTACATATTACAAGTGAAAAACAAAAGCTTCCTGAATCCAAGACAAGAAGTTTTTGTCTACTACTTGTTTTGTAGGTGAATGTAGTTAAAGAGACATTTTGGACAATGAGATTATTTTCGGCACAAAGTATGCAAACAGTGGGCCACAAATAACGGCCTTGTACTGACACATATTAATTTGACATTACATAGTAATAACTTCCAATGCCATGGGCACACCATACGTGTATTCAGTAAGATAACAACAGAAACACCACACACACACACACACAAGACACTCCCAAAAAAACCTTCCAGCAGGCATATCCTCCCCAGTAACATGTCCAATTTTCAGTTCTCCATCTATATGATTAACATATCTCAAGCAAAATTATGTGTAACAAACACCTGTATACAACAAGCTACTTTGTTTCATCCAAGTAACAGGCAATAAAAATAACTTTTTATCCCCAAAGAGAAACTGATCAAAATAAATGTCCTAAATAGAAGATACAAAGTGTGAGGCTAACAAGAAATGTCTTACTCAGTATTAGTGTTCTTTAACTAATTCCTTCAAAAAATAAGTCCAATGGGGGCAGGAGGGGTATTCATACATTTCATATTACCTAACACTGGTCAGCTGTCTTTGTGCATATCATGAAGGCAGACATACTGCTCCATTCACTGGCACAAAATGAAGATGAGCAGTCGCTTTCCTTCATGTCCTTGTTGCATTACTGCTTGTACCCAACAAGTAGGAGGATGAAAAGCGATGTTGGTAGTCACTTTTGACATTTCCACGTGGATTATCATGGTTCCGTAATTGGAAGTTTCTTGTATTGTTAACTCCATCGTGGGTAAATGGGCCTCGTCAGTGAACAAAATGTTACGAATAATATAGGGGTTAGATTTAATCCAACGGCACAATTCCAACTGGCTACAAATGTCCACCAGTTCAAGATGGTGATTGTGCTGCATCTGTACCACATCCAGCATCTTGAACCGGTGGGCATTTGTAGTCGGTTGGAATTGTGCCGTTGGATTAATTCTAACCCCCATATGATTCATAACATTTTGTTCACTAACAACGCCCACTTCACCTGTGATGGAGTCAAAAATACAAGAAACTCCCATTCATGGGATCGTGATAATCCACATTGAACTGTCAAAAGCAGCCACCAACAACACTTCCCTGTAAACATGTGCTGTGGTGTCAGTGGTGACCAACTGATTGGTCTGTACACTTTTTCACATCTGACAGGTGATATTTAAGACAACATTTTATAAGATAAACTGCCAGCACTCTTAGAGAATGTTCCTCTATAAACATGACGACAGATGTACTACAGCATGATGGAGCACCACCTCATTTCAGTGAGGTCGTCTGGCACTATCTGAATCATAAATTCCCAAACCGATGGTTTGGTTGTGGTGGTGCACAGAATTGGGCAGCACAGTCACTGGATCTGAACCCATTAGATTATCATGTGTGGGGTTACATGAAAGCTTTGGTGTATGCACATAAGGTGAATATGAGAGAACTACTGAACGAATTCTCAGCACTGCAAGAAGCATCAACAACGCTGCAGTGCTTCATACGGTTACAAGTTCTCTGGTCACATGAGTCAGAAATGTATCCAAGCAGACGGAGGACACTTTGAACAATTTGCTTTAGTGTTGAACGGCCAGCCCGTAACTACATTTAACAACATATCTCAATAAATGCACAATGCTCTTCTTTCCTTTCTAATTTGTTTACTGTACTTTAAAAACTCATAACTCCTGAACCGCACCAAATTGGACCCATGTGTGTGTATGACGTTTTTGACTCAGCATCAGCTCTGGAATTAAATCCTGAAATTTTGACATTAACTCCTGGGACACCCTGTACATTCTGACAAAAAATTTTTAAAGAGAGTTATTCTAAAAACAAAAAAATATACATATTGATACTGCTAACAAGAGTTATGAGTAAGGATCACAGCACCTGTATGAATAAAGTGAGCTCTGAAGAAACATAAGCAATCAATGGTGCTATTGTTAAACTGGACCTAATTTTGGTACATGTTTGTTCGGCAGCAGAAAATGCCCTTTTGGATTCTACGAAGGATGGTGCTATTGTACTGAGACAGACATAGACAAGTTGCAGGTTCACTCCTCTTGTTCCCTCATCTTAAAAAAATCACTTTTCCTCTTTAACCAAATTTCTAGGATTTGAACTTGTTAAACTTGAAATGTTAAGAGTCTTTCATTAAATGCCGACTCAAGATCATCTTGTAATGACTTTGTATCATTTGAGTTCAGAAATTTGTTATTTTGGAAAGAACCTGCAGACCAGTGATGTTCTGTTCCATGTTGATTTACTATGTTTGAGTTCTGTTCATCATTTTCTGTAGGAGGATGACATTTTATTAAGTGAAGTATAATTTTCACTACAGTATCTTCACTGAGTTGGGGAAATAATTTGCTATCAACTTGTGCCCCACTTTGCAAATACCGAAGAACCTGTGATAAATTTGTACGCATCTCTGAAATACGGAGTTTTAATGCTGTATGCTGTTCTCTAGCTATTTCTGAATTTTCAATGCCAAAGTTTCCATCAACAAATTTTACAGCAGCATCTGCAATCAAAACAGTTGCTTCTTTGCAGCGTAGCACTTGCACCAGTAGTGTGTGTCAGTACCGGTAATTTGAGCACTGGGGAAAAAAAATGACCAGAATCCTGGGATGAAGGTATTGTTAAGCCCTACACACATATGAATACACAAGACATACGTCTCACAGCAAATATCCCAAACGGGATTAAAATAAATTTTCTGGACTGGAGGTGATAAAAATGTTTATGAAGCCAAGTCCCTTGATAAGCCACAGAAAATCAGACACTACTCGTCTCATGCCTCAACATTTTCTTCAGTCACACAAAATTCATCTACAAGATGCTCTGTTAATGCACATGAGCCTAAAAATCCCAGATATTTCAAAGCTGTGGGGAGGAAAAGCAGAAGAAGTCAAACACAGAAATAAAAAATGTACAACAGCACTACAGAAGAGTTACAAAGTTTAGAGAGGAAGGTAGAGAAAGACTGAAAATAGCTTTAAGGAACATGAAAAAACTGCTCTGTTGTAGTATGAAAAGAGCATTTATCACATGATGATTTGTACCCCAATTTCAGAAATGAATTAGTTTCTGATGAATCACAATCACAAGGACAGCAGGGAAGACACACACACTTATTACACGGCAAAAATTATATCACTAAGAATGATACTATTGTGACACCATTTGTCACCAAGGAAAAAGTTCATTAAGTCACAAGGATTGAAAAGTACCGATGGAACAGATCATGAAGTTCTGTTTCTTGCACAGCAGAGTGGTATCCACATTTCCTTTCACCTCACAAAGTTTAAAGTGAAGAAGATGTTTTTGTGATGTAGCAAGCCAGTTTTATCAATTTAAGCTTCCAGTGTAATTTGTATTGCAGTGTGTTGAATAATGCATATTTTTTATTCATTGGTCACTTCCTGCTGCACCTATGGGCTTACATTATTTTTCAGTAATCAAAATAAAAACTGTTTGTTTAAAATGCATTCTGTTCAAACACACATTTTGATTGGCATAGCTACTATTAGGTTTTACCGATATGCTTGGACAGAAAAAGTATGATTTGCTTTCTCAGTGTAATGCCCACTACAAATACCCTATAGAAAAAAAAATGTGCTCAAAATCTGAGCACTCAATGAAGGCACCTTGTGGAAAATTTGTTATTCTTAGTGACAAGAAGATAAGATCAGTACATTCTGGTTTTCAAAAAGGTCTATCAGTGACCCCTGTTTACTCTGCAAATACCACACATCTACATCTTACTCTGCAAGTTAACATTTCAGCAATTCTTTGAGTCATGTTAGACAAGTTGGTGCATGTCAACCTTTCACTCCAGCATGTTTTAAATGCAAGCGCAATGTTACAAACTTACGAAGAGAAAAAGAAAGACAATCTTACATACAGGCAAACAAGGCTCTTAAACCAGCTTCCATTTTTATTTTTTATCGAAGTCTATTACCAGCACCTGACCATGGCTTGCAAACCTTTCTGGGTGATGCAACCCTCAAACAAAAATGTCAAGAGGGAGAAGGATGGGACAGTTGTATTTCTACAACACCATGAAGCCCCTTACAGTGTGTACCTTCAGAAAGACTAATCTTGACATCATGTTTTATCAATGTCCTTGTCATTTTCATCATAAGGCATAGGAATGCAAACCATGCAGAAAACAGGAATGTGGTCGATATGCCCATCACACCACTCTCACCAGCTGTCCACTAACCCATCACATCAGCCACCTTAATCAAACTATAACTCCCCTTGCAGTTGAAATTTCTTAATTCTCCATACACATATTATTTTAATACTTCATCTTTTTATTTAATTGTTGTATGTTCTGTACAATTATTGTATGCTTGTGGTTTTATATGTAAGAAAAGGTGTATTCATGTTCATTTCAACTCTGAAAGGTTAAAATTTTGTATGTTTAGGAACATAAATCACCAGTCTTACATGATAATGTTATATGTTTTGTATGTTTTTTATACACATGGCAATTTTCATCACTACAACCCTGTACATGAGTAGCCAAAACTCCAGGACATGTAACAACAAAGGCAGATAAATTACACACGAATACAACACAATGCTTCTGAATGCACAAGACCACTACAATGGCTGTAAACAGGCATGATGCTATTAACAAATGTAACTGAACTGGACACTACCAGTATGTACACAGATATTACAGTAGAAAAATGGAAGTTCTGGTCATGGTTCATATTTGCCACATGATACAAAGTACCTCCATGAAAGACAATTATGAAACTTGAACACATACAGTAGTCAGTCACTGAACTATGTACAACAGACCAGTGTCATATTTCAGTTACGGAGGAAAAGGAGTTTAAGGCTTGGCATTGGAGAAAATCAGTCTCCAGCAGGAAGCAGTAAAATTTTCAACTATTTTCATCTACATAACTTCTAACTTCACTACCAAACTTACCACTCTGTCCGCACTCTCTTCATTGGTGGTGAGATATCATGAGTTCTGGCAGGGCTATACCGCTCCCTGCCACCACCACCTCGATATTCACGGTAATCTGCCCTTGCACGATTGCGACTACCCCATGATTCTCTGTCCAGGACAAAAAATTGTATTAACTGATGACATTCACGGACCTAGGGGTTTAAATAATGCCGCATGGGAAAATGTTTCAACCGGTATACAGTATGGTAAACCCATGGATTATATGCAACTTCCTACTTCCCAGCATTCAAAATTCCAGGTATGGATGACACTCAACATAAATACAGAAATGTACAGTAAATGAAGATGTCACAACCCATTCGATCAATACCAAACATTTATGGAAGCTGACAATTACCATCTTCTGAAATGTGACACCATGCAGTCTGGTACAAACTTACTTAAGTTTTGGAGGGACACTCTTAAATTTATATCAGATTACACAGCATCACATTCCACAATACGTGAGACCCTAAAGTCTTGGATGTTCTGAAACTGATCAAAATGTCTACACATATTTTCCAACTCCTACCAGGATTTTAAATATGAGTCACTGTGATAACATGTGTATTAAAACCCACTACTGTATCATGTGTCTAGTGCTGTGTAAAATACAATATGTCAAAATTAAAGCTCTAGCCAACTATCTATAAACAATTTCACAACTTTAATTATATTTGTACAAACTTCCATTTGACTAGAACATAAAAAAGACAAGCATATATATACAATTAGGATATGTTATGAGTGAACTGCCTTCTCCCCAACAGTTAATAAGCAGCCAGACACTTCACAAACAAGCAGAATATATTACACCAAAAAATCCCTGATGCTCTGCATGTTCAACATAGTATCACTCACATATATGTGGAACACTGCAATATAACAACTGAAACTTCATTTCCATCAACCAAGTTTGACATGTTTTGAACCATCTCAGGTCCAACCTCACAGGCCACACTTGATGGTTCAAAACATGCTGGGTTTCATTCACGTAGAATATTAATGTATTGCTATAATAGCCCAAATAATATATAAAACTGTTAATTCAATGGTAAGATTCCCGTTTACACATACATGCAGTATACATCTGACACCATGTACAAGGTAAACCATCAATATACAAATATTCACAAATGAATCCTACGACACATACACAACCACAATCCACAACTATGAACATAAATTACAGAGTCCAAAAATTTTCCAAACCATTTGTGCATACATGTAACATACCACAAGCCTTTCAGGCTGGAATTGAATGCCCCAGGTGTTCTAAAAGTGACGAGAATTCAAATGGCTGCAATTACTTTGCAAGTGCTTGGACACTTTAAAAAACACACTGTGTGTAAACTGTGGTTAACATTCAGTGCAGAAGGGTTAATGCAAAACGTAATCTTGAAGAATACATTCAAAATCACAAGCTGACATTTGAAATACCTAATTTCCTTGATGATGAGCAATTAATGCAACAGCAATGCTTTCTTAAGCTTGACCCTTTGACTACTACTGGATATCCCAAACCACACCATCACATTTCTCATATTAAAATATGTCTCAAGAAAGAAAGAAACAATTGACCATTGAACGCAACTTTTTATAAAATATCAACACAGCTACATGTTTCAACCTCACGAGGTCACTGTCAGGCTAACTTTCGAACATATAGGTATTTTATAAAAGGTTGCTGTGTACAATGGTCATTTGTTTATATCTTTCTTTATACCGCGACACACAACGGGATGCACTATTTTAAAATTAAAATACCTTTCTTGACATCTACAGCAAGCAATGGAATGTACAGTGAGAAACTTCTGAAATTCTTTGTATGTTACTGGTGGTCACCAGTATATAGCTAGGCATTTATTGTTGGTGACACAAATCCTGTAATCTATCCAATATCACAATACTGATATGGTGTTCTCAAGACAAGTGGCCACACTTATCATCACTTCTTCAGCACATTCACAATTATCATTCTTCTATCACATGATACATACGCAGTTTATTTTGTTACTTGTAGTTTACAGATGAATGCCACAAGTGCAGATTATTTAATGTCAAATAAAGCACAAGACATGAATAATTTTAAGAAATAAAATAAGAGTGATTCTCTACTTAATCATTCAACCAGTACGTTAGAGTAAATAAAATGAATCTACATCCAGAATAGCGGTACCCCATGCACAGCATCATATTTATTGCTTCATATTACCAGTCACTTCCTGCCTGAATTATGACACTGTGCAATCTTGTAAATACGAACCACCAATTTTAAGGAACATACTACCCTAAAGATGCGGGCATATGTTCTGAAAATGCTGGTACCCATCTATTGGTATATATCGTGTCATAACCCAGAAGACTATAATACGAATCGCTATAAACTGTCAAATCTTATAGAGGCAAGTCGCTATCATGTTTGATCACTGTAATAATTGTCTTCAGAAATCACATGAACCAAGATTCTTCTGGAATATACTTTCAAAATTTCTCCACTGGAACTGCATCCATTATGTATCCAAATAAAACCACAAAACAACACATTCTTATTGTTTGAAAAACAGCTACATGTTTTGGCTAAAGTAAACAGCCATCTTTGGGCTGTACATAAGCACACAAAAAGTTAACTTACCTTGAGATCTCAAGTTAATAAATAAGGATGCAAAAGTTAACTTACGATTGAAATTTATTAGATTGCAATCTCAAGTAAATAAATTGCAGTTAGTAAGTTAACTTTTATGTTCTTATATACAACCTGAAAATGCCTATAAACTTTCGCTGAAACATGTAGCTGTTTTTTTAAACTTAATAAGATATATGATGTGTTTCAAAGAGTATGTGTTGGTTTTATTCTGAGAGTGAAAACACAATGAGGACGAATCACCTGAAGATAATTATCACATAGTCGGTGATTAATACAATCATTCATTCAGTCTGCCGCTTTGTATTATGATGATCAGCTCAAAAATTTGTCAGTAAATTTCCATGTGTACTTTCATGACACTAGAGAAGTGTAGCAGGTAACTACCTCCAGCCCATACATGCCTTTGTATCTTTAGAACAGGTACAGTGATCCAAAGTTTGAGTTCCTGTTGACCAATTGCCCAGAATATGTGCATGAGCAACTCCTGACATAATCCTGCACAAAAAGCTAGAACTGCACATCAAGTGACTGTGAAACCAAAGTAATTATGCCTCACCTGCCACCTATCTTGATATGCCAGAAAATTAACGTTTTTTGTGACTGAAAGAGGAGAGCCACCTCATTACAGCAATACTGTTCTTGTTGCAATGACAGGTCTCCTGGCATTTGGATGATGAGTAACTCCAAAGATACAGTGACGTACATGGGATGTAGTCAGTTATTGGCTGAATATGTGCTGTAATTTTAAAAGAAGGTAAATTGGGAACTTAGTAACCAAGATCTTGAGTTAAGCTTATTAGTATTTTCTGTTCTTTTTCATGCATGATGGTTATGAAAATATGGCCACCTAACACCCATGTTGCTTGCTGGATGCACTACATTAAACCTTCCAAAACATCACACATTTTTTGTGTAACAGCAGTGAACAGTAAGCTTCATTTTCCATTATTATTAACACCATATTGGTTATAAGTGTTCAAGGGAAAATTGTGCCACAATTATTAAGTTCCTGCACGCTTCCTAAAGGAGCTGGAGTACCGTAGTCAGCATAGCATCTAAGCTGTGCACTGGACAATACAAGGTGTGATTTCCAGCACAGGCAAGAGATTTATTTTTCCTCCAAAATGTCAAGACTATTTCTGGGGTCCATCCAGTCTTGTGTTCAATGGATAATGGTGTCTTTTTTTCAACAGTGATAAAGCTGCTGGGGTGTAAAGATAACCATGTTTCTCCATCTAACACTGATGTTAAAAAATGGACAGCACTAACCCTGTACCTCCTACTGATGCCTTCAGGGCATGCAGAGGGACATCTTTATTATTACCTTCTTATTTCACACTTCCTAGCTTGTTAGTTTTTATTTTCTACCATAATAATTCATTTCAATTTAGTTTATTACTGTGCTGAGTAAACAGCCAAATGGCGAATTAAAGAAACAGCACAACATACAGTCACAAAGTAACATGACAAATATATATATATATATATATATACAGGGTGTCCCAGGAGGAAAGGACCTAACTTCGGGAGAGTGTTCCTTAGGTCAAACTATACCGATATAACCCAAAACACCTATATCCAAAGTTCAATG
>Ga0123352_10018450_pt1 | contig 11117 bp, 8 predicted proteins | sample TergutLab28metaG_FD_89700 | JGI IMG/M metagenome (GOLD analysis project Ga0123352, IMG submission 89700) | Labiotermes labralis P1 segment gut microbial communities from Petit-Saut dam, French Guiana - Lab288 P1 | ecosystem: Host-associated > Arthropoda: Insects > Digestive system > Gut ... | reverse complement strand
TTTGTACCAAATCAGCTATCCAGTTTGGTAAACTGTTAAAAACCTTTATACTCATATAATAGACCATTTTTTAATACTGTGACAAGTTTACTTGTGGGATATGTAGATATGTACCTAGTAAACAGAAAGCAGAAATATGAAATAATATACAAAATCGACAGTAAAAATAGTTTGCTAAGGGGAAACTACAAATTTTGGTTTTTGCGAGAGATAATTATGGGAACTTTGTTATTCATACAATATACTGATGATCTTCCCATTAGGGCAAACTCATTTTTTGAACCCCTGTTGTCTGCAGATGCTGCATGAATATAAATGCTAATAATTTAGAGGATTTGTAAATGCGAATTATATCTGTGTTCATTCAATGAGTAAAAGGTTTGAAGTGAATGAACTGTCTTTGAATACAGATAAGACAGACATAATAAAAATTAATTTAAATCATTTACAGGATGATCCATTTCAAGCTTCATATACAGGTAAAAATATTAACAATTACAAAATTTCTTACTTTGGGAATTGGTAAATCTATGGAGTAGTATAATCTACTCAATGTAAAATTCAGTAGATAATCCCAGAAATGAGTAGAGCTTGTTAGTGCTTTTACATTTGTGTGTCACTTTAGTAATGTAGACACACTTAAAATTATTTGTTTTGATATTTCCTTTCAATTGAGAAGCATAGAATTACATTCTTAGAAAGCTCTATGGCCAGTAAAAGAGCCTTACAATTACTGAAGAGAATTGTGAGGATTATGAGAGGAGCAAGAACCAAAAGCCAATTTAAACTTGTTTTCAAAGCACTGGAAATATGGACTGTATTGTATCATCACACATCATAGTATCTATTCATAAGAAGGGGGATAAAACAGACTCTAATAATTATCGAGGCATATCAATTTGCCAGCCACTTACAAAATATTATACAACATCCTGCTCTCAAAGTTAATTCCATATGCGAAGGAAATTATCGAGGATCATCAATGTGGCTTTCGACGCAAAAGGTCGACTATTGATCACATATCCTGCATTCACCAAATACTTGATAAAAAATGGGAATGCAATGAAGAAGTTCATCAGCTCTTTATAGACTTCAAGAAGGCTTATGATTCAGTTAGGGAGGAGGCCTTATATAAGATTCTCATTGCGTTTGGTATCCCTAGGAAACTTGTAATGTTAGTAAAGATGAGTCTGACTAAAACATATAGCAGAGTCCGGGTAGGCAAGAATGTGTCTGACAGGTTCCCTATTAGGAATGGTATGAAACAAGGAGACGCTCTATCACCACTGCTTTTCATCTTTGCTTTAGAGTACGCCCTTAGGAGGGTTCAGGTAAATCAGGACGGCTTGAAACTAAATGGTACACATCAGTTTCTGGCTTACGCCGATGATGTTAATATACTGGGAGGAAGCATACATACTCTGAAGGAAAATGCAGAAGCTTTTGTAGCTGCTACTAGGGAGATTGGACTGGAAGTTAGTGCAGATAAATCTAAGTACATGGCCATGTCTCGAGATCAGAATGCAGAATGAAATCACAGTGTGAGGATTGATAATAGTACCTTTGAGAGGGTGGAAGAGTTTAAATATTTGGGAACAATTTCAACAAACCGAAATTCTATTCCGGAAGAAATGAAGAACAGATTGAGGTCAGGAAATGCGTGCTATCATTTTGTGCAGAATTTTTTGTCTTCAAGGTTGCTATTCAAAAGTGTAATGATCAAGATATATAGAAATACAATTTTGCCTGTACTTTCGTATGGGTGCGAAACTTGGTCGCTGACATAGCGGGAGGAAAGGAAACTGAGGGTGTTTGAGAATATGGTGTTGAGGAAAATATTTGGACCTAGGGGGGACTAGGTAATGGGGGAATGAAGGAGATTGCATAACGAGGGCTAAATGATCGGTACTACTCACCCAATATTGTGCGGGTGATAAAATCGAGAAGAATGAGATGGGCTGGGTATGTGGCGTGTATGGGTGAGGAGAGGGGGGTGTATAGGGTCTTGGTGGGAAAACCGGAGGGACCACAGGGCAGACCTAGGCATAGATGGGTGGATAATATTAGGATGGATCTCCAGGAAATGGGATGTGGTTATATGGACTGGATTGGGCTGGCCCAGGATAGTGACAGGTGGTGGACGCTTGTGAGTCCGGTAATGAACCTTCGGGTTCTGTAAAATGCGGGGAATTTCTTGACTAGCTGCAAACCAATTAGCTGCTCAAGAAGGACTCTGCACCATGGAGTGATTGAGTAAGTATTGTACCATCACAATATATATTACCTTTAATGACTACAATGGTAAATAATTTGAATTACATCGCCTTTAACTTTGCTGTAGTGGCATTAATACAAGAAAGAAATTAAAGCTTCATATACCAACAGCGAACTTTTATCTTTTAAAAAAATGTGTTTACTATGCAAACAAAGGTTTTTCACAAATTATTTCAATGCCTTATAGAATTAATAATGGATAAGAACTACTTTGTATTTTCATTACGCAGTCATTTTATTAAATTACTTCTTATATTAGAAGGATGAAATCAATATTGATGATTACTGTTACAAGCAGAACTATGACAACAATGTTTCACTTGTGTATGATTTTTATGTGATTGTAGTTTTTGTCTTTTGACTAATGATTGCTTTTATAGTCATGTTTTATTGTATCATGACTTGTTTCACGTTCAAACATCATTTCATGGATTGATGGATCAATGGAATGTTTATAATGTACGTAAGTACGTATGAAAAAATGTATACACAGGATGCGTCATAAAGAGCTGACGGTTTTTGATATTCGAAAATCAGCGTACCAGCTACGCGCCGTTTTCATTCTGGCAGTCATCATGCACAGTAATGTTTGGAATTTAGTTGAGACGGAGCGCTGGTCAGAGCAGCACCGAACTGCGGCAGTGGAGTGTTTATCAAAATATTCCCTTACAGCTGCACAGCATGGTTTCCATCAGCAGTTTCAAAGACGTGATGCACCTAGCCACAGTACTCTGCTATTGTGGGTATCGAAATGGCATCAATAAGGATCAGTGAAGACAGTAAACCACAAGGACGTCCAATGTAGGCACGCACACTTGACAGTGTGGAGTGGGTAAGAGACGCCATGTTGCGAAGTCCCTGCAAGTAAGCTCAGCCGCAAGCTCTCGCACTTCGTTTAAACGAATGCAGCCTTTGCCGAATTCTACACAAGGATTTGCATACAAAATTCAAGTTTCTAATGAACTTAGTGAACGGGAGAAGGTGAACCGACTAAAGTTTTGCTACGAATTCTTGGACTTGATGAAAAACAATAGCCCGCTCGCCTGACCACGCAGCACCAGACTACTTCCTCTGGGGCTACGTTACAAGCAAGGTATAGGAAACACGTCCTGCAATATTGCTTACTTAAAACAGCGAATTCTGGAGTGCATTCATGGGATCCCCAAGTAATTGCTACAAAGTGTTATGACAGCCTTTCCACCGCGACCGCAGGAATGTATTGAACGAAGTGGTGGTCACCTACGAAGTGTTATGTTCAAACAATAATGACTGAGATGAATTCCCATGGACATGAAATGCACCCGATAGTATTAATAAAATTTTTCCACTTTTCCTTACAATGTTTTTTCGTTTAAAACAACCGTTGGGTATTTGTGACCCATCCTGTATGTACGTAAACCAGCTTTATTGAAGCATAAATTTCAATTGAAAATCGGAAATGTTAAAAATTTTCTAGGTGCTAATTGAATGCCAGACGGACTACACCAAACAAAGACGGTAACATTTCGTGAGAACTGTATTGCTGTCTTTTTCTTCCAGCATGCTGTATCTTTCAACATAAACTTCATATGATGAAAATGTCAAGCCAACATTAAACACAGAAATAACAGATGGAGTAGGTGGTGATGTAGCACAGCTAACGGACAAACTTCTCATCATTTTATGACATTTGTGAGATTAGCAGTGATTTTGAATAGGAACTGGTGTTCACGCTCGGATCCTGAAGGGGATAATTAAAAGTCATGGATTATAATCGTTCCCAGTGCTGAAAATCGTGGTTCCAGAGTTAGTATCGTGTAGACATAGTTGTGTATGGTGTAGACCTAGTTGTGTATCGTGTAGACATGGTTGTGTATCGTGTAGACATAGTTGTGTATCCATTGTACAGAAAATATTGAAAATAATAATAAAAGACCTACGACAAACACACTAAAGAATACCATTTTTTAAATTCTTTTATAACCATGATAGAGAAGAATCACTGGAAAGAGGAGCAGTAATTTATAACTCCTATCAATCTTTGAGAATGTTTATACTAACAAAATAGTTCCATTTACAAATCTTCATAGCAGTGCAAACTTTTAATTCAATGTAAATGTGTTTTTATCCTTTTACTTTATATTTGGATCACACAGTTTAGAAGACGAGAAGATCCACAGTAAATGAAATTCTGTTGTCTTGAGCACATCAGTTGACCATATACCCAGCTCATAGCAAAGTTTGTGTGACTTCAATATAGATGCAGGAAGCAGAAGACAGAATTTACTGAATTTTTTGTGTGCACATCCCGCCAGAACACTTCAGACAAAAAGAAACCTTACTATTACCATACAACTGACTAGAATGCATTTAATGAGTTATTTTAGAACTGTTACATATGTAAACTTTCTTATCCTAGCAAATGAAGTATCTGTTTCTGGAATCTGAGAGGTGCTGTAGTCATAATATATTTCCTAAGAAGTCTAAAATTGATAAGCACAAAGAGGTTCCATGTCTACCAAGATTTCAGGGTGTGTGGCTTATGTGAAAAACTAATTTGTTTCAAAGCTTTAGTTACTTTTAAGTTTAAAGTTTTGAGTACTATTTTCTTATCACACATGAACAGTCTTTAAATTGATGTCTATTGCTTGCAACGTTATAAATATAATAATGGCACATGTAGACAAATATAATACTAGAAAATTTTCTACAAAATCAGTGTTTCTATCACAGTTTAGTCCTTGATCTAAAATACGATTTACAGTAACAATAAAGTTTCATATGGAAATCTGTTACACATGAACTCTGACTGCCATATGCATTTATTCGACTAACAATGCCTGCAACATGTGTACTGTTTTTGCCTATGCTGTGACGAAGGGTAGCTTCAAATAATGCATCTCCAGGTGTAGTTCTAATCACTATCACATAGTCCTTGAAGCCCTGATCTTTGGTTTTGTTATATAAATGTTCGAGAGGATATTCAACAGATGCACTTTTTACTTCTGCCAGCTGAAGTTGTGAACACACTCCATATGGCTTGAGGAGAGAATTCAGATGCTCAACTAGTATTAATGAACAATTTTGGATTCTGGCATCTGCCACTGGAACAGGCTTACTTCTCTGACATGTACACCAATGAGGGTCTATACCAGCTTCAGCACAAGTTCGAGATTTATGTACAGGAAGGAACAAACTGATTTGTCTAGGTTTCAGCTTAACATTATCTAGTTCGTCATTTCGTTTTTGTAGTGATAGTTTTTCAATTTTTCCAAGGTCTATTATGTCCAGTAGCGTTTCATAAATATCAAATGGAGTGGTAAGACGATGAGCATTTTTGTTTAAGTTAGAAACAGCAGTGGGATAAACGTCTTTGAACCATTTAGGAAACACAAAGAACACAAATGGCAGCCTCTCCTCTAATCGTCCTTGATAAGTCTGACGAATTCCTCCCCACCTGATTCCATGGTCACTCATAAAGATAAAAACTGTGTGATTTAGGGATCCTGCGTCTTGCAGGTTCTTTAAAAATTGCGCGTGGATTTCGTCTCCCAAACTTGGATAATTAAGAAGATCATGTGTAAGACTTGTTCCCCAAAAGAATGCAAATGAATCTTTAGATGACATCGTGATTGCAAAATTTGATACGTAAGCAAGGAGCACTGCAGTAGACATTTTGGACCCTACACATAATTTGGCGCTTGATTTCTTTTCGTATCCGATATCATCTTCAGCTTTCTTTATAAATGGCCTTACATAATAATCAGTCGGTTGTTCTTGAAATCCACGTCTCAAATAATTAAATAACCCCATCCATGCAGCATCTTCTCCAAATGCTGTCCGGTATCCTGCTGCACTAAAGTTTTTCCAAATCCACTTGCATTTGTCAAACACTGCACTTCGATTTGGCCAGCACGTTTTTTGTAATTCCTTCTCTGAAAGGCCAGAAAGAACTGGAACCAAGTTTGGAAATGTATTATCAGCCACTTTGTTATATCCAAATAATTCAATAGCTTGCATACTTTGTAAGAGGCGTTTTGTTTTTGGCATCTGGCGATGGAAATTTAAACGGGATACAGAGTCCATTCCAAGCACTAGCACACTCAGGCGCTCCTCATTTTTACTAAGTATATTTTTCCTAGAGTTTTGACAAAGTTTTTCCACGTCTAGTTTTATGGGTACGAAGGCATGATAGTTTTTGTACACAACTTGGTTATCTACTCTACATACAACTTTCACAAACTCCTCTTCAACAGAAACTTCATTTTTAAATGAGGTGCAGTTGTCAGCAAACCTGCAAAAGTGAAATAATCCCACATAAGATGAATAACATCGATGCATCCGAATTAATAAATTTGGAATGCCTTTTATTCTTACGTTATTTTGTTGTCAAGATTATTTTCACTGCGTTTCTTTGATCTCCAGAATGGTTGGTAGCAGCAGTCCAGCTGCTCCATATCAGTGATATTGAAGGCTGGAAGTGCAGATTTTAGAATGAAAAGTGCTGTAAGATTAGCATCAACAAGTAGAAGGCGTTTTTCATGGCAGTTCAGTGGTTTTTCCGTTTCTATGAATTCTTGAACAACTGGATCGAATGGGTCAAGTTTTGGAATCCTACATCCAGGTGTGTCCACTAGAAACCCAGACTCAACTTCGGAAAATGGCTTGTCTGCAACTGTAAAAGAATTAACAGTACTGTATAATATTCCGTGGTAGGAATGTAATAATGAAAACGTAACAAGGCGGGGTTAGATTTTTTCCGGATGGCTGCAGCCATATGTAATAAAAAGTACAACTTGTTTTAACCTATCGGGAAAACTGAAGTTCCTTCTGAATTGTGAAGATACGAACAGCTATACAAAACATTTACTTAATTTAATTTATTACGCTGCACTAAAACTTTCAAAATCCTAATTAATCGGACAGACGTGGCGAAGCTTAAAGGCGCATTTTACAAACTTCTTTTATTGAGCCTCTGTTTAAAATATTGAAGATTAGCTTTATCTTTTCTGTGCAGGTGAATTGTATTCTAGGAATACGAGTTTAACTTGTCTACAGATGCTCCTAAATTAAGGCTTTCACAAGCTCTTTCTCACAGATAGCAGAGCATGGGCATATTGTTTCCGTGGTAGCTAGGTCTTCAGTCGGCGAAGGCAGGGAAAGTTCCTATCATTGCCAAAGCTGGACGTCGGAACTTTAGCTGCAATTACACCATCCTTCTAAAGTTCCCCAGGCAGGCTCAGTAGTTGTGGTAGCGTTGTAAGTTACACTAATTTTCTTCTTTATACTGCTTTATCGTCAATAAATTTTCACTATTACTTCAGCACTCCCTGCAGCACTTGAGTAGGGAATCCAATTTTTTAAATACCAAAAATTGTGACATAAAATTTAGCAGATTTTGAGGGGGCGGGCGGGGGGGTGGGAGGACATATGTTCAACCCGCCACGCAATAAGAGATCAGAGTGACTCATTGGTAGTACAAGAAAGAGGAAATTCGGATGACAAAATTATTACATACGGATAAAAATGAATTAATATTTGAAATGCGGTAGTATTATAATTAATGATTATTAATCGTCCGGTTCACTTCCTGATATTTCCTCACATATCTCTTCGTCACCCTGCGCAGTCTCATTCCAGACTCTACAATCACCAATCAACACATCTCTCTCTCCCTCTCCTAATCCTTACTGTTAGTGGCTGGTTGATGGCTATTCTCTTCTGAGGATGTGCTAAGCCACTGCGAAATAGACAAAGTGTGTCGTACGCACTAAATGTAATGGCTTTATGACATGGAAAAACTGGGAACATTTGGCGTCCGGAACCAAATTTTAAAGGCGTTCTGGACAGAGGTATTTAAAGGTCAAAGCCCATGAAACCGGAGCGAGTGCGATCCCTAAATATGACTAGTGTTCTACCAAATGGCTGAGGTGTAGCATGTTGTGAAATTACTTGCATTTTTGATGCAGCATACCAACTCAATGCAAAACGCCACTTTTAAGTGGAGCGCCTCTCAGATTCATTGGATATTTTATCACTTGCCAAAGTGAATACTTGGATCCGGTAATAGTCGCTTGATCATAATTCTGGTTCTTCGCTATTAACAAACTCCCAGCCTCAGTTATAATGCACTGCCCTAAATGAGATGGCAGACGTTTCTTGCGAACTTACGTGAGAGCACAATCATTAAAGCCTTTGCTTGCAGCAGTATTTTTCCTTTCGATAGAAATTTTCTCAAAGAACTTAAATATATTGCTAAGAAAGTATCGCCACAAGCTTGGACTACAGCAGTCTTGTTATGTGAGTTCATCACACACGAGTTCTGAGTCTTTTCGTCATGGAATAAGCAAAGATTAAATAAGAATATGCTGAGTTAATGCAATTAGACTCTTAGCGGTTGCTGCTCGTTGGAAATGGTGCCGACATGACTAGCATTGTTGGAAACGTCTTCTTCATTGCAGAAAAAGACGTGGTTTGACATGACCACCAAATACCGCTTAAGTGCTGTAACAATGTCTTATGAATGGATAGTAGTGCCGGTATTCTTATGCAGAAAGCTTGCAATGCTGAGCCTATTCAGAACACACACTGTCTGTTCAAAAGTAAAAAGAAGTTTCTTGACGATTTTATGGATTTGCGGACATGAAAAGCTACTAGATCCAAGCAATGGTTTATGTAGTGTACTTAAGTTGTTTGAGGGATCTCGTTTATCAGGAAGGACTAATCCGTAGTAAGTTTGGGAAATGCAATTATGTGAATCCCTTCTAAAATTTTTGAAGGTGAGATTTATGTAATAAAATGAAATCGCGGCTAGTTTTTCTCCTCGATTGAATAATGAAAATCTCTCATACATTGTATCGTTTAAACAATAACGAATTACCATGGCTGTAACTTCAGTTTTGAAGCTTTCCTTTGACTAATCGATAATCAGTGCGAAGCACCAAGATTCCTCTAATTAACTTTCACTGGCAGTCAATACTGTGTCCGCAAAAAATACGTATTTTGCTATTCTGCACCGAAGGATGGGCACAACTTGTATTTCCGTAACCTCACTTATTTTTATAATGTAGGGTCACTTTTTGCCACGAGGTGTAGAATTTATAGATAAGTACGTTTATTTTCACTGGAAGTCGGCTGTTTGTGCCCTCACTGATTTATGTCCCGCGTATCTGTCAGTAGCAGTCCTTTTCCTCTGTTCCAGTATCTTGTAGCTTTGCTGATGATCTGCACTAATTTGCACAACGACTCTGCTGTCAGGTTTATGGAAAACAGGAGGTTTCTCTTTTGCCGTTTTCAAGTTGTAAAAATGGATATGAGCGGAACTACTTCATTCCATCATCCTTATTGCACTCCTACTGAACATTCTGACATTCCGCGTATTACAGCAAAAATAAGAGTCACTTTAAGCACTACACTTCACACAGGGACGAAGTGTTTACCACGGAAGCTGACAATTTGTATTTGTAACCACACATTTTCGAATAGGATTTTTTTTCTATCAATTGTTTTGCGTTAGTCTATCCGTGGCACGTGTGACTGGAAGATATGTCACTAAGTTCTTTCGAACAAATTACTCTCCCCAAGACATTCTCACATTAATTCCGTGTTCACGGACATCAGTAACCAAATCGATTTCGGATACATCGATGATACCATATACATCACACTTATCTATGTTAGCACTTGAACGATCCAAAACTGCTAGTCCTGCTTGATCTTCTCTGACATCAACGCTTTTCTGCTCAGTTTAATCTCACTTATAGACTCTAATTTCAGTTCGTCGCCTTGCTAAAATTAAGCATTATTAACCTTCTTTCACAAATGAGACATTTCAAATTCCACGGCCCTCTGAGTAGAACATGCAGGCTAGTTACATGCAGAATTCTTATCTGCCTGTGTGTTCATCATGAAGAATGACTGCTACAAAAATATTGTCAGCAGAAAGCAGTTGGGAATTTTTAAATTGCTGAACTCCGCCTTAGAAACTTTGGGGTTCAGTTCAGCCTTGAATATATAACAAAAAGAATATATAAGAATATAAAGAACAACCAGAATTTAGACTGCTACCGACATTCCGAGTCTACATTCCTCTACGCTGGAATATATCATCCTAATTCACAACGTTCATAGCAGTTGATCGAGTCGTTAAACAATATAACAAGCATTCCTCTGGAATATTTCATTTTACAATAACATTTTTTTCTAAAAATACGGAACTTAAATTTTTAAGGTAAAGGTTTTAAAAGCTTTAAAAGATATAAACCCAATTAAAATATTATACAGAATACTACTTTATAATAATGAGATAATTTTATATTGATAGTCTGGAGTTGGGCTATATGTACAGTAATATCGTAATATTTGATCAAGCTGAATTTTGCCAGGGTGTACCAATGGTCTATCCAGGCCAACACATTGCGTCGACCTTAATATATAATAATAGGAACTTTTACCTTTGCAAGGAGAGTGTTATACAAATGACGGTCCTCAAAGTTTTTGCGGCCTTTCAAGTCAGGAGTCTGTTCCGACTTTTCGGATTAATGTCCATTATGTATTATATTAGTTTAATTCATCCTCGCTCTCCCGGAGTTTTTGTATATATGTTACTGTAGAAGCCCGAAGTTTGGTAAAACCTAGGTTTTAACAGTAAATCATAGCACTTACCATAGTGAGGTGGTAAAAATCCGAAAAATGGTTGGAAACGCTTCCATTTCTGGCTTTTATCGAACCATGTCGGTAAATGCTGGTATTTGCCGACACGTATTGGTAAAAGTATGTTTTGTTTGGCTGTGATTATGCTTTATAAGTGTGTGTGTGTTTTAACTTTTAATTATTCATTGAACATGTAAGTTTAAAATATTTTG
>Ga0123352_10018449_pt1 | contig 11117 bp, 6 predicted proteins | sample TergutLab28metaG_FD_89700 | JGI IMG/M metagenome (GOLD analysis project Ga0123352, IMG submission 89700) | Labiotermes labralis P1 segment gut microbial communities from Petit-Saut dam, French Guiana - Lab288 P1 | ecosystem: Host-associated > Arthropoda: Insects > Digestive system > Gut ... | reverse complement strand
TTGTGAGTACGTTAATGAACCTTCGGGTTCCATGAAATGCGGGGAATTTCTTGACTAGCTGCAAACCAGTTAGCTTCTCAAGAAGGACTCTGCACCATGGAGTAAGTAAGTAAGTAATTAACACCAAGGGTGCACAAATCCCGCGGCAGGTCGCCGTCGCTACTAAGTTTCGTGCAGTGGCGTATCAATTCCTTCATGTCACCCTTCCGGGTGCCTAAATTTTCAGGTGATATTTGGGGTGCGCGGTGGCACAGTTGGTTGAGGCACTGCACTACAAGCTGAAGGTCGCGGTTTTGATTCCCGATTGTGTCACTGACATATTCCTTCCGGCCGCGCTATGGTACAGGGGTTGACTCAGTTTCTAACAGAAATGAGTACAAAGGTAAAAAGTAAAGCAATCCCATTACAGGCCTGGACAGGCCCCGAGAGCTCCAGGAGGTTGAGGCTCCCAGATTTCAATACAATCGGCACATGAAAGTGGTAAGGTTGTCAGCCCTACGCACCGGCCGCCTTTACCCCCACGAAGTATTGCTGGTACTCATTTCTGTTAGAGGCTGAGTCAGCCCCAGGGCCACAATGCGGCCGGAAGGATTATGTAATGAAAAATTCCAATTACACCATCCGGAATCGAACCCGCGACCAACCGGCTTGTAGCGCAGTGCCACAACCAACTGCGCCACCGCATGCCTCCAACAGAAATGAGTAACAGGAATATTTCCTGAGGGATAAAGGCGGCCGGTGCGTAAGGCTGACAAACTTACCATTTTCATACGCTGACTGTCTTGAAATCTGGGAGTCTCAACTTCCTGGAACCCGCAAGGCCTGTCCAGGCCTGTAATGGGATTGCTTTACCTTTACTTGATATCCGGAAAATTGAAGCACCACTTCATAATAATGTGCATGATGGACTTTTTATTAGGGCTGATTCTCCAGGCAGGTGGATAGGAATTGCTATTTTAAAATCAATGCCTTTTCGACAGATGCAAGGACTGTTTCTCTTCACTGCGTCGTTCAGACCGTCTCAAGACACAGCGGCTTCTTGCAGAATGGGTTCCAGGGGCTGTTTAATCATACCGGAAATGAAGCTACAGTACGTGAGTCTCACAATTCACTTCCATCTAGTACTGAATCAGAAAAGTCTAGCTTTTATCTTCCATATATTCTAAGTGGCTTCATACCGTGGGGGTTAGGCACAGAGTGAAGCCTACTTTCGTTTTGTATTTTAAGGAAACAGGTAAAAATGTAGTGCGTGACCAAACAATTAATAGTCAGTGGTTTGAAATACGTACTGGGAATTAATAAAGATCTCAATATAAGTTCTGCACAATTAAAACATTGAGCGGCTAAACGAGAATAGAAAATATTTAAAAGCCCACTACGTGACAGCTGTGCCCCGTACCATTGTGTGAATCAGAACATGGACTCACGTGGCGTAAATGCAATACAGCTGCAGAAATGAGGTTTTAAATGACCCGCTGATTAGAGAAGAACGCGTCATTTTACAAATCAACGTAAAATAGGCAGGAATTGTGAGAAATATCAGACCGGTGGATTCGGATCATGCATTAAACTACGAGTAACACCTCCTGTCGGCCATCACCAACATTATTTTCACTATAATTCTATTGTCAGCATCCAAGCAAAATTCCTCTCCACTCAGTGTCCCAAAAAAAGCGCGAATTTCTACTTTCGCTGTAGTCATGTTGGCAGAAGCCAGGATTTTGACGAAGTATAGGCCTATCTAGAGGCATAAGACATAATACAACAGTTATTTTTTTAAAAAATCGATCCTATAGTCTATTTTGCCAACATAAACCAATCGGGAGACAATGTGCAAAACCGCCTTCTATATCAATGGCAAAGATCAATTAATAACTCAGGCCACACAGTCGGAAATTTAAAAAAAATTAATCCGTGTTCTGTAGCACCGTTTGTGGACTGCCTATTGTGCAGCATAACACTTTTATTTTCTTCAGTCCCTCCAGTTAAACGTCGAAAACTGTCACTTCCAATTTCGTCTTACTCATTCACAGTTCAAAGTGCCTACAAAACTTACTGTAAAAACCGATAAAAATCTATGCAGTCAATAAATGGCCTAAGAACCAATGCTATTGACAAAGAAGGGAAAACCTTCGGTCACTTCGTCACCACGCGTATCACAGAGATTGTCCACATAGCAACGTCAGTTGATTTAGAGGTACAAGCAAGCCCATGATATTGTATGGTGGTCAGCAAGAGCAGAAGACACACCAGACGCCTGCATCTTATTATTAAATTCCTCGTAAATATGCATTGACACCAAGCAGGTCGGTGCAACAATAAAGCTGTAAACTTGCACTTGGGATGTGCCCTACAAATGCTCTCCCACTGTACAGTCTGAGACAGGCTACTGCCAGTGTTGTGGAATAAACCGCCAAAATAAGCATTCATACAAAAAATATAACCTATAAGGTTGCTGGCAAAGTAATACTGGCTGGGTAACAAACTGCCTGGTAGGAACACTCGGGAGTCTAGTTGCGCTGACGCTGTTTTGAGAAACTGAATGAACTTCTTGCATTCTTAAAGCATTCCTTTATATCCATCTCGGCGTGTTCCTGTACTCTCATTTTGATCTTCTAAATGGTCACTTACCGAGAGTTGTTACATGCCGAAATTATGTATGCCACGTTAAGTGAGACCTTCAGAAGCACGAAAAGTCTCGCCCTTCAGTTGCGGGTAGAGTCAATAGTAGTGCTTCCATATCTGCCAGTCACCTGATGGTACTTACTCCATGGAGCAGAGTCCTCCTTGAGACGCGAACCGACTGTCAGTTAGTCAAGAAATTCCCCGCATTTTATGGAACCCGAAGGTTCATTACCGCCTTTACAAAAGCCCGCCTTCTGTCCATAGCCTGAGCCAGATCAATCCAGTCCGTGCCCCCCCCCCCTTCCAATTTCCTGAAGATCCATCTTAATATTATATTCCCATTTACGCCTGGGCCTTCTAAGTGGTCTCTTCCCCTCAGGTTTCTCCACCAAAACCCTGTATGTACCTCTCCTCTCCTCCATGCGTACTACATGCCCACCCATCTCATTCTTATCGATCACTTAATGATACTACATCACGAATGTCATATACTTGAATTATGTCAGCTGTTCAAGTGGTGAATTCTGGAAGTACAAGCTACAGCTACGGACAACACATTCGTAGTTCGAATTTCAGTCTATTAAACTTTATCCGATAAACTTCTTACCACTTCTCCATTACAATAGCGATTAAGACGTAAATCGAAGACAAATTATAATGTTATATGACAGATATGTAAGTATGTACACGTGCACACATAGGGAGCAGTACATGCCTACATCAACACACGCTTACAATAGAGACCAACACAACTGCAACTAACAACTCTATTAACGTCATCACGTCAGGCTATTTATACTTAAGACAGCAATCAAAACTTCTTCAACAAATCGTCATTAGGCCGATATAAGCCAGCCGAAAGTTAGCACTAAGTGCAATATAGTATCCTCTCTCCGAAACGCAGTATATCTATTCTGTACCGACGCGACGGGTCGTCCGAAAAAAAAAAAAGTCCACGTTGTTTTACAAAACGTAAACTTTGAACTGACTCAGATGCACCGGAAGAAAGGTTCATGGCATGGAAAATAACGATTGATTCGTAGACTGTACCGTTAATGCCTAACAAGAAGTACAACTATATAAATTATAACAGATATTGTACAGTACCTTTGAAAGACGGTCTCGATATGCACGATATTCATTCCCTGTATTACTAGCTGTGGCTGGAGTAACGCAACGGTATGAAATTTGGGAACTTTGTTGCATGCGGGGTTGTGGGATAAATTCAGCAATCTGAAAATTTAACACAAGAAAGTATGATAAATTTATAAACAGCAAAAAATAGTAAATTTGGATGTACTCAAATTTGTCTTACAGGAATCTGTGTATTTACTAAAATGTCTTATTTGTGTTTTACTTTTTTTATCCTCACCAATAAAGTATTTATAATTATATAGTTAAATTTGATATTTTTTATAAAATAAAGTCATAAACTTTGTGTGTACTTTTAAAAGTATGCAAATATTTTAATAGTCAACATTAAAAGGTGAAAGAGAAAAAATGGAATAGAGTAAATGAGAAACAACTAAATGTTATGGTGCTTAGTCCCATTTTCGAGCCATGGCCTCCTCTAACTCCTTCCTCCAAATTTCTGCTTCTCCCTTACTGCTGTCTTTAAGAAGGACTGAATCAAGAATGGGAAATTTATACAGTTTTAAATCCTCTGTTATTGAATACCTGACTATAACACAATAATTTTACATTTAATTTTCAGTATTGTTCATACTGGCAGAAGTTCAAGGTAATTTTTGTGTGACGACACTGATGATGGACCCAGTAGGGTCGAAGCACGCATGTAGTAGCATGTGACGCTGATAAACGAAAAGCTTATTTTGATGTATTGTACGAGGGGGTGCTGATAAGTCCGTAACCCGACCTACTTACCGATGTCATAGGACGGAATCGATAGTGTCGTTGGAAAGAGGGGTCTCTTCATGTGCCGAATTGCAAGTCTTTTCTTGTTACAGAGGCTCAAAGGAAGCATGTCAGACGATGCGAGCGATTTCAACAACATGAAGACGCGAGCTGTCATTAACTTTTTTTTTTTCCTGCAAGGCAAGGCGCCGAAGGAAATTCACGCCATTCTGACAGAAATATTAGGGGAACATACACCATCGTACGCCACCGTAAAAACTGGGTGGCCCAGTTTAAACGTGGGGACTTTTCCACTGTGTTGCGCCTCGTCCTGGACGACCCAAAACAGTCACCACCCTGGAGATTATTGATCAAATTCACGAGCTAATCTTGAAAGACCGCCGAATTTCGCCTAAATCAATAGCTGAGCAACGGGCATCTCACGTGAGCGGGTTGGGTCCAACATTCATGACGTTTTGGACATGCAGAAGCTCTCCGCGAAGTGGGTACGGAAATGCCTGAACGCAGATCAAAAACGTCAACGGTGCCGGTCGTCTGAGTAAATTTTGGAATTTTTTCGGCGCGATCCAAATGATTTCCTGTCGCGATTGGTGACCAAAGACGAAACCTGGCTATATCACTATGACCCGGATACAAAGCAACAAACAGTGGAGTGGTGGCATAGCGGCTCACCCGCCCCAAAAAATTCCGAGTACAAAACCCGCTGGAAAAGTTCTCGCCTCCATTTTTTGGGATCAAGACGGTATCCTCCTCATTGATTTTCTTCAAAAGGGCCAAACCATGAACGCGGAGTATTACTCATCTCTGCTGGTGCAATTGAAGGACATTTTGAAGGAAAAACGCCATTGGAAGGCCACCAAGGCGGTATTTTTCTTGCACGACAATGCCCCGGCTCACCGGGCACATGTAACCCAGAAGAAATTGGTATACCTGGGCTTCCAATATCTTGATCACCCACCCAACTCTCCGGATCTGGCCTCGTCGGAATACCACCTGTTCCCTCGACTGAAAAAACAATTGAAAGTTCGCCATTTTTCGTCCGATGCGGAAGTCATTGCTGTCGCGGAGACCTGGTTCGACTGACAACTTTCTCTTTTTTTTTGAGTGGCTTGCAAACGTTAGACAACGGGCTAAGAAGTGCATTGAACTTCGTGGAGAGTATGTTGAATAAATCCCGAGTTTGTTCGCTGTAGTTTGTTTCCTTCCTGGTCGAGCTAAGGACTTATCAGCACGCCCTCGTACAATGTATCCCTTTAAACAACTATATAAATTCGCGGAAGAGTGAAGGTACAAACACAGCATAGTCAGTCCCAGCACTGCGTGGACAGAATTGGACAGCTTCAAGCCCTAGCCACTTTCTCCCAAAGAAAGAAACTCCGACTCCCAATTAATAAGGGGCTAGAATGTTCCAGAGCCATGGCGAAGATAAAAATGCCGGTCCAAGCCAGGGAACGAACAACAATCACTCGGTCCGTTGACTGCAGACCAGTTTTTTTCAACTAGGATCCCGCAGAACATCGTTAGGGTTCCGCGAGGAAACTTGGAATAAGTAAAAGTTATGAAATAATGCAAAGAATTACCAATATCCCGCGAAATACTGGGGGGAATTTTTGCCCAGCTAATGGAAATAGCTGAGTAATCTCTGTGTCACACCAGCTAATATTTCCCCGGTTTTCACAGGTGGGGTTCCTCGAGATGTGAAAATTTATATTGGCGGTTCCTTAGTAGAAAAACCTTTTGAACACACTACCGTAAACGGTCATATCTATTAATACTGGATAACTGACTGACTTACTAATTTGAGTGAGTGCCGTTTTTCGACGGGTCATACCGTCTCCGCTTCGGAGTCTATCTTCGAGTTGGAGACAGGATGTTCCCTAGACACTTCAGTGCTAGCATACACTGCTTTGGCCTTTAAGTTTATACCAAAAAAATGTGGGGGGGGGATTAAAAATTAATTTTTGTAGCTCCACTATCAGTATGGTCACGCCCTTGTAATCTAGATCTTTGTTATCCATACATCTTTCTTTGCTTTTTTCACTTTACAGGCAAAGGTAAAAGTTTCTTCTATGCACGCCAAAAGACGTATAGGGAAGAGGTCATAGAGCTCCACACATTCCTAACACTGTTACTAGAAGAAAGCGAATGGTCAGTGTTAAAGCAAGGCCACTTTAACCTCAGGGAAAAACCATCGAAGAAGGGACCGAATTGATTTCCAGAATCCGTCTGGGAGCTTCGGAGGAGACAGAATTTCTTGCTTCTGCTAGGAACCGAACCACGATTTTTCGGCTGTCCATCCCGTGACCAAGTCACTGTACAGACAGCGCTGCCTCCTAATGTACATTTCACACAGTGTTGTCACATACAATTAACCTGCAGGTCAGTGTTCACTTTGGGACACAGCACCTGCCACATGAGGAGGAAGGTGCACTACATCCCCCATCCCACCCCTCACAGGCTTCTTACGTTGCTGGAGCCAGAAGGGGCTCGGCTCATCCCCAGTCCTCTCCAGGGAATCTCCAAGGACCGTACAATACTTACTGGATGTGTTGGCCGTTGGCTATATGGGTCGCCTTACCAGCGGCGAGCCACCTGAGAGTCGAGTAAGAATCTTAACAGAATCTCTAGTTGGGAGAGGGTCTGAATGCAGGCAGGTCCCAAAGTTAATTCACTACATGTGCAGAATATAATTTTCGGATTGTATACAACAAAATGTCTCATAAACATTCACTGGAATTCAGACATTATGCAATTCTAACACGAAGCTTTCCTAATGATCGCATAATGTGCATATTCAAACGTTTCATCAAAGTAAATAATAAATGGTTTCTGATAAAGTTAATGATATGATTTAAGCTACAAGATTTGTGAAGCAACTTAATTTTCCAACGTTGTAGGTCCAGTATAACCCCATACGTTGCACTAAGCTCAAAGTCCTACATATCGATATTCCCAAACACCCTCATTGTATATTTAGTACATGACGTATAATACAGGGCGTATTTATTAATATCTACAACTAGCACACGTCACAGCGCAGTCGGTATATTGACTATGGAATGGGTCAGACAACCCAGTGTTCGAATTCTGGCAGGCAAGTACAAGAGATACCTCTCTTGCCTCAAAACTCCCAACCGGTTCTGAGGTCCACCCAGCCTCCTAAACAATAGGTGCTTAGGGTTCCTTTCCCGGGGATCAAGCAGCCAGGGCATGAATTTGATTACACACTTCCACCTATGGCAAAGGTTAAGAATGAGTTGACCTACATCTCTCGTTTCCCTATACGTGTATCTTCATGGCGTGCGTAGAGACATTACCAGGGTACTTTTCCCACATTGTACTTGTCCCGTTCAAAAAGATTATCATCGCAACGAAATGTCTGTCTTTTACTCGTAGTTGGGTCTGCGTTAAATGCACATCAAGAGCAATGTCGTAAGCTAAATAGAAAATAATATATTTGTTAAATGTCCTTAGGCCAGTTCCAATTGGATATAACTTTCCTCTATTGTCACATTAAACGGAGAAATTCCGTGTCCACACCAAAGCGTCGGGCCGTTCATTCTTTGTGTTAACAAACATAAGACTGAAGAAATTTTTTAGTAGCACCTATCTGCATTCAGGAATTAAAGACTGGTGTTTGGAGAATGCATCGCCAGGCTTAAAAACACACAGCCTATTCACATTTTCCTTACGTTTCTCACAAAAACAGCTACTATATCCCTACACAGCACTCACTGACTCACACACTGTTCCCGGTGAGGTACGAACTCATTCCTTACACATAACGTACATTAATATTAGTTCTCAGAAGAAAGAATGTTACAGTTTTACTTAAGCAGTAGATATTCATTCAGCTAAAAAAAATCCCTGCTTCTCCACCACCGGAGACACTATATACGGCACCTTATCCTGAGCCAGCTCAGTCCATTTCACATCCTTAAAACTAGTATAGCCAAAATGTACATTAATTACACTCTCAAATTATCTCTACCTTTTCCGAAGTGAATTCTTCCTATGAGTCTTTCCAGCTAGTATGTCTATACATCACACCTGTAGGATTCGACATGAAGGCTGGGAACTGCAGATAATTTGGTGTCAGTGGTCGCGGCCGTTTGCACCATTTGACTCATCTAGTAAATATTTTATTTGATCTTAATTCGTATGCAGACCTAAACATTTTTTGCATACGTGCTGAGCCCATGGCCAGTTTCAAACCCCTTTAATTACAGCCTAATTCTTTAAACGATATACAGACCTACACATGTACTGGACGAAGGATACAAATTATGATGTACCCTAATTTTGCGGACATTTATAAAATGGTTTTCTATGATTACGCCTATAACGGACTGAACTCTGATTTTGACCCAAGGAAAGCAAAACACAGGACGCGCCTTTCACAAACTGTTCTGAATGCCTGTTGCTGAAGAGGGTCAGTGACATAAAAGGTTTCCTGTCATATTCTGAAATGTCTTACTAAAGATTCTCCCAAAAATATGGCCTAAATTTCAAGGTAACGTGTAAATATAAAAGCAGATGAATTCATTCACTTTTATAGCAAAATTCCATGCAAGCTCTTAACTTTTCCACTCGTACTTTCTGCGTCATAGAATGAACATAGGTGCCATTTACTCCAGATTCATAATGGATATGCAGTAGACGAAACAAGGGAATTTCACTTAAATTATTTTTATATCGTGTGAGCGCAATATAATTCATTCTTGTCCCCTTATTATATCGCAATGTTTATTTTTCTTAATTATATTAACAAATTCTAATTTAGTCTTAACATCACTTAATTAATTATCCTTTTTCAGTTGCCTCTCTACTGAGCAAATCCCAATGAAAGCATAGCCCTAACGAAGAATGAGTACTACTTCTAGTACATTACGAAAGACGGAAATCAATGAACGCCACACCGTGACATTATTTGCGGGGCGATAAAAAAAACTCCATGTGTTCTTCATATCAGATAAAAAAAACCTACTGAGCACTCAGCTTCGTACTCTAGCAGACTTTATTCCATTAACAAATTCACTAGTAGTCGGGTGGATTACAGTCTAAAGCTCTAATTATACAGCCAGTATCGGTTATTTAAATGGCGGAGATAAATTAGAGAAATCGTGTGTGACGTCACATCCTTTCGACGTAAGACCTGAAGCCGGCGACAAGTAACAGATATTCAGCGTTTGTTTCTTGTAGTACACAAACTTCCAGTTGTCATCGAAGGGGTTAAAGTATAAAAAAAATTTTCAAGAACATGGGTACTCTCCCCGAGTGCTAAAATGTATTCCATTCATGTCCATTTGTGTTGGCGTTCTATTAGAGTTCTGTATATTAAAAAATATTCATTCCTCAAACGACAGCAATATATTCATATAACGAAAAAGAGACTTCCTGATATATTTGTAGCGGAGATTAGATCTATACTAGCATAGGATTACGTACTATTTTGACGAACTCTGGACATTTATTGCGGGAACGCAAATGGAGAACAACTGGGAAATAATTCCAGTCGGCATCAGACACGGACTGTACTAATCCACTTGTCACAGTTCATAGAGATACACGCCACTTGAGATAGCACTCGAACAGCCAGCCCCTCGCTATCTCCACCCCCGACTCTGTCAGAACATGAAGTAGTGTTGGTACACCAAACACCAAACGGCCGTCATCCAGAGCCATCTGTGGCATCCGAATGATTACTTCTCGTGTGCATGCGCGTGCCTGCTTGCCTGCTTGGCTGCACTTGCCTCTCATTGTAATGGCTGACAAATGCCTTCCATCACGTGGTTACATTGTTATGGCAGTGAAGTGAGGTTATGACACAGCTGGGCCTACTATGAAAACAAGCGTCAGTTTATCCATAGTTGTTCAATACGTAAGTGGCCCTACAAAACGCACATGGGTGAAACTAAGACCAACATGGTCATAACAAAGTACAGCCATAAAAACCTAATGTCTCTTTCCTTTATAATTTTTAATTTCTTACGATCTGTGATAAAAACTTAGCGTAGGTGCGAAGTTCTGAGAGCACAACAACACTAAGCGAAGTCTGTTTTGAAGTCCTGAAATGATGCACCTTAACAGAACTTGGAAAAGTATGTTTGTGCTGCAGCAATCTTTTGAGTGGCGGCACCGCGAAATTCTTCTTTAGCTTTCCGTGTTGTGGCAACAACTAGGGAACCATTGGAGCCAGGCCTGTGAAATATAATATGGATATGGGCCCATCACACATATGCTTATACAGCATACACGTCTGTGAAGTGTTGTTTGTAGAGCATCATTATAAACGTGGACATGACACGACACTTCGAAGTTATATCCGAAAAAAAAATGACATTAGCTTTACAGGATCAGTACGCTACTTCAATCAATTGCTCAAGGAACAGAATTACACAAGAATAATAAAAACGCTTCACAATAATCACCAACACATGCACACTTTTTCAAATGACACTATAAAACTTTAATTTGTTAAAACAGTTAAAATCTCCGACATGTTTCGGTTTACATTTAAACCATCTTCAGGGAGCTATTAGTTCATGCTAAAGTAACTTATATCTCTTGTTGGTATGATGGTGTTGTAGTAGCATGTCTTTCCATGTTTGTGATGG
>Ga0123352_10018448_pt1 | contig 11118 bp, 6 predicted proteins | sample TergutLab28metaG_FD_89700 | JGI IMG/M metagenome (GOLD analysis project Ga0123352, IMG submission 89700) | Labiotermes labralis P1 segment gut microbial communities from Petit-Saut dam, French Guiana - Lab288 P1 | ecosystem: Host-associated > Arthropoda: Insects > Digestive system > Gut ... | reverse complement strand
CTCTACACTTTTCGATGATTTCCAGCACACTTTACTTCCTTTTAATTCAACTCAATTATCACTTTCCTTACCCTCTTTTTAAAAGTGATTGATTTGCAGGGGAGAATTCCTAACACTTCTGCCCGTAACTGGTTCCAGTGTTGGATGGTCCTATTTAAAAAAGAATATTTCCCTATATCCATCCTTTGCCTCCTAATCCTAATTTTCCTTTCGTGATCTACCCTGCTCAGATAGATTAGCGACGTTCGAAATAATACGTAAGGCTGTGGATCAAGACAGAATTCTAAATCCCGGAACTGGAGTCACCGAAACCATTAAATTTTAAAATGCTGTCGATATACACGACAGAGAGCTCTCGTGTTCTCACGGTCATGTGACCCACAGCACATGCGCAGAAGGAGCACAGCTGCGACAGTTTAAGATGGTGACCCGCGTGGAACTGGGAACACTGGTCTCAATGGGTAATCCGACGAATTATACTCTTGTTTTGAAGGGGAGGGGTTTGGGGGCACGGAAATTGTCATGGTGTTCATAACGAATGTGAGATTCTGCGCCATGAAGTTTGCGTACTGCACACAGCACAACAGACTCGAAAACGCAGTAAAATTTGTGGTTTTAAACAGTTGGACCGTACACCATAAACACTCGATTTGCGTATTCGTTTTTGCGTGAACAATGGACAGACTTGGTACACGGTGTGACAGATTCTTCAACCGTGAAGCGGACTATTTTTACAAATAGCACACAAGTGAACTCTCCTTTGCATGTTGCCGGTTCCGTCTATTGAAATCCTGCCTTTGATTTATTGGTGATGTAAATTTACTTTATGATCCACTTTCGTATGCGGACTGGAATAAAATATATTCTTAATAATATTATAATTTGGAGATTCCTTATATTTGAGTACTTGTCGAAACTCTGTCTAGAAAATCCAAGTTTCACTGAAATATGGCAAGAATAATGGGTACTTAACATGAAGACCTTTACACATTTATTGCAGTAAATCTCTGAATTTTTCTCAAAATGAGAAATATTGCAGACAAATTTCTATAGAAAATCAAAACACACATTTAATGTTAAATAACATTTATCTCAGTAATTAACCAACTTGATGCACAAAATTTGTTTTACAATAAGTTTTATTTCGTGCCTCTACATGTTTCGAGCACATGTGCTCATCATCAGGAGGTCAAAAGTGCATTACACAGCCTCTGGTATCATCACACCTATAGGTCTGATGATACCAGAGGCTGTGTAATGAAATTTTGTCCTGCTGATGATGAGCACATGTGCTCGAAACATGTAGAGGCATGAAATAAAACTTAGTGTAAAACAAAAATTTTGTGCATCAAGTTGGTTAGTTACTGACATAAATATACTGAGATGCACGGACAGCTAAACGTCAAAAGAAGTCAAAAGAAGTTCAATAACATGTTTCAGAAATTCGTGCTGTTTAAGAGATTAATGTGGAAAAACCGTAGGTTTCAGATGATTATATAATACGGCGCATGTGTTTTGCTTGCAGGATAACTAAAGCCATGAACACACACACTCAGAATATGTAATACTCATTGCTTTCCCACTAAAATAATAGTTACACAAATGCGACTCAATGTTACTTTAATGCGTACTTTGTGTCTCTAGTTTTACTCACAATTCGTTTTGTATTAGTTTATTAGTGGCTCTTTGAGCATTTCTTTATTTCTTCAATTCATGTGATATTTCATTGGCCTGTTTTTAAGTTATTGTGATATTAATAGTTTACGTCAGCACAACTATTTTTATTACGCAAATTAATTATGTAGTCTGCATTTTTCGACTATTGAACAGTCATCTTCAGGCCTATTCTTTACAGGTTAAGTCACAGGCTGCTGAGCACAGCATCCTGTGACGTAACCTTTAAAGAAAAGGCCTGAAGATGACTGTTCAATAGTCGAAACATGTAGCCTATGTAATTACCTTGTCTAATAAAAACAGTTGTACTGACGTACACTATTAATATCATAATACGTATCCAAACACATCGTGATGCCTCCATTGAAGTTCGTAGCTAGTCAAGCTAAATGCGTCTACTTATATAAGAACTTAAGAGAGAAAGTACAGGAGTGCTGTGTAAATATTTATTTTGATCGGCAATGTTTTTAAGTTAAGTTGACCGCAAGCAACACAATTATAAAAAAAAAAACAGGGTAAAGTACGAGTCTCTTCCGTTTCCTGTACCACGACAAGAAGTCTTGAAATACGTAACAAGTTATGTACAGTGGAAATAAGACTGGATTTACTCTAACAGTAACGTAGCGGGAGTAACTGAATGTGAAGTGATGGTACTGCAGGATTTCCACGTAACGCGCGAGGGTGCGGTCCATTTACATTTGGCATAGAATGAGGAAATATTGCGAGATTTGGTAGAACGGTACTGAACCTTAAAATTCCTTGAATTTTCAGGGAATTTCGTAACGGTACGTTTGACTGTTAGCTTCTGGATAAGGCTATTACATAACCTTAAACTTCCACATTTTACACACACGTTATCTTCTAAAGGCTTAATTTCATTTTTATTTCATTCCTTCTCTCAGTATTTTCTAAGTACGTTTCCTAATTTTCTCTTTTTTCCTTCACTTTTTTTCACTTTTCTTTATTTCGTGACCTTTAATTCCAAGCCCATTTCTCAATGTGCTTATTCCCAACTACCCTACCATTTTTTTTCTCTTTTTACATTTTCGTTCCTGCACTATAATGTTTCTTTTTTTTTATCCTATTTTCATATAGCTTAAGCCCTAAGAGAAACTGGAAGCTCAGCGAACTTGAGCTGTAGACCGGAATGATCGGATTGATTAAAGGGTGTTGGGATGACGTCAGTAAGTGACGTAATGTATGATTAAGTTCAGCCAATTAGCGGTCCTCTTAGCTAATAACGGTGAGCAGATTTCTGCTCCTTCTCAGGCTGTTGAATTCCTCTCATGGGAACAAACTCCTTGTCAAAAGATAGTTTATCAAGATTGAACGTGCAAAGTGGAAGAATTTTTTTTTTATTATGATTACAGTTTCTGAGTTATCAGTGTTCCTACCTTGTCAAATTACCCATTTTCGCTCTTTAGTGCGCGAGATGGCAGCTCAAGAGTGGATACTATTAAATGCTGTCCGCCCTAAGGATATATACAGTCTCACACGACAGAACGTGTAGTACTGAAATATACAGTTAACACTGTAATTTTGCCAACAGTTGAATTACGAAATTATAATTACTGTTTTGATTACGTCATTGGCATCAAAGAACATTCACCACGCATAAAATTCCCTGCTCTTTTTGCTTGCTAAACAGCCCTAAATATGTTTATCATCGAGTCTGTGGGCACGCTATGATAGTTACAATTCGAATTTTGAATTTATAAAAAGCGACATAAACACATTGACTTTTATGCTACATGTAAACGTATTTGTAATGTGTATATTTTACATTTTTCTTAAAGTAACTTATACTGCTTACATCCGATTCGTGACTAATTACGATTACTATAATCAATGTCCCTAAGGTGGGTAATATATTTGTATTAGAGTAACCGTTCTGATGTGAATTGGTAGCCGTTTTATTGCTTTACTTTCGTCATAATTCATATTATCATCGTCATTCTCTTCTCCTGTTTTTTTAAACAATGGAAAAATGGATACTTTATTACAAATGAGTCTAGAGTGATATTAAGGGTAATATTTAATTAGTATAATCGAAGATATCCATGTAAACTAAAGCAAGGCTATCCCAGTACGTATAAGAATTAACCCTTTTAAAAATTACATATCATTCACTGTTAAATACAGGGTTATTCGAATGATTGTCGGGGTTTTAACATACTCGTTCTCCATATGCAACCCCACATGATTTCTTTCTATGGGATTACGTCAAGTATTGGGTTTATGTTCCTCCTCTTCCCGCAAGTATCCCGGAACTGAAGGTATCAATCAGAACCGCCATTGAAACCATAACCGCTGACATGCTACAAACAGTTTGAAACAAACTCGATTATCGTGTTGATGTTTGTAGAATCACAAAGGGTGCACATATAGAGCACCTGTAAGGTATGTAACAAAAACTTGGAGTGTTTTTCTAGTACATAAAAAACATATATACTCCTATCTGGTGGGCCGAGTAGCGTAGTCGGTATAGCGACTGGCTACGGGCTGGACGGTCCGGGGATCGAATCCCGGTGGAGGCGAGATTTTCCGCACCTGTCCAGACTGGCCCTGGGGCCCACCCAGCCTCCTGTGCAATGGGTGCCGGTTTTTCCCGGGGTAAAGAGTGGCCGGAGCGTGGCGCTGACCCCTTACCTCCTTCTAGTGCCGTGGTCAAGAAAGAGTAGAGCTATACCTCTAATTCTCCTTTGGGCCGTACGGCCTGTACAGAGCCTCAGTGCCTGTTCAAGGGTGCACTTTATATTCCTATCTGAAGTGTATTGTGTATGACAAGGTGTTAAAACCCCGACAATCATTTCGAATAACCCTGTTTTTTTCCGAAGAATGTATATTTACCAGGTCACTTAATTGGAAAGTTTAAGTGGTCTTATTTACCAACATGTTGTTCATATGGTAGGTCTATCGTCAACAGTCAAGATGCTGCACTTTTGATTTCCTTCTGTGCTCACATCAATACACACAACTGTCCAGGTTACGTAACAGCGAAACGGAGTATGGAACGGAATGATGCATCAAGGAGTGGCAGCACGTATCCGTCGACCATGCAACACACCATGCCATTATGCATGTACAGACTGAAGGAATTTTCACAAACATGAATTACAAACAGCTAGCTTTCCGGCCGCGAATTTAAATCGAGACTGTCCAAATATCGGAAAGGCTAGGTAGCTATTGAGATACGACTTTTATCTTGTAATTTTTTATTATTTCATTACTTGTACACTGCATCTTTTATAATTTTGTGCAATGACCAACAAATGCACAATCATTTCACAAATTACCACACTTCTACATGTTTCGACACTATTGTGTCATCCTCAAAGCCACTCTTCGCAACACAACACAACACAACACGGCATGCTGCCACAATATTCAACTGGAATAGTGAAATTAATATGACTTTTAATAGTGTAACTTTAGCAAGGACGATATCGCTCCCTGATAATAGTCCTAGGACCGAAACATGTTGGAGCGTTTTTAATGTTTTAATGTGTAAATTTTATAAATTCATATAAGTGCAGTGGTTGGTATAATAATTGAGTGATTGAGTGAATCCTCAAGGAGCTTAAGATTTCAACAACTATAATATGAGAACTTGCATAAAACCTATGTGAAACATCTTAATTGTAAATTGTATTACCGACAGCTGCATTTGAAATACTGGTGTAACTTGGCAAGGTATTGATTACAAGCGCCTTGAGGATAACACGATAGTGTCGAAACATGTAGGAGTGTGATAATTTGTGAAATAATTGTGCATTTGTTGGTCATAGTACAAAATAAAAAAAAAGAAAGGAATGTTTGGTGCTTATATGACCCACAGTCCTTCAGCTGTGAAGGTTTCGTGGATGTTTGAACGTGTCTTTTGGTGACGTACTCCTTCAGTCTAACTATTATGTTAGAAGGTGTGCCTGTCTCAAGCGATGGTTAACCGGGTGACAGCGACAGGACAACGTTGGCGCTAATTTCGCACTATTAGTGGTGCAGACAAATTGATGCCTTCCCATCACCCCCCCCCCATACCCCCTTTCCCTTTCTCATCCTCTCTCTTTCCCCTTCCGTCCTTGTTTTATCTACTCACTTCGTCATTCGCTACATTCAACTACGCTTTTCGCTTATCTGTAGTAGTTACTTCATCCTGTCTATATTCTAAAGTTCTCATCCCAGTCACCCCGTCTCTGTTCTACATTGTCACTTCCACTCTCACGGTACGCGTTGCTTTTAACTCGGCTCACTTCCGCTTTTAAATGACAGTGACTTTAAATCTGTAACGTTTATCCGTAACTCAACTGCGTCACTTTCATCTTCCAGTTTTAAAAATTAAAAAAAAAAATGGTAATTCACATGTGCAAAGAGTCTCGCTTTTGAAAGTAATGGGCGTCAATGAATCGGCTCAGACAATACAGATTCATGTAATTTAGTTTGTGTACAGAAGGAAGTAAAGTGCCAGGCATCATACTCAACACAATAAAGAGCAGTAGTGTAAACAATTGCCTTTTACAATTGTATATCCACAGGATATGTACATTTTTCGAATATTTAGTTAGATATGTCTCGTAATCTTTCAGGAAAAACATACACCGGTGCATATATATTAGTAATTGTCCAACGAGATGCAACACAAAGCAATCTATTTGTTATTCTGCAAGTTCACTCTACATGTTTCGTGTGTCAACCACACCTATGATCAGGAGTACACAAAACTGTAACTACAGCCTCCGGTACTGGTCATATTTTTTGTGCAGCTACCTCCGTCCAACGTGGCCAAGTTTGGCCACGTTGGACGGAGGTAGCTGCACAGTACCGGAGGCTGTAGTTACAGTTTTGTGTACTCCTGATGATGGGTGTGGTTGACACTCCAAACATGTAGAGTGAACTTGCAGAATAATAAATAGACTGCTTTGTGTTGAATCTCGTTGGACCGTTATTAATATACATCAATGATGCACGGAACCATAAGCATAAAAACTCCAGTGTATGTTTTTAGTCTTTCCCTGATAAACATCCTGTGATCATGTCCGTCATGGTGGATCAATTTTGTACTTCAGATTATTGTTGGTGACTGATGACAAGACATACTCGCTAAACTAAGTTAGTTTCTAAATGCACATTTGAGGAGACGGGTTTAGGAGGATTTCTAAAGACGCCATTCATACAATATTTACAAAGTTTCTAAGTGCCTTAGACTAACTTGATTATACCTGGCAATCAGGGATTCATTCATGTATGGAAGTTTAAAGCAGAGATAACCTTCAGACAGTGAGAGAGAGACGGGGGTGGTAAAAATGTAAGGTTTTCGTACGTCTAAGGATCATATAATGAGAGTGTGTAGGTGCGGATATAAAGCGATTTGGGCTGTAGACGTCGACAGGAGAAAGATGTGGGTGGATAGCTTGATATTATTCCCACCATCCCTTGAATGTAAGGCTGGGCAGACTTTATTATCTGGCTGGTCTTAGTGCTGAAAGGGAAAAGTTCCACATACCTAAGACTGAAAACTGATGTCAGAATTAATTCGTGAAAGCTACTAAACTGAGCCAAATAGCGATGGATGTTCCACCGCTATTTGGCTCTATTATCTGTCGTACTGTGAGCAGCAGGCTCTGTAATTACTACACAGCGGGCTGAAGAACATTAAGATTATTTCCATTCTCGAAAAAAAAACAATCCAGAAAATATCCTCATTTCCGAACCTTCCCTTTACCACTGTAACCCACCCGTGGGCAAAATGGGCTCTTTTCGCGCAGGAAAAGAAGCGGTAGACTGCGTTTGAAATGCGATGGAACACGTGCAGAAACCGAATTTCGTCCTTAGGCGAAACGGACGAGTCTGTTTAAATCGGCAGGGGCGTCAGTTCAGTCGACTACTTTGAACCGAGGTGTGCGCATCAGCAGTAGTAATGCTGGATACACCATGTTCCGAGGTAGTGTGAAGAGTACTGGCTACCCACTCCATTCGTCAATTTACTCTTCACTTCCCCTCCCGTGCGTCACCGTGTGCCATCACATTTCAACTGAACTCTATGCGAAGCTGGCCTTGAAATGTATTTAATACCGAAGCCAGCAATGCGTGAGACCATTGTTTCGCTTTCGAATTATTTCTATATATTATGTTGCTTTATTATCGGCAGGGGACCGCAGTGGCACAGTGGTTAAGGTTCTGTGCTACAAATCGGAAGGTCGCTGTTTCGATCCCAGCTGGTGTCAGTGAATTTTTCATTGATATAAAATCCTTCAGATTGCACTATGTCCCTGGGGTCGACTCAGCCTCTAACAGAAATGAGTAGGAACAGGCGGCCGGTGCGTAAGGCTGACAAACTTACAACCATCCTGGGCCGTTATCACGTAATTCCTAGAACCCTCTGGGCACCTCGGGCCTGTAACGGGATTGATTTACCTTTTTTTTATTAGCAGCAGGTAAAAGTTTATCTTTTGTAAGATGGAGGGCTTTCGCGGTTGTTTAATTGAGTTCACCGTTTTGTGACTTGTAGCACTTCGTTGTTTTGGTGGTTTGTGCGTGATATTTCGAGACAGTGTGGTGATCTTGTCTTCGAGGGTGGGAGGGTCAATGAAGAATGATATTACCACCCTTGAAAATGTCACAACCCTGTCGTCCGAAACGTCAGACCCCGCTTATCCAAGTGAAAGAGGACCGAAAAGAAATAAAAGTGAAGAAGGAATATTTTTTATTTCGTTTTGTTTTATTGTAACCAACAAATACACAATTAATATCATAAATGTATTTATCACAGCAAAGTGTAATTTATACTCCTACATGTTTCGACATTTTTGTGGTCATCATCAGGGAGTTTATATCTGCGCCTCGCTAAGTTACACAAGTTTTCCAAATTACAGCTTTTGAAAATACAATTTCGTAACATTAAGATGTTCCACATCAAGGCACATAAGTTCTTAGATTATGGCTGTTGAATTTACAATTTTATAACATTATTAAATTAAAATTAAAATAATGGAGGAGGAATTATTTAAGTATTACTTACCAATTGCGAAGTGCATATTTAGACACACTGAGCACACCAATAAAGCTTTCACTCTGTTTCCATACTTAACGATACGGTTGGACAAATATGCTCCAATGTTATGTCCAGGGAATTTTTTTAGTTTTTAACCACAACATTTATGGTATTTACTTCTTTTCTTATGCTGCTATAAACAGAAATTTGACAATGATTTGTGTTCCTTTTCCACTCCAAGTTTATAAACGTCATTCATCGAAAACGGATCTTACGTTTTTTAAGTTTATATTCTTCGTAGTCTTATTGTTCAGGATTCAGAACTTCTGGGATGTGACTCAGTAGCATTTGTCGGGGTTAAACCGACGTTCATGCGGACCGTAATTTTATGTTTGTGGTTCCGTGCGTCGCTGATCTATATTAATAATTGTCCAACGAGGTGCAACACAAAGCAGTCTATTTATTATTCTGCAAGTTCACTCTACATGTTTGGAGTGTCAACCACACCCATCATCAGGAGTACACATAACTGCAACTACAGCCTCCGATACTATGCAGCTACCTCCCTCCAACGTGACAAACTTGACCACGTTGGAGGGAGGTAGCTGCACAAAAAATATGACCAATACCAGAGGCTGTTGTTACATTTTTGTTTACTCCTGATGATGTGTGTGGTTGACACCCGAAACATGTAGAGTGAACGTGCAAAATAATAAATAGACTACTTTGTGTTGCATCTCGTTGGTCGATTATTAATATAATACGGAACGCAATGTTTTGCCTTTTAATGTCAAGCAGTAAAAGAAGCATTCCTTTTGGACTGCGTGACTATGAAGAAGAAGAAGAAGAAGAAGGAGAAGAAGAAGAAGAAGAAGAAGAAGAAGAAGAAAATGGAGAAGAAGGACAAGAAGAAGAAGAAGAAGAAGAAGAAGAGGAAGAAGAAGAAGAAGTAGATGGAGAAGAAGAACGAGAAGAAGAAGAAAAAGAAGGAGAAGGAGCAGAAGAAGAAGAAGGATAAGAAGAAGAAGAAGAAGAAGAAAGAAGAAGAAGATACTTGAATGCCTCGAAATGTCAGTAACGGCTCGTTGAAAAATTCTTAATTATAACCTCGACGATATGAACTATCAACTTATTTTATCTTGTAAAAAATATTTCTGATTAGGCTATAACAATAACAATAATCGAAAATATAAATAATTTTCCATCTTTGACATATACAGGGATGGACATAAATGTATGAAGTGTGTGCTTTTTGACATTTTCTCGTTTGTTAATCTTTAGAAGCGTATCCTCTAGAAAGTGATATCTCGCGGTGTGTGCGACATTTGTCAGCTCTTAGAAGTTCGTTGGTAAAATATATACCAGACTCCACGGCAAATACATCTCAGAATACTGTTCTTCTAAAGTCATGCTTCCTTCTGCTCATGACACACGATCTTTCTGAACGTACCTCTCGTACACAAATACCTCTTTATTATATTCAATACAGAATTGTCTTTCCTTCCCCATACCCTCTTACATATCCGATGTCAAGGGAATACTCAGATGATTCAATTGTGAGTCCTGCTTTGGTTCGTACACACGATAGCATCAACAAACTGCTACCGCTCTGCAGTACATTACCAAATGTTTGTCATTCCTAGGATTTAGCATTACAGACCCTTCAGCCCTTTTTCATGGTTTATGTCAAGTCAGTAGCCAGAAACGTGCAGTATTATAGACGTGTGTATAAGCAAATTGTGAAGCAAGTTGATTCCTTCTGCAAGAAATCAAAATAAACTGAAGAAACCATCGACTTTGAATGTGAAAAAACGAATTTTGTAAGGTGAAAGATGAAACTGTCACAACAGTGCTTATGAAGATTTAAGTGCTTGGGGATGTTAAGCAGTGTAGAAAGATAAGTAGCTACCGACATATTGTAGGAGATTAATACGTTTACATTTTGAGCCAAGCAGTCAAAGAAAGGTGTTCGATCCCGAACATCGAGGCTTTATGTTCTTCGAAACGTTGAAATGTGCTTCTGACTGACCTGACAATACTTGACAAAAAGCTCAGTCATTGAACTGTTAACCTTTCATTTATTTAATTAGCATACCAACTAATGCACATACACGAAATTTCACATTAAAACACTTAAAATCGCTCCAACATGTTTCGATCCTAAGATCATCTTCAGGGTGCTACACTGTTCCTTGCTATAGTCACATTTTAAAAACACTCACTGATTAATTTCCATATATTAACCCTTTGACGCCTAATGTCGACTATAGTGGTCGTACCGCACCGCTAACCTCTAAAGTTGCATTTTATTTATTTATTCAACAAGTATAAGTGCTGAATATTTTAAACATGGTATATACTTTCCGTTTTTTCTCTTCAAAATGCAGTTTGTTTCATAATTCTAACGTATTTGGTTCCTGTATTATTCACATTTTATATACAGGGTGTGCTAAAAT
>Ga0123352_10018447_pt1 | contig 11118 bp, 5 predicted proteins | sample TergutLab28metaG_FD_89700 | JGI IMG/M metagenome (GOLD analysis project Ga0123352, IMG submission 89700) | Labiotermes labralis P1 segment gut microbial communities from Petit-Saut dam, French Guiana - Lab288 P1 | ecosystem: Host-associated > Arthropoda: Insects > Digestive system > Gut ... | reverse complement strand
GGGCTGGCCCAGGATAGGGACAGGTGGCGGACGCTTGTGAGTACGGTAATGAACCTTCGGGTTCCATGAAATGCGGGGAATTTCTTGACTAGCTGCAAACCAGTTAGCTTCTCAAGAAGGACTTTGCACCGTGGAGTAATTAAGTAAGTATAATCATAAAGAGTATTAGCACACTTATGTATACGGTGTGGTATGTTGACAAATATAAAATTACATTTAAATTAGTTATCAATCACTCGACTAATGAAATCTTGTAGCATATTGTAGTTTCCTCGGGCCAACAACTGGGTCTGAGTTTTTCGACACATTCACGAATATTTTTCTCCTCGGAATATTTCCACTATAAAACATTATCCATGAAAATTACTTAGAAAACTAAAATGACAAATTCCATGAGAACCTCTCGCGGCCCGGTATAATTGATGCCAGGGCCCGGTACCGGGCGGCGGCCCGGAGGTTGAGGAACACTGCTGTAGAGAGCTTACAGCTACAATATTGAACTGAAATAAAATACGTACCCTAATCCGTATCTCACAAATGTATTTTTATTTTATTTTTTCAAATGTTGGCAACTAGTTTCGGCCTATTTGCCAACATTTGAAACAATAAAATAAAAATATAGTTGTGACAGACGGAGTGCGTATTTTATTTGTTTAATATTGTACTTTCAACATAACGGGATGTCCTGTACCAAGATTACAGCTAAAATGTTGAGCTGTGTGTACGAAGGACAGAAGTAAATTGTGTACCAAGTCCCCTAATGGACTGAATTTGAACACATAATTTGACAGCGAACATAAGAACTCTGTGTTGCTTCGAGTCACAGAATCTTATGTTGTTTCCTCTCCATATGCGTGGGCCTGCTGAAATAATTGTAGGTGTGGCTAACTATCGCTTCAACTGCTCGATGAAGAAAGATTCCGTGTTTTTCTTTGCCTAGAAAAGAGATGCCCGAAAATATATACTAGTGGATTATCCGGGCGATCAATCCAAGAAGATTGGTTTGGATAAGGCATATGGCACTATGTGGGAGAGGAGAGGGAAATAAATAGTTTTCGTGGCCAAACCTGAGGGAAAGAAACCACTTGGAAGACTTAGGTCTAGGGGATGAGAGGATAATATTAAAAATGGATATTCAAGAAAAAAATGGGCGCGTGGACTGGATTGAACTGGCTAAGGGTAGGGACAGGTTGTGGGCTGTTTGTGGATAAGAGAATTAAAATTCGGGTGCCATAAAAGGAGGAAAATTTCTCGACTAGAATAAGAATTATTATCTTATCATAAAGGACTCTGCTGCAAGCAGTGGAAGTTTAGTCCTGTCATTCTGTCACTATTTCATAACCTCTCTTTGAATGGGCTACAAATGGTTTTTGTATTCAGTAATACGAAGTCGTCCAGATGGTTATTAAAACGCGGATTTAATATTTTCTTTCCATTCGGAAAGCCCTCTTTTCGAATCTCGGTCGTAATCAATTGTCCTGATGTTTTCCCTGATTTCTTCGTATCCTCCCGATGAATAAAAATGCACTACTGTATAAGACCGTGGGCCGTGTAGCTCAGTCGGTATAGCGACTGACTACGGGCTGGACGGTCCGAGGATCGAATCCCGGTGGGGGTGAAATTTTCCGCACCTGTCCAGACCGAATCTGGGCCCCACCCAGCCCCCTGTACAATTGGCACCGTGTCTTTCCCGGGCGCAAAGTGGGGCCGGGACGTGCTGCTGACCACTCACCCCCTTCTAGTGCCGCGGTCATGGAAGAGTAGAGCTATACCTCTACCCACCCTCTGGGCCACACATTGCCTGTAACGGGATCACTCACTTCACTCACTTTTCTAAACAACCAGATGTGTTACGCTTAGAAAACATGGCTCGATATGCTTCACTTCCAATTTCCATACCGACCCTCAAGGCACGATGTTTAACCAAAATAGCAATTCACCTATGTCATTCGTTATGCCGGTATACGCGGAATTTTTTCATGGAAGTGCAGATGGCTCACTTCGGAGCATAACGAGGAAGATAGTGTACAGACAGAGGCAGTAAAAACGGCTTAACTAACATTGGTGTAATGACGCAGCTAGGAGAGGTAATGTTTGCGGCGTATGGAGTAGTCCTTGCAACGAATGGTTTTTGTGTATTACACATTGGCTTGTGTGGGTGTGTGAATTTGTGTTGTAATGGGTTTATGGATATTAACTCTGATTTTTCGTCCTCCAAACACTGTGCTTGCTGGCTTATAAAAAGTTGAAAGTGAAGGGTAGAAACAAACTAAATATTTAGGGTTTATGGTAATCCGCTTACATGTTTTTGAATAATGCGCTAAATCATCCAAAATCTGTACTTAGCACGAAAAATGGATCATTAATATTTAATAGTTACACACAAATATATGTTTTTTTGAAGTTGCTGGGAAAATATTTTGGTGAGAGTTGTTAAAGCAAAGTGCCTCTCGGAGAGCGCGTAACTTCCTTTCGCGTCATTACTGAAGGTTGTAATGGCTTGAGATAAACACGTGGTAATGCCACGCGATGCGCGAAACTGCTTAAATATGCCACATTTCCGGGCAAGATATACGATGTCAAATATGATTGTATGATATATTTGCTAACTGCAGTTGGGTTGACACCCGGTGGCAGTAGTACAGTACACATTTACATACAAAAAATAAACAGAACAACACAATGAAACAGAATACACAGAACAGAACATACATAACAATAAGACTACATAAACCTAACTATAAAAATACATAATTTACAAAATTAAACAGAAGCATACAAAACATACAACCATATGTACAACGATAAAAAATGGAATCAAAAGAATATGAAAGAATGTGATAAAAGAAACAGCCATAAAAGCAGCTAACTTCATATGATGTATATATATATCTTCTTCATATGATCTATATGTTTTCCCATATGATCTATATAACCCTCATTTTGAGATTCTAGGATGGTTGCACAATAAATTGAACTGTTACATGGAAAATGATTCCCCTTTACTGTGTTTTGACTTTATCCCTCGTATGCATCAAAACCCATCAACGAGGATTGCAATTGCAGAGACAATTGATCAAATTCGTCCACATCTAGAAGAAATAACTGGGGATCTTCGACTTGGATTCCGACATAGTATATTCACCATTGACCAAATAAATACCGGGCACTCTCCAAATACCAGAGGGAAAAAATCGGAGTAAAATGGGCACAGTATATGAGCTATCTACAGAAATTCTGTGATTCGTTTAGGAGAAAGATTTTGAATATTTTCTTTGTGTGTAATATGACCGCAAATTTGGTTGCGTTAACTTTATATTGCGCATTCCTTATGTCTTGTTTCGTAACTTATATTCTGCTTTGAAGTACCAACTGCCTTGTGTCGCGATTAACGCTGTTAAAGGCAGTTTGTACTTTGTAAGTGACTGGTTACCTTAATTAAAATAGGCTTAAATAAAACCTACAGTAAAGTCCGAATTGGCAAACATTTTTCTGATACACCTTGTCTGAAAAAGGGAGAAGATTATGATCATTTTTCATCTACGGTTGCAATATGCTATTAGGAACGTGTAAGTAAACTAGTGTATGGGTGTGAAACCTGGTCTTTGACATTGCAGGAGGATAGGAAGCTGAGGGTGTTTGAAAAAAAGGTGTTGAGGAGAATATTTGGACATAGGAGGGACGAGGTAACGGGGGAATGGAGGAGACTGCATAACGAGGAGCTAAATGATCTGTGCTCCTCACCAAATATTGTGCGGGTGATAAAATCGAGAAGAAAGAGATGGGCTGGGCATGTGGCGCGTATGGGTGAGGAGAGGAGGGTGTATAGGGTCTTTCTGGGGAAACCAGAGGGAAGGAGACCACTGGGAAGACTAGCCGTAGATGGGTGGATAATATTAGGAATGATCTCCAGGAGGTGGGATGTGGGTATATGGACTGGATTGGGCTGGTTCAGGATAGAGACAGGTGGCGGACGCTTGTGAATGCGGTAATGAACCTTCGGGTTCCGTGAAATGCGGGGAATTTCTTGACTTGGCTTCTCAAGAAGGACTCTGCACCATGGAGTAAGTAAGTAAGTAAACTAGGGTGGATTGAAATTGGGTGAGAGGCATCAGGTCTGCTCTCAGCTGAGCTTGGTAATATATTCGGCGAGAAAATAAATATTATAAAGGAAAACACGAAAGATTTGTTAGTCCCTATTTACGCTTGTCTAGAAATGAGTGCTGAGAAAACTACGTAAGCATTTGGTTCTTGCTACAGACTGCACCACAAATCAGAACATAAAGACAACCCTTAATCTTTGGCAGATATGGTAATGATTAGATACTTCGCAAGGACACCAAAAGTCAAAATTGCGGTTACTGAGAAACTAACAGTGGATTTAATTCAGGCAATTCCTGCTACTCTTCGGTCCAGAATATTTTGTTCGATATTTCGCTAACTTAGAAACTATTAAAATATAGAGAATCTTGATGTTGCTTTTTGTATGGTTATGACAATTGTCTCTCGCATTGAGGTTGTTTGAACCTGCAAGGAAGGAAGTCACAGTCAGGTATGAAAAATTACATGTTTAATAACTTCACGAATTGTAGTTCTGTCTAGACGGCATTGGGGTAATCACAACGAAGAGGATAAATTTGTCATAGTATGAGGCACACGTAGGGAAGAGGAGAGGTACATATAGGGGTTTTTGGTGGGGAAACCTGAAAGAAAGAAATACCTTGGAAGGCCTAGATGTAGGTAAGAATAATATTAAAATGAATCTTAAAGCAATGAGAGTGCGTAGAATGGAATAACATTTCTCAGGATAGGGACAGTTGGTGGGCTGTTTTAAACACAGTAATGAACATTCGATTTCATAGTGACTAAACTGTGGGCTGAAAGACCTGAGTTGTGGTTCTTACCAATAATGAAGGGAATTTTTCTGTTCTGCAGAAGTCCTAATCGGCCCTGGAGCCAACACAGCGTTCTATCCAACAGACATGGGGACTCGTTTCTCTGGGACCAAACGGCCGCGCTGTGAGAACAATCAGTTTCATTTAGCGTGAAGATAATGAATGAGTAGAGGTCTGCCTCCGATCCCCTATGTGCCATGCACACATGGAAAACTCAGACATTACACACATTAACGTTTATCAGTGCTGAAGAATCTCACACTTCCCATCGAATTTACCACTTATTTTCTGTTTGGACCTACCGCAGATTTCTGTTTCGTATTGTATTTGTGTTCTATTGTGCGGGTGATAAAATCGAGAAGAATGAGATGGGCTGGACATGTGGCGCGTATGGGTGAGGAGAGGGGGGTGTATAGGGTCTTGGTGGGGAAACTGGAGGGAAAGAGACCACTGGGGATACCTAGACGTAGATGGGTGGATAATATTAGGATGGATCTCCAGGAGGTGGGATGTGGATATATGGACTGGATTGGGCTGGCCCAGGATAGGGAAAGATGGCGGACGCTTGTGAGTGTGGTAATGAACCTTGGGGTTCCGTGAAATGCGGGGAATTTCTTGACTAGCTTCAAACCAGTTAGCTTCTCAAGAAGGACTCTGGACCATGGAGTGAGTAAGTAAGTAAGTAAGTCAGTAAGTAAGTAATTGTATTTGTTTTGGTTTCGTCTTGTTCCGAAAAAAAACTAAATGCAATTCCGTATTTGTCGTAGTTAGTAATTACGGAACTCCATACAGCATGTTATTAATTATTAACACCTTCAATGGGGTAACTCAAGGTGATACGGGACGCCGAGAAGTTGCTTGTTATGTCTCGTGACGAATACATTTATAGCAGGAAGATGTACGAGTATCTAATCAATGGAAAAGAGCTCATTTTTACCTCAGTATTTATCCTTTGTCAGCGATGAAATATTTACCTTGAACAAGCATACTAATTTCAAAAAATATCAGTCACTTCAGACGTATGCATTTGTGTGTTCATCATATCAGCGTGAATTGGAGGATGTTTTTGCCAGCGATTCCTTGTTTCTCACGAGTTCCCGATACACGGATTGCTTGCATATGTTCAGCGACTCATATCGTTGTCACATTTCCAATTACCTTCAGAGTTCACGACCGGTAGCTTGATAAAAGCATCAGTGGCCCACAATTTAAATAATAACAAAGAATATATTCAATGTTGTGTTTATAGGTTTAGCCAAACTCCCCGCTTTGTATTCTAGGTTTCCCTGCTTTCATTGCGGGTATAGGGACCGGCTATATTCGCTGGACATTATCGTAATTTTCCTCAGTCCTTTCAGAAATATAATCTGGTATACCTTAAATACAGCACGACCGATTTCTCCCGCATTCTTTCCGGACTGTCACTGACATTCGTCATGTCACTGACATTCGTCCTGTCATTTGGCTATTTTACAGTCATGTAGCTGTCAGTACAGAAACTGAAGTACGAATTTACCGGAAACCGTAACAGCAATAAGCAGCTGAGTATTAATTTTGTTGCCATTCAACCAGACAGTGCTGTTTATCAAGGTTATTTCATTCTTGAGTTTGAAGGTAATTACTGTGGTTAATTGGGAGGGATGTGAATAGGAACGGCCGTGATAAGATTGAAATTATTATCCGCTACTTGCCTGAAAGAATTGTAAGGAACTGCGGACATTGGGCTCGGTGTTACAGGTGTTCCGTCTGAGATTCCATGTTGATATATACACATATATATATATATGCTACATGGGATTTAGAGGTGTTACGACGGAGTTTGTGGGCCCGGTAGCTCAGTTGGTATAGCGACTGACTACGGGCTGGACGGTCCGGTATCGAATCCCGGCGGGGACGAGATTTTCCGCCCATCCAGACCGGCCCTGGGGCCCACCCAGCCTCCTGTAAAATGGGTATTGGGTCTTTCCCGGGGGTAAAGTGCGGTCGGGGCGTGCTGCTGACCACTGACCCCCTTCTAGTGCCGCGGTCATGGAAGAGTAGAGCTATACCTCTACCCACCCTCTGGGCCACACCGGGCCTGTAACGGGAAAACATTTCCTTTTTTACGACGGAGTTTAGTAATGTGTGAAATGTGTGTCGTCATGGTGTTGGACTAGACACAGCACGAAGTTACGTAATTGTTATCCAAGCCATAATTACAAACAATGAGTTATCGGTCCAACTTGAAATTCAAATCGCTGGAATAAGATTAACGGTCATATTTCTTATTCTTTTGTTTTCGTTATTTGTCGACCTTCAGTCGCATCGCAAAATTGTTGTACGACATGTTCTGGGAAGAAGAAATCGCAGAGGCCAAGTCATCGTTGACTTTTGTGAAAGAAGTGAAATTGTTATCGGCAACACATGGTTTGATAAGCCCAAGAGAAGATCTTACACCTGGAAAGAACCAGAGATCAAAGCCGACATCAGCCGGATTACTATACTCGGAAGTGCAGAGTACAACCAACAAGATGCAAACTTTTCACAACTTATTTTTTTCACAATTTATTTCTGTAAGACGCCCTACATGTTTCAGACGGTTTTTCCGTCCATCATCAGGAGCTCAAAACTGCACATACAGCATCAGGTATTTCTCAGACCGATACTGCTACTTGCTGCTAGCCTGGCCAGGTTAGCAGCAGGTAGCAGTATCGGTCTGACAAATGTACAGCGTCTTACAAAAATAAATAAACCGTGAAACATTGCATCTTGTTGGTTTGACTCTGCGAATATATTAGCGATGCACGGACCTATGAATGTTAAGTACTTGGAAGCGTCGATTCAGAAACAATATGAAAGACGTGTAGACAATGTACGAAGGAAAATTTATTAGCAACATTTACGTTGATCAGTACGTCAAATTAAGACTGGACCAAGGGGAGAGTATACGTGTCAAGACTGGAAGACGATTTAGACAAGGATGCTGGTTATGACTGATTCTATTCGACGTCTTCAGCGAATGTTCACCAAGGAAGCTTCAGAAGGGTCTGGAGACTTCAGAATAGTAGGAAGAGTAATTCGCACCGTGACTTCTGCAAATGACCTGCGCTGCTAGAAAAGAAAGAAGCGGTGCTACAGGGCATGATTGAAAGACGTAACTGAAATTTAAAGATGCTGTGGAATGCAAATGAACGTGTCAAAAACTAAAGTAATTAGAATCTCAAAGCAGTCAATAACAATACGCATTATGACACATCACAAACAACTGAAGAATGTGGTATATTTGAACTATGTGGCCAGCATAAGAATGATGTAAGTTGTACACGTGAAATTAAATCCAGTATAAATCCAGCAATAGAGTACCCAACGAAAAGAAGGTAACGGTCTTACAGTATTCCCTATGCAGTTCCGATGCAACAGTATATAGGTAAAGGTAAAGCAGTCCCGTTACAGGCCTTGAGTGGCCCAGAGGGTTCCAGGAAGTTAAGGTTCCCAGATTTCATGACAACGCCACAGGATGGTGGTAAGGTTGTCAGCCTTAAGCACCGGCCGTCTTTACCCCAGGAAATGCTCCTGGTACTCATTTCTGTTAGAGGCTGAGTCGACCCCAGGGCCATAGTGCAATCGGAAGGATTTCATGTCAATGAAAAATTCCAATGACACCATCTGAGATCGAAGCAGCGACCTTCCGATTTGTAGCACAGCACCTTAATCACTGTGCTACCGCGGTCCCATGCAACAGTATATATTGTACAATATTCTCAAACTGACAGCAGTCTCGATTCAACACTAGACTATCGATCCAAAAATGGAGAACCGGTAGTACAATATCTCGATCCAACAATATAATATCGATCATAAAATATTGTTTCGAAGCGGAAGTTTCAAGTAAGCAGTAGCAGATCTCAGCGTTCCACGCTTGGACGTTAGATCACCCTACTATTTGCTTAATAATGTTTAAGGTCAAATGGGACACCCGTTCATGGACTTCATTTTACGAGGGACCGTGATTTATGGCCTAAGTTGGTTAGGACCTGGGCACATTTGTTTATGTCTGATTTTGTCTCGCACTTCGATGGTCTTTTAACAATTCACACTGTCAGTTTTCTGGCCTTAGTGATACTGACCACAACCATCGATATTCACTGCGTTGAGATGATTCGGTTCAATAACGCAATTCAGTGAATTACGAGACGAAGATGTGGAAAACCACAAAGAGCCACCCCTTGTAACCCCTCCAGCCGGAGAACGGTGTAGTGGCGGTAATTGGTCATGCGATCCCCGGTACAGCAAAGCATTTCCCTCCCACCGAACCATTATCGTGGTCACTCCCGTAGTTGATGAAACAAGATATCGCCAGGAACCTATTGTTCATCGGGACCCATCTGTTTAGACAGAGCGACGTGGTACAGTCGTCTCAAACATTATTGAGTTATCAGAGTAAATGGGTCGCTGCCTATGATGAGTGATGGAAGAACTGTTGTGAAATGAAATGCTAGAGACACTCTGCCATGTACGTAGGTGTGAGCTGGAACATTGATGTGGGATTTTGTATCGATATCGTATAGTATTATGCCGATATATGGTAGAATTGTTTCTTTATTTAAGATTCCTTAAATTTACTCAGACATGAATAATAAAGCTTTGTTTATCCCGTCCCTCGGTTACGTGTCGGTTGCTATCAGCCGTCATGATGGCGAGTCACTGTTTGTGGGAGGTGTGGGAGGAGCAAGTCAAGCGTTCCTTGCTACATACAGTGTACAGTGTAATTCCAATAGATTTTTTTTTTCCAATTTTGTCCTCTTCTATAAAGTTTATATACAAAAAAAGATGCTGTAGTATGCAACATGATAAAGACTTTTATTTCTATTACGCGTTGTGTAATTTTTAAACTCCTATTATCCTTCCTTTCCCTTATCCATCGCTCCTTCTGTCCCTACCTCTGACCGTTAATCGAAGTTTTACTATAATTATCACTTAGGTCCTAGCGGTTAATTTATACGATTACCACCAGTTTCTAATTACGTTTCGTAACGAGGCCAGTTTTTACGGCGAGGAGTTGTTAACACCTCGCCCAACTCCCAAGCTGGAGGACTCCCCCTTGTCGGCTGTCCGCAACTGCTTATTGAATATATTAGCAGCCACCCTCGATATTGGAGGTTGTTCCTCCATCCGCAACCTGAGGACGCGCCATGCCCTGGTGACAGGAACCCGCTTATCATGGACCAGTTTCTAACACTCATAATTTATACTTTCTGCCCATAGAGTGTATTTATGTGTGTTGTATGGATCTGAGAAAGAACAGCGATTGTTTTCCCTTTACATCATTAAATGATCGGTTTTTATAACCGAGGAGTAATAACTTTACTACCCGTTACAATTTGCATCTTTAAATGCAATTCAGGTCAACCGTATCTTATAAAACTTAAATCCAGTTCCAAAAAATTACTGCTATTATTTGCACAATACAGATGTCATCTTTATTTATACGAGCCGAGACATTTTGGCCGGTGTAGTGGTTTAGGCCACGGGTCGTAGGACCGAAGAATCGTGCATAGTTTCCAGGCAGGCTCAAGAAACTTTGTTCTTTGCCGTAAGTCTAGGACGTTTCTGGGATTCTTGTAATCTTCATAGACAGTACCGTATAAAGCGGGGCGTTTTCCTTGGCAAGTCGGCTGCAGCTTGAAGCTAACCATTCACATCAACCGAATATTGATTTTAAGAATGCGTGGAGTTTTACCTCCGCATCATGATGCTTTTATGGCACTCATGGAGACTTCATCTATGCCATTATCAATATTAGATTCTTTTTCCCTGAGAATAACAAAAGCCTCTACCGAAATGGATGGATTTTCGTTTTCTTCACTACTTTACAATAAACAAGTTTAATGCTAGTTTGTTACCTTAAAGGGCGATGTATGGATATCCAGTAATTTCATCGTATATCATATGGAATCGACTTACCGATGGTACTGAACAGCCTTTCTGTCTTCGTATTTGTCATGTCGTTAATCACGCTCTTGATGATAAGCATACCACTCGGTCTGCGTCACTTAAGGATCAAATCATCACTTCTAAATTGGATAATTTCCATCCCGTTGTGTGTACGTAAACAATGAAGTATTTAAACCGTCTTTACACAACAATTTATTAACAGTTTCAAATTGTTATTACAACTATTCAACTAAGCAACACGTTTCGGCCTTACTCGGCCATCATCAGGCTCAAAATACAGTGATGTTAG
>Ga0123352_10018446_pt1 | contig 11119 bp, 10 predicted proteins | sample TergutLab28metaG_FD_89700 | JGI IMG/M metagenome (GOLD analysis project Ga0123352, IMG submission 89700) | Labiotermes labralis P1 segment gut microbial communities from Petit-Saut dam, French Guiana - Lab288 P1 | ecosystem: Host-associated > Arthropoda: Insects > Digestive system > Gut ... | reverse complement strand
CACGCGCACACACGCGCACGCACGCACACACGCGCACGCACGCACACACACGCACACGCGCGCACACACACGCACGCAGAGAGAGAGAGAGACTAGATTGGTCAACAGAATTACTCAGCATATAACCAAAGCCAATCATTAAAGACAGAAATATGCAAGTCCGAATGCATATCAGAAAATACCGAGAAGGCAGAAAATGAAACTAACGCCAGGCACACCAGATGGCTGGGGATGTACACAGTTGGCTTTTCCCCTGCAGATTGAGAACCATATTGAGGACAGAAAAAAATGGATGATTTTATCTCAAAACAAGTATTTTGTTTTTCTGTTTTGGGTCTACCTTACAAAACAGAAAAATGATGAACAACGGGAAAGTAGAAAGTTGTAATTACTATCTTTTTCTAAGATGGAGAAAAATGTACATTCATAAGATCACCACATTGTCCATGTTCCTAAGTTTCTACTTTGGGACTACCAGACCAATTTTCATGAAACCTGGTATTGTTTTGTCACTGGAGGTCACACCAATGACATAAATATTGGTTTCCTGTACTCAGTTATAACAACATGGTTGATGAGAAAATCTTGCGATGTGGAAGTGACAATGGTACCACTTAGATTATGGTCCTGAATGATGGTCTGGAAATGACTCTTGGGAAGGGGGGAGAAAAAAACACTGCTTCATTTTAATTACTCTCCAAAATTAGCTCCAGTTTGATATATCTTCAGTAATCAAAATGTGCCCCATTATTACAAAATAAAAAATTTATATTCCACTGACCCTCAGTTACCAGTTTAACAATACACAGGTCTTTGTTAGCATGGAACTTCTGATGTTGGTCCACCTCCCACCTAAAAATACATATGACAGAACTATTAATTTATTACCATAGTTCTTTAGTCTTCCTCCTGATTCAGATGCCACTATCTCAGAGCTGACATAACCTAGGAAAGAGGATAATATAGGAAATGTACTTAGCCCTACCTCATGCTAACTTTATATCAAGAATGTGCATAGTAAATGTCACAGAAACACTGACTGATAAAGGTACAGCAATCCCTGTATGTCTTGAGGATTCCGGGAGGCAGAGGCTCCCACATTTCCAGACAATGGGCACACGAACGTGGTAAAGTTGTGAGCCCTACGTACTGGCCACCTTTACCCCCCAGGAAACATTCCTTGGTACTCATGTCTGTTGGTGGCTGAGTCGACCCCAAGGCCAAGGTGCGGTCGGAAGGATTAAGTAGATGAGAAATTCTAATGACGCCATCGGGAATCAAACCCACGACCTTCTGGCTTGTATTGTAGTGCCTCAATCAACTGCACCATGACATGCCACCACACTGAATGATGGAAACAGCAATGCCAGGTAATTTTGTAGGAATGATGACTCCCTTATCAGACAGGAGTAAGCAAAGAAGTAAGAAAAAGTCAGCCTGAAGAAGGAAAAGATGACAGCATAATATTACAGAAAATATTAAGGAAATATTTAGCAATGAACACAAACTCTGCATGCTGAGCAACTCACCAAACATTTGTCACTTTCTTGATAAGTGTTTCATAAACTGGAAGGAAAACTCTGCGCGCGTCCTCCCGACAAATGCTTGAGTGCAAGATGTCCCGGGTAATTGCTATACGAGGATGTGATGTGACCTGAAAACATAATTAAGTTCAGTCAAAGGAAGTCCAGCAAAAAGAGACTTTTAATTCTACAAAAGACAAGATGTACTACAAAATCTTTCATTTTTGGAGTTGAGGTGAGTAACTGAGAAAACTAACCTTATTTAATTATCACAACTCAGTATATGAAGAAAAAGTAAATTTCATGTGAATCAACCTTCTTCTTGAATAGAGAAGTCTTTGATCTGCAGCAAAATTTTGACTTCACAGTCCTAAATTTGGTACTTTATGATGTGACAAACTCCCTTACAAGATGGCTGAGGCATAAAATAGGAAATTGCCTGGGGGATTATATCCTTTCAGACTATCATGTCGGTAGATAATGTGATGGTCCAAGTGACACAAAAACTATGGCACACTGCAGATTTAATTTATACTGCTCACCCTGGCATGTAACTGACTAACCAGTGCAAGAACCATGTCTGTTAAGATTGTGCCACACCTTGCCTGTAGCAGTACCTCACACCACCAGCTTACCATTAGTTCAGCACTGAGATACCTGTGCTGCAGGCCAGAGAACGCCTTGTTAAGGGCACGCATGCATGCACAGGCATGACTCAACCTTGTAGGTACATAGTATATACAAGTATGTACTGTGATGAGAAAAGGGCACCCTTCCACTTCAAACACATACAAGTGCAGTTTTCAACCTGACTCCTTCAGATTTCAGTGAAATTTGGTGAACCTATATAATATGCAGATGTGTACTTTATTTGTAATAGACATTCCAAGTCAAATATAAAATATAATACTGACAAATTAAAATGTGTGTTCACTGCATGGGAGTATAAAAATGATTATGGAGGGTTTTCAACAAAACCTCTCTTTGTTAAAATAAACATGGAGTCATAGTAGGAAATGATAAAGGCTACTTGAAGTATGGGCAGACTGCTTCAAGGAATTGCTTAATCCTCAAGATAAGGGAATTACATCAGTAGGAAGCGTATATACTGAGAAACAAGAGCATGCCATTAGAGCTCCTTCCATACAAGAATTATCAGCTGTTATATGAAAGATGAAGAACAACAGGGAAACTAGGTGAAGACTCCATAACAGCAGAGTTAATTAAAGGTGGACACAGGACGATGCGGACAAAGATCCGTATATGTACTGATGCAGACACAGTGGAAGAAACAGCAAAAGCCAGGTAAGTGTAGTGCCATCACATGTCCAATATATAAAAATGGGAACAAGACAGAATGCATTACTGAAGAATTTCACTCCCGAATGTAATTTATCTTGAACCTTCTAAAGAAGATACTCTGGGTGACCATCAATGTGACTTCTGCAGAGCTTGATCTGCAAATGATCAGATTATCAGTCTGAAATATTTGAGAACTCTTATGAATACAATGTGGCTATTCATTAGCTATATACAGATTATAAACAAGCATGACAGTATTAATAGAGATCAGTTGATAGAAATTTATGAGTGTGGAATACTCAGTTAGTTAGATTGGTTAAGATGACACTGGAAAACACTAACAACAAGATGAAAAGCCAATGAAGGATGTCACCTAATTTTGAAACCACTGTAGGATTGAGGCAATTATACACACTCTCATTTAATCTGCATAAGGGGAAAGTTAATGAGGAATGTGAAAACAAAAACCAGGAGGAACAACATTCAACAGAACATGGCACGACCTCTTATATGCATATGATGTGGCAGTTTTTGGACATGTGGCAAAATGTGCTGCTGAAAATACAGAAGATATGACAACTGTAGCATTGTGGATTGGCTTGACCAAAAATGCATCCAAAACCAAAATCATCATTTAAAGAAATAAAGATGGTAATGCACCAGAAAAGAATTGAAAGAAACAGACAGAAATACAAAAACACAGAAATTTTTACATATATACGCTCCTGGGTAACAATGAGGCTGATGCAGAGATCAAAGCAAGAATTATTGCTGGTCATGCATGACACCATGCACTAAGCCATTAACTTAAGAAAAGATATATAACCCAGTCATTAGAAGCGTGTCTTTATGAAAAAAATTATACAACTGACTGTGACCTATTGTGCTAAATCATGGACCCTGACAAATGGAAAGAGTCTTAAGGATGTTGGAAAGGAAAATACTGAGAAAAATATAAGGACTGACATACGAAAACAGACAAAAAAAAAAAATGAATCGAGAAATGAATCATGTTCGTCAAAATGCAAGTAGCACGTATAATGCCATATGTATATGGGCCAAAATTTTTAATTTGGTTGAATAAATCATCCATTAATATGTGTGCAATTCTTCATTAGGTGCCACCTAATGAAGAATTGCACAAATATTAAAAATGTAAACAAAATGTATAGTAGATCATTACTTGCAACAATATACACCAAGCCCTTGATTTGTGCCCTAGTTGTGTCCCGGAAAAAAGTGGCGATAAATAAAAAATGGTATTCCCATAAGAAATAATGGAATTGGTAGGGTTTATCATAACAGAGTGCAGCCAACTATAGGGTGTTAAACCGAAAATGAGAGTGCGTAAATTAAGATATGGTGTATATTTGGAAAGTGGCATTGAAGTAAAAGATGTAAAACAAGGGCAACATGTATTAACTTAGTTATGCATATTTTCCGAATATGGAGAAACATGTAACTATTTGATATGGTCTACTTAATGAAAAATATTTTTGTTTAATTTGAAAGAGCTGTGTTATGCTGAATAATAAAAGACTGTAAAATATTTATTACCATCTGAGAGGTTTGGCTTGTGCATCATGTTTTGTACATAACCTTGTTGAACACAGGTGAAAAGCTATTACTTATTTGGGGTTTGTATCGTAATTATGCCTGTGGAAAAGAGGTGGCTATGCTGCTGTACTGTACTATTATACTGTGCATGTGTGTTCTGGGATATTTTTAATTTGAGTATACACACACACAAACAGTATAATGTGTTCCTCACCCAATTATTCTGTTGTTATGGTCTTATCAAGACAAACATATAAATTCTCTAGTATGTCCATTCTCCAACCACTGTTATTATTTTCAACTAATTTTTCAGTATCTTCCATTCTGTCAGACATGTCTGGTGTTCAGAATGTGAGTGGCGGGGGCTGAATATTCATTATTATTCCTAATATACTACATTTGAGGTATACAACTGAAAACCATTTAAGGATGCTCATTAGAAGGTACTGCAACAGAAAAAAATACCATGGATATTTAAGCAACATTCCCACTAATACATAAGTTGGTGTATCCTGTCTCACAAGAAATTAATTGGCTTCTTGCACATCTTTGCTAACTGTGAACATGCATATTTGATGGCCTCTGTAATGGTCCAAAAGCATGAAAACTGCAAGGTAACAAGCATGGGCTGAATGCAGGATGCTTCAGTGCTTCCCATCATAATACTCATAATCTCTCTTTTCAAAACTTATTAATTAAATGCAAATTTTGTAAACACATGTTTGTTAGGCATAACCTCAAAATCTCAGTCACAGTGTTTGTAAAAAAAATACTTCATATAGAATATGTAGATACATACGTTGTGTGTGTGTGTTTGTGTGTATATATATATAGATGTAGAATCTTTACAGAAGGTACAAATTTAATATCAATGGATATAGACATTCTAGAAATAAATCAAATATATTGCATAACTGCTTCATACAAAGTTACAGAAAGTGTTCTGTAAACCCATTAATAATAAAAAAAATCCCTATAAAAATTATGCTTACTGCAGTTGTAAAAGTGTGGACATTGGCCTGTTCTGCTGGCATGGAATACACTCTCCCTTCCACTTCACACAAGGAAACATGCCCCAGGGGTGGAACTGCAGGAAAACCATGAAGGGAGCACATTATCCAATCCTGTAACAGTACACCAATACGAGTTTGGAATTTCCACCACAACTGAATTTTGTATACAGAACTCATGCAATATGTGGTAGTTTTGAAGATTCAAGTTTTTTGAGCAGTTATATGACAGTGGATTGGTAAAAAGTTGCAGAGAGCTTCATCCTGAAGATGAAGGCACTACGCTTCTTTGAAACGAGGGTAACTAATAGTCGCCACGATATTACGTCAAGCAGAAAGCATATGATTTCAGAGCACAAGCAGCACACTCAGTTTGATTTCGTTCGGGGGACACACACCAGGCTGGCTAGTAAACCACCTTGCGTATTTATACAGGACTCGATACCTGCACTAACATGTCCACTATCATTCTAGTCAAGGTGTACCAACACACATCGTCTGTGCTATCGTAACTATCGCTAGCAGTATAAAGACAGCCCGTTCAGTGGCTTGAAACATTCAAACTCCATTGCGCCTTGTACAGCCTCTTCGAAAAAGAGCCTAGCCATTCCTGTCCCGCGCTTCAGTAGTTAGCGTTCTTTGGGTCAACCCCGTGAAACCGCACACACTTATGGTGACACACAAGTACGAGCACAAACACGACTAGTCTGGTCTTACCGAATGACAAACCTCACTCGACACAAATAATCTATGTTATGTACGTACCAATTTTCACGGCATACAGACACACCGAACAAAATACACCGCCATTCAACAGGCATGATTACCAACTTTGATGGGCAATGTCCTAACATGTCAACTATGAACTGTGACGTCAACCCTCATTAGGGCTACAATAGATCGGCGAGAGCTATGGCTATTATGGCTATGATCCATGTTTTTCATTGAACACGCTTTTGCGAAAACGTGATTTGCTATGTCCACACTCGTGCGCTTTTGCTTGCGTTTAGCACACTGGTATGTCGCATGCGTTTGACGAAAGTGACGCATGCTATAGCGCATGCCTTAAATATGTTGAACGGTGTCGAAAACAGTAACGCATGTAGTAGCGCAAGTGATGACGATTTGTGTCGATGTATGTTCACCACTGATTTCAGCTTTTACGTGCTTATATAGGCAACATGTCTTCAGATCACACAAAAACGGTAGCATTTATTGAAGAGTACAGATCATTTACTGCATTGTGGGACGTGAATCATAAAGATTACTCCAACAAAATTAAAAGAAATGATGCGTTGAATGCTTTGGCAACAAATTATAAAATGAGTGTTAAAGAAGTTAAGAACAAAATTAAAAGCCAACGATCTTATTTTACAAAGAAGCACCAAAAATTAACAGAAAAAAAAGTGGTGCGGGTGTAGACGAAGGTACGACTGTCCTTGGTTTGCGTACAAATCACTAATGTTCATTTTGGACTCCATAACACCAAGACAAGCTAAAGAACACCGAGTCGGAAAATCCAGGTACATTTGAAGACAAAAATGACGTAAGTACTCTCTAATTTCATTAATATTCGTTTCATAATGTTTTACATTATTTTTATTAATGTTAGTTTAGTTACAGTTAGCACAATTATAAGTAGTTATTTTGGTATGGAATGGAACCTTCAGCTGTCAAAAAGTAATAAATGAACCCATCCCTGATCTTAATCGCCGTTATTGATGCATTCCGTGGAAGTAATCGAAGAGGCCTTATGCCACTGTCACTCGAAGTAACTTCTGTCCAAGATCCTCTAATACTTTCGCCAGTGCTCGCATCCTCGTTATCAAAACATCCCTGAGGGGAATAATATCTAGCCGAATCTGGTTGCGAACGAAAAAGTTGTGAAGGTACACACAAGTTAGGACAGTATCAACTAAGTACTTTCAACTTTAATTTCTATTGGTTTTCGAAAAATTCTGAATACAGGCGCAAGCAACCCAAATGCATTTTCCACAATACGCCTTGCTCTCGAAAGTCTGTAATTGGATACTCTTTTCGGGGGTCCTTTATTCAAATCTATTGCGTAGGGTTTCGTCGTATGTCTTGTTAAAGGAAATGCATCATCAGCAACTAACGTATACGGAACTAGTATTGTCCGGCCAGGTAAAGACAAGTCGTTATTTTCGAGTTTTTTTTTATAAAACTCAGTATTTCTGAATACACCACCATTATTATTATTATTATTTGCGTTCATATAATCCACAGTGGGTAAAACCCACCGATACATGGAACTTGTCAATTCCAAATACGTACAGAGGTTACAAAATTCTATATTTATAACAACACTCCAGTTAATATAAAACAAATACAGTATAATGAATGATATAATGTAGATAAAAAATATTTAAAATGTAAAATATCATGCAATATATGTTTAATATCATATGAGCGAAAAGATAACAAATTGTGATGCTGAAGTACGTCCTTGGCAACCCATGTTGACATGAATAAAGCAGTAATTCGCGTCCACCATCGCCATCAATTTTATGTTTTCGTTCCCTTTATAAGTATAGAATTCTCCCACTGTATTTTCTGGTCGTTGTATCACTGCGTGTTTCCCATCAAGTGCACCAATACAATGTGGAAAATACCATCTGTCAAACTCATCCGCGATTGCTTTCCATTGCTCTTCACTTGAAGGTAACTGAAAAATGAAACAAATTATAGTGAATAAAGAAATAAAATAAAAATAAAATAGGTAGGGAATCATATACATTAGATAAAATGATAGCATGTGTTTTTTACAATGCTGTGTAGTTAGAAAACACTTAATTTTATTTGCTTTATTATTACATTCGTACATGAAGAGATAAGGTTTAATTTGATATAACTTTTTTCTGTATGTTAAATATGCTGTTAGATAAGAAGGAATGTATTTGGTATAGTTTGGTGTAGCTTAACGTAACATACACGTTAATGTATATGTTAAAATACATGTGTATGTTAATTACTAAAATACATTTAATAATGTATTTCTTTTTCACTTTATTTTGCTTTATTTTTTTTTGTAATTGAATCACAACTCATTTTGGGTAAAATATTATTGTTTCAGGATTCCCAAGATGTGGAAACCGTTCCTGTTTCTCAGTCGACACATATTTCAGAGAGTGAACGTGCATTTGCTCATCTGTCTATAAGAACAAAAAGAAACTTAAAGAGAAGTTGGGAAGATGAAAGGGAACAGGATGCATATAATTTCCTTAAAGTTGCTGCAGATCATTTGACGAATATAGATGAATCTTCCATTTTTGGACAAATGGTTGCATCCCAGCTGAGAAAACTTAATTGACATAATCAAGTAATTGCAAAAAATTACATTAAGAACTATCTCTTTGACATGGAAATGCGCGAAATGAATTCTGTTCCTTTAGATAACCCGTCACCAACCTTAACATAAGCAGTAATGCCATCAACCTCTTACTTTCCTGGCTCTTCCCCGCAATCATGTCAAAATGTGAATTCTGATTATTCTAATACATCCACCAACCAACTCCATGATATAACTTACAAGGAAGTTCAAGATTTAATGACTTTAAATACAAACAATTAATAATAATGTACAAAAACTTATTGAAAAATTTGATGTGCTTGACTTAGAAATGGGACAATAAAAATGGCATCAAATCTTGGAAATTAAAAAGTCCAAATATATAGAGAGTAAATCTATACATAAAAAACTGTATGCAGGTTTCCTCTTAATGCATATTACTACTGTGTAAAAATATTTGTAACGTTAAAAAAATAAAAAACTTGCCTTGACATAATCTTGTAGCCTTTCAATTATAGCTTTTAGAAACCCTGGTAGCATTGATGATATGAATTGCTTCATTACTTTAAATAAGTACATCAGTGACATAAATGAATCTCCGGTGGCCAAATGTCTAAGTGTGATCACTAATTTAATTTCAGCAGGCACTGATTTTCTGAAATGAGTATTCTGTTTTGTAATCTTTGGCTTCATAATCCCCAAAAGCGTATAAAAGTTCATCTTTGACATACGCATTAAGTTCTTAAACAGAACGTCTTCATTGAATTCCAAATCCGTCATTATTCTGGAATTTCAACTTTTTAAATAATTTTAACCCATATCGATCGCCAGTATTTTTTGCGTGTTTTTCTTACATTTTTTAAAACTATCAACACAGCACTTATACCGCCTAACATAGCAGCATCAGATACCTCCATTGAATTCACCATCTACACTTGTTACAAGGTGAACAACTACTGATGCACAAGTGAGGACAGGTTGAGGCATGCATCCATGACATGTGCCAAAAGCATGCCCTTGACGAACGCAGTGTGGAAACATGAAAACGCAAGAGGAAGATGAAAGCGCACAAGTGTGGACATTGCAATTTGTGATTACATGATTGCACATGCGGTTTTGTGTTTGTACGTACATACATATACATATTCATTCACAGATCCATCATCTGCACAAGACGGAATGAATGTGGAATTCGTCATGAAAAGAGCCAAGTTGCAACATGCAATCAAGTCAAATCAAGTTACAAATTACACAAAATTAGCAAGAACATGACAAATGACACAGATAAGATCATACACACACAACAGTTCAAAAGCAACCATACGCATCACAACACAATAAAACAAGTTAAATAAGAATGCTCTTATGTCTACATCGTTATAACCAGCAGATAGAAATTCCTAAATGGAATAAAAGGCATTTTTAACAAGGTAGCCCCTTAACAAAATCTTAAGGGTATGTAGTTACAACATTTTAACATATTTTGTGGTAGCTGGCTGAATATTTTAACAGATGAACAGTAGATGCCTGTCTGTACTGAGGAAAGTCTTACTGAGGGTATATGCAGTTTATTTTGCTGCCTTGTACGTATTCATACCATGAACACAGGAGTTAGTTTGTTAAATATTAAGATTTTTAACAGCAAATAACATCAAGGCATAAATATAGTAACAAGGAACTGTAAATATATCCAATTTGTTGAAACCCTCTCTACAAGAACTCCTTGGACCCAGTCTCAGCATAATCCTAATCGCTCTTCTTTGAATTATGAAAATATTTCTCATTAATGAAGATGAACCCCATAAAATTATACCATAAATTATTTGTGAATATAAATGTGCAAAATAAACCATACAAAACATTTTTACATTTACTACAGGTATTAATTTTCTCAACATGAAGCAAATCAAACTCAGTTTTTTAAAATAACCTATATGAGATTTCCAAGTTAGATTGCAGTCCAGATGAATGCCTAAGAATTTGGTATTTTCAGTAACAGTAAGAGCTCGACTGTTGTGTGCATTGTTCAGTGAATAAGTCAGGAGCTTAGAAGAAGCAAATTTTACAATATGCGTCTTATTTAAGTTCAGTACCAACTGATTGTTTTGAAACCATTTTGATATACAATGTAGAACTGAATTTAATTTTAGAATTTAGTTCATTAAGATCACTGGAAGAAACAATAATATTTGTATCATCTGCAAAAAGACTGGTATTAAAAAATTTTGTTTATAATGCATGGAAAGTCATTAACCTTTTGGCGCCGGAATTATTTTTTTTAATTTTAGCACAATGTATATAAAATGTGAATAATACAGGAACCAAATACGTTAGAATTATGAAACAAACTGCATTTTGAAGACAAAAAAAAAAAAAAGGAATGAACAACATGTTTAAAGAATTAAGTAACTAATTTT
>Ga0123352_10018445_pt1 | contig 11119 bp, 6 predicted proteins | sample TergutLab28metaG_FD_89700 | JGI IMG/M metagenome (GOLD analysis project Ga0123352, IMG submission 89700) | Labiotermes labralis P1 segment gut microbial communities from Petit-Saut dam, French Guiana - Lab288 P1 | ecosystem: Host-associated > Arthropoda: Insects > Digestive system > Gut ... | reverse complement strand
TGGCGGACGCTTGTGAGTACGGTAATGAACCTTCGGGTTCCATGAAATGCGGGGAATTTCTTGACTAGCTGCAAACCAGTTAGCTGCTCAAGAAGGACTCTGCACCATGGAGTAAGTAAGTAATTCGGTGTGTACACTCTACGGCTGACACTTTCTACCCCCACTGCATACAGTTGGCCACTAGCTGCAAAACTCAGTTTTGCAACAATGTCTAATATTTGCTGAAATTTGCGGCGTTGCTTGAATTAAACCCAGACCTTCAGCCTACCATTTGAAAAACACTGCTGTCAAGGGAATAGCAACAAAACCTTATTAATGCTTAATAAAATATATTGTTTATTCAAAGCAAAGTGTGTGTCTGATATGATTGCATCTGTCTGCTTCTGTCTCATAGGCAGCTGCAGTATAATAGAAATGCATCTAAGTATTCCTAGAATCTCTCGAATCATGACATTCGCCTGAATTATAATCGAGGACTTAAACGCATTCCGTATATAAATATAAACCGGCTGATGTTGCCTAGGGATATTGTGAGCATTATACAAAATACATACATAGAAAGGCAAAACTGCAGGTTTCCTTTAATGCCGATACAGTTGGTATGGTACAGTAAGAATTGTTCGTTAAAAGGTTGAATGTTATGTCATGTTGAACAATTTGACACGTAAAGGTCACCGGAAATATACGAGGCACTTTAAATCATTGTCAGCTGAATCCTTACTGATTTTGTTGAGTTCTCTTTCAAAGCTTGGCTTTCCTCACGTAAAAGAAATAACGAACGAATCACTAGTTCTCGTATTTCCCGCAACAGCAGCATTCCAACATCCTTTCTACTTCTTCAGCCCATGATTAACTACAGTAAAGGTGAGGTAGCATAGTCGCTGTAGATAATTTCGTCGCCATACAACTTTTCGAATGGAGTTTTAACTCCACGCATTATTAAATTCGGAACTAGGTGGAGAATGGCAGGCGTAACGCTACGCCGCCACTTTACTCCCAGGAAAGAGCCGTCGATGTCCAAGGGATGCGAGACTGGGGTATTGCGGGGTATTGGTGGTTAGAATCGGATGCCGATGTTCCGGTCGTACAATTCTAGGTACTATACTGACCGAGCTATACTGCGTCTTCTATTGTGTCATACAACACGGCCTTTGTTTTATTTTGTCATTTCGATTTATTGAGTTAGGTACGATGGTAATATTTCGAATTCTTATTAGTGAACATGAATTCGATAAAAATGAAGTTATTTTGAGACCCTCATAAAGCCCACTTTTAACCAGTCTCATCTCCTAGCACCAGTTTCTACAGATGACTGCCGTATTGTCCCTCTGTAATACGAAGTAGGCCTTGAGGGACCTCTTAAAACGCGATTTCGCTTAATAGTCCACTCTGTAACTGTTTCTTTGTAAGGTCGAGACAGACACAAGCTTTCGTCCTACCTCCGTGTTACTGCCGCCACCTCGGTGCCTGTTCATAACTACTTCCTATTCTGACTGCTATAAAAAGGTAAAGGTAAAGTGATCCCGTTACAGGCCCGGTGTGGGCCAGAGGGTGGATAGAGGTATAACTCTACTCTTCCATGACCGCGGCAATAGAAGGGGGTGAGTGGTCAGCAGCACGCCCCGGCCGCCTCTACCCCCAGGAAAGACCCGGTACCCATTTTACAGGAGGCTGGGTGGACCCTAGGGCCGGTCTGGACGGGCGGAAAATCTCGTCCCCACCGGGATTCGGTCCCGGACTGTCCAGCCCATAGTCAGTCGCTATACCAACTGAGCTACAGGGCCCACACACTCCTGACTGCTATATAATTATATAATAACGACAGAATGGCAAGTAATATGACTTCTGTGTATTACATACAGTGAAACCTGTCTAATACGGAGCCTGGGCGTAATGGAAGCGGAAAATGTTTACTGTTCCCAGGACTCCAGATCCCCAGGACCTGGAGTCCCAAAACGCTTTTGAATGAAACGATTAAAAAAAAGGTAAAATTTCTGCTATCCACGCCATGAAGCCGTATAGGGGGAGCGGAGGTATAGCTCCACCTACTCGTATCCTCGGCACTAAATGGAGATGGTCCACTTCACGCCTTGGCCTTTTTTCATTGGGAAATAACCTCTGTTCGCATGGAATAGGAGCCTGGGTGTCCCCCAGAGCCGGTCTGGACGGTTTTGTAGAAGAGAAAATATCCTTCCCCTGCCCGGATTCGAACCCCGGACCGTCCAGCCAATTGGTAGTGCTATATCGACTGCGTTACCGCGGTTGACTGGAACAAAACGGTCGAGGTCTGATGTCAGTTGTAATACGGGAGGGAGTGACGTTTGCGGAAATAATGAACACGATGAGTCATTTTTTTTAACATTCATAGGTCCGTGCATCGCTAATATATTCGCAGAGTACAACCAACAAGATGCGACGGTTCTCAATTGATTTATTTCTGTAAGACGCTCTACGTGTTTCAGGCGGTTTTTCCACCCACCATCAGGAGCTCAAAGCTGCACATACAGCGTCAGGTATTTGTCAGTCCAATACTGCTACCATCCCGGCCAGACAAGCCAGGCTAGCCTGGCCGGGATACTAGCAGTCATCTTTTTGGTTGTACCCTGCGAAGACGGTGAGTCCATTTAGCCAAGACCGTACGTTTCGCCGAAACGCTGGTATCCTAACAGACTACACTACCACAACATGAATCTTTGTCGTCATGCAAACCCCATATCCTGTAACTCCAGTTGTCTGCCTTGTAGATCCCAGCGCCACCCGTTCTTCTAGTTACGACTTTATCGTTAACCAGAATCAGCTCTGACATGACGCCACAAGAGATTTAAGTCCAAATGATGGACATCTAGAGACAGAGGAAAACTTTTACTTTCTTATTCACGTTTTGTGGTCGGTGTGAAGAATGCAAGTCATAAGCGTGAACAGTTCGGTCAGACTTGGAGCAGTGTGAGATGATGACCAGGTTGCTTTGGGCTCCGTAGTAGACCTGCACGATGGAAAGTCTGTAAATACGATATGAGGTAATGTCATCATTGCGCCTCCCTGACGTTTCGTACATACCCTGCCCGTTGTGATGACGTTCATAAACGCAGTTACATTATTCATGTGGCCTAGTCACTGCATTGTAAATCCTTAGCACTAGTCTGTAATTATTTCCAAAATCTATGCCATCATATTCAAATAAATTCCCAAGTAAAGGTCATCGTCATAGCTGAAAGTTAGGAAATTGTACCTAAAATATGATACTGTATATTAAAAAAGGTGGTGCCCTTTCAGCCGCTTCCATGTCCCGTATTTTTGGGGACTATAATTAAGTGTATTTCATATACCGTGATGTTCGCATAACCTGATCGCTACTAATCATATATTCAGGTGACGAAATCAAGAATGAGTTGGGTGAGGCATGTGGCACGTAAGGAGGAAGAGGAGTGGTGGCTACACAGTTTTAGTGTCGAAATCTGAGAACACTCGGAAGACCTAGGCGTAGGTGGGAGACACATATTAAAATGGATGTTCAGGGCACAGGACGGAGGCGTGAATTGGATTGGTCTGGTTCGGGATACAAACGACTGGCTGTTTTTAACATGGTAATGAACCTTCGGGTTCCATACAATTTCTTGACAAGCTGAGGAACCGTTAGCTTTTTATGAGGGACTCTTCTCCATGGATTTAGTTAGCGACATTGCGAATAACTCGAGGTGCTCCAAAACCACTGACATACAAAGTAACGAGTGTCAGTGTCGACTCGCATTTATTTTCCAGAAGCGTTCCTGTTCATTTTGTATCCCTCGCAGACCATGTTGTTCATTTCTTGTCACAAAACAAATCGCCCTCTTCATTTGTTGTCACAAAAGTAATTGCCCTCTTCATTTGTTGTCACAAAACTAATCGCCTTCTTCATTTCTTGTCACAAAACAAATCGCCCTCTTCATTTGTTGTCACAAAACTAATCGCCCTCTTTATTTGTTGTCACAAAACTAATCTCCATTACTACCGCTGATGCGCACACCTCGGCTGCAAGTAGTCGACTGAACTGACGCCCCCGCTGATTTAAATGGACTCGTCCGTTTCGCCGAAAGACGAAATATGGTTTGTGCGCGTGTGCCATCACATTTCAAAACCAGTCTACTCCGAACGGAACAAAGCGTTTCGAAGAATGTATCTGCTTTTTTTCTCAGGTTCAAAGGTGGGGAGGCACCTACGAAGTTGGACCCAATAGGAAGAGCCATTGGCGATGACAGGGCCAGGTCCAGTGATTGATAGTGGCCTTCGTATCGGGCGCAGTTCGAAGTCCCCCCACTTCCTTACTTCAGGAATGAAACGGTTTCACTTGTGTTGTTTTCGGAATATTAGATAATGAACAGTCTGCTCGTTTAAGATACCCCGGACGGACAAACCTTTTGAACTGATCATGGGGTCAGTGTAGAACAAACGAAATGAAATCAACCAGCAGTTTCTAAAAGATTGTAGGCACTATTTGTGTTACGGGAAAAGCTACCATGGCCCCCATTGACACATACCGGCTGCTATTGAAAGTGGGTAGTCCGGTTCTCTCGTGATTACTGTAAGGAGTCCAACAAGCCGATCTGGGCCACCTCCACACACGTCTGGGATCCTCATCAGCTTGCACCACCACAAGCTCGTCATGGAAACAAACTTCATATTTACGGCTGTAAGTCGAAAAGAGAGAGATACACTCGTGCATGTTGGTGTCGCCGCTGCAGTTCCGTACGCGATGATACAACTGTACCGTGCTTGTTAGGGAATGGAAGTATGATTGATAGCGGTGGCTACAGGGCGAGAAAATTCTTATTTTCTAGCGCAAGGTGGCAGAACTGCCCAGTGTGTTCCTGGGAATTTTTAAAACGCAGGTTAAACCGTTGAGGGCAAGCGGTGGCGCATTTGGTTGAGGCATTGCGCTACAAGCCGGAAGGTTGCGGGCTGGATTCCTGGTGGGGTCACTGAGATATGGTCCTGAGGTCGACTCAGTCTTCTAGCAGAAATGAGTACCAGGGATATTTCCTTGGAGGTAAAAGTGGCCGGTGTGTAGGGCTGACAAACCTACCACCTTCATGTGCATATTGTTTAGGAACCCTGGGACCTTCAACCTCCTTGAGCCCTAAGGGCCTGTCCAGGCACAGGATAAAAAGTTAAACCGTTAAAATTAAGATGCAAGTTTAGCGTTCTTCCTTTTTAAGTACACTACTGGTGCATGTGGACCGGGTAGCTCAGTCAGTATAGTGACTGGCTACGGACTGGGCGGTCCGGGGATCGTATCCCGGTGAGGACGAGATTTTCCGAACCTGTCCAGACCGGCTGGGGCCCACCCAGCCTCCTGTACAATGGGTACCGGATTTTTTCCGGGGGTAAAGAGCGGCCGGGATGTGACGCTGACACCTCACCCCTTCTAGTGCCGTGGTCAAGAAAGAGTAGAGCTATACCTCTACTCCCCCTATGGGCCGGGCGGCCTGTACAGGGCCTCAGTGCCTGTACTAGGGTGCACTTTACCCTACCTTTTTTTATTGGTGCACACTTTCAAATGAAATCTTTGTAAAGTGTTGCTTACTTTAATTATATAGTATATTCTATTATGATTGTTTTATTATAAATTGAAATGTTTTTAATATCATGTCCTTTGTCATCAGGACATTTCCTACTTTATTTTTGGCCGTACCAATACAACTACATTCGGGCTTTTAACCGGACGTTGTGGAATGTAAACACAGTTTTCGTTTTGCGTTAGCCGGGGTGCTGATAAGTACTTAGCCCAACCAGAAAGGAAACAAGCTCGGAAGCATATCAGGGACTCGCGCGATTTCAACAACATCGAGACGCGAGCTGTCATCAAGGTATTTTTTCCCGCCTGCAAGGCAAGGCGCCGAAGGAAATGGACGCCATTCTGACAGAAACATCCGCTTGTTTTCTTTCCTGGCCGGGCTAAGGACTTACCGGCAACCCTGTAATGAACTGTCCTTGTCCAGCCTTTTCTGTTAGCCTGGCAATCCGAAATTCAAACCGACTTCTGTTTTCGGGCTAATGAAATTTCTACCTGCAGCCGTATTATTCTTCCTCTTAGTCTGGTATCCTAGATTCAGACCTCTTCTTCTGTTTTCGGACTAATGAACTCTCCACGTGCAGCCGTATTACCTTTCCTGTTAGCCTTATGCTCCTGAATTCATACGTCATATCCTGTTGGAAGAAGCTAGAGCTGCTCCTTTATCAGGATCATCGCACACTTCGGAGATTATGGTAATATTGTTTGCTCTGTTAGGGAAGGCCAGAAGATGAAAAATAACTCAGAACTGGGTGTGAAAATATTTATAACTGTGACGTTCGACTTGCTTGTTTTTTAATTTCTGGTATTACCATTCAATAATGTGGGCCCGGTAGCTCAGTCGGTATAGCGACTGGCTACGGGCTGGACGGTCCGGGATCGAATCCCGGTGGGGACGAGATTTTAGGCCTGTCCAGACCGGCCCTGGGGCCCACCCAGCCTCCTGTGCAATGGGTACCGGGTCTTTCCTGGGGGTGAAGGGCGGCCGGGGCGTGCTGCTGACCACTCACCCCCTTCTAGTGCCGCGGTCATGGAAGAGTAGAACTATACCTCTACCCACCCACTGGGTCACACCGGGCCTGTAACGGGATCACTTTACCTTTACCTTTTACCATTCAATAGTACACCGATAAATCGGCGTTAATAAAATGGCTGAAGATTTCCACGTCGTACATATCCAAGGTCACGGTATCGGATAAGCGTGTCTATCTGTTATGCGTGCTACTCGATCCCGTCTCCGCGCAGCGTGCGAAATGTGTTTCTCATACATCGCGCCCGCCTGATTTTGTTGCTGTTCAGTGAGCTCTAACTACGTCAAAACAAGCATTGAGCACTGTTTCTAGTCCTTGCGTACGTTTTCTTGGCCGGCTCTTGGGCCCTCCCCAGCCTGATCCCCGATGGGTACCAGGGTTTCTGTCCGCCGAGCCTAAAGCATTCAAGGTCTAAAGCTGACCGCTCCATCTGATGCAGGGGTTAGGAATGTGTGGGGCTGTACCTCCAGTCTCCCTTTCCGTCTTCATGGCCCATTGCTGCGGCATAGGACAATTGTTTATCTTTACCAAAAGACCCCTTGCTACTTAGATTCAGCCTTGTATGTACAGATGTTGTCCTGAATCGTGTGATGAACTTTGCAAGGTAACTTGAAACCGGACCTTCTGTTATCGAAAGTTGTTAAAACTGGAGCAACAAGACTGAGGGACTGAGGCTTATATTCGTTGGTATTTAATTTACATCCTTGATAAAAGTGGATGCAATCCTTGATAAAAGTGGACGCAGGCCCTAGTGCAGTGGGATTTCCATACTGCAGTCTTCGTACTTTGCACATTTCTATGACCATGATATACGGATATTGCATATAACGTCTTGTGTACAAAGCATATTGTACTATGTACGCATGCATTATCCTGCACAGTCAGTCTTCGCAGTTGCCTTCGGCATTAGGCATTTGAAAAATGTTTCGAATTGAAGGCCATGTAACTCTCTTCCATTACACCAATCCCCCCCCCCTTTTAGTCCACCCTGTTCAACGTACTCATAGTAAGTGTAGAAGTTCATTGCTACACCTGATCACACTCAGTGACACATACGCGTGCGCACGGTAGGATTCGTCTGGAAGAGGGATCGGCCCGTCTTGGATGCAACACACAACACTCACAACAAACAGACCTCCACGCCCCCGCCGGGATTCGAACCCGCAATCCCAGCAACCGAGCGGCCGCATACCTACTCATTAGACCGTGCGGGCACTGGGGTCGGATGAAATTACGTTTCGCTGAATTTTGCTTCATACTTTTTGGTGTGCCTCTTCCAGTTTACCGCATCTTTTCCGGTAGTTTCGAAAATGAATCGTATGGATGGCGTGACATAACTTTGCTATTATGCCTTTTTGTTATGCACTTCGTACAAATGACGCATAAAAAATACAATGATTTGGGAATGGGTTTTAAAATTTTGGGACCATTTTACATTTAAACCCCTGTGCCACTTGGAAACATACCTATTTGTGTGGAAATGCTTGTGTATGATTTACTTAGGAACGCTGACTGTAGCTCACATTGCATGTTGCTGAATGTTAGTGTGATTAGAGAATAACGAAAGTGAGATGGAGGAAATCGGTGTTGGCCTAGTGTAAGCCACCACCCTGGAATTTGCCTGGACGGACTAAGTAAAATCATGAATGTCTTGTTGATACAGTATGTGAACCAGAGGAAATTCGAAAACCGTCTCCCCTCTCCCCGAATACCAGTCCCGAAACGTTTCCACCTGAAATAATGACATAAGTCCCTTTGTCTGTCATCATAAGTTAATGAGACTTTTACTGTTCGTGTTGCAAAAAGGAAAGCAAAGAAATTAGCAGAAGAAACGAGTTGTCTTATTCGTAAAAAGGTACTGGTTGAACAAAAGATCGGGACACTGTTGCAGGTTCCTTGGATCCTGAGGAGCTGTCCCTGGAAGCCACTGGTAGCCCACTTAGCAGTCCTCCGCAGCCGGAACCGGAAGGGACAGCAGACCTTCCCACGAAGCACGAACCCAGCCTTAGTCCTGGACTCGCTACAGCCGCCACCGGAGTCAGTACGAACGTGTGCGAGGACTCCAGCAACACAAGTAGCATCATCATGTACCCGTCCTCGGGCAGTGTGCCTCACACTGCCGGAAATACCGGACCGGGCAAAATCAGCTACCGCGGCATCTTTACTACTACCTCCAGTGAGAGCCCCGTCGCCACGAGTATGGGCCCAAACGTGGGCGGAAGTATCACTGGCCTTGGCACAGGCCTCGCTGCTACCTCACCGACAAGTCAAGGCATCAACCATTGGATACTCCCAGACAAAACAATATTCCCTCCCCTGTTTGGTCTCCTGGGCCAGCAACAATCTCAGCATCCTCCTCAGTCAGCAGCGTCACCTCAACAGCAGTACCCATCTGCCAGTCCCAGTCCCGCTGGGGCGCACTACGACGACGGATCTCAGCAACAACAGCAACAGCAGCAGCAGGAAGACCTGATGGGACTCAGCATTGAATGTGGACCCGCGGGCAACATGACGCTCAAGCAGCCTACAACTTATTCCAGCTGCAGCGGGGGAGCGGTACCAACTATTGGAAACGTTCAACAGCAGCAGCAGGAGCTGGCATACAGCCGGGTGGGACAGAACCTCGTGCCCTCGGCGGCCAAGTATCAGTGGCTGGACACACAAGTTGTGGCCGGCTACGGCGCTGGGATGTCTGTTGCGGGACCTTCAGGACTCATTCCCAAGCAGGAGCCTTTCAGTGCCTGTTCGGGGGGTGGTAGTGGGACGTCAGGCAGTGTAGGGGGTGGAGGGGGTAGTGTTGGTGATGTGCAGCCGCAAGCTCAAGAACAGCAGCAGCAACATGGAGGGAATTTCTCGGTGCAACTTGCGGAATACAACCCGTCCACAAGTAAAGGTCACGAGATCTTGTCGCAGGTGTATCAGCACTCGTCAGTGCCGCTCAAGTTGGTACCAGTGAAACCCAGGAAGTATCCAAACAGACCGAGTAAGACGCCTGTACACGAGAGACCTTATGCATGTCCGGTTGAAAACTGCGATAGACGGTTTTCCAGATCAGACGAGTTGACACGTCACATTCGGATCCATACAGGACTGAAACCATTTCAATGTCGGATTTGCATGAGATCTTTCTCCAGATCCGATCACCTTACAACGCACGTCCGAACGCACACAGGAGAGAAACCATTTCAGTGCGATACATGTGGACGGAAGTTTGCGAGAAGCGATGAGAAGAAACGTCACGCAAAAGTTCATCTCAAACAGAGGCTCAAGAAAGAGAGCAAGCTGATCGCAGGAAGCTCTGGAGGCTCGTCGGCAGCCGGTGGAAGCCAGCAGCAGCAACAGGCAGCGCATCACCTGCATCCGCACCACATGCACCCTCATCACCACCACCATCACCACCACCATCATCAGCCCACCGCATCAACCAGTGGGATCCAACAGCAACAACACGCAAGTTCGTCAGACGACAGTCTCACCATGCCCGTTGTCACGACCTCTCTATAAACTCTGATACATGGAAGAAGCATGTGATGGTGAAAAATGTGTTCTCTTTAATCCTTTTCGTAATGTTCCATATATCCCTATCCATATGTTAACTGTGATCTTTCGCGACACCGTTAAGGAATATGAGAAGTTAAATACGGGGAAGTTATTTTATGTAAATAAACTGGAATGTCCCGCGTTGACATAATAAGTTTTGTGTAGTCATCACTGAAGAAAGATGCACGTTTTACTGCGAACGGTAAACAGACAGATGACGGTGTTTTTGTTTCCTATTGGTTTGTTGTTCAATTCTCTGTTGTCATTTGACGAAATGAATTATAAATTGTTGTACGTGTATTGTTGGCGCTTTGTGGAGAAACGAGGTGATGCAATTGACGCTGTCGTAATATTTCTTTGTTATGTAACATGACAAATTATTTGTTTTTTAAATATAAGTCGAGCTGTTGCATTTTGATTAAGGTTAATATACAGATGTACTTTTAAAAATGTACTCTTACTATTATTCTTTTTTCACGTTGCCAAAAAAAAAATTGTATAAAATAGAAAGAACTCATCACCTTCTGTCAGTTATAAGGGGCCGGATGTGTAAAGCTGTCCGCCCACCTAACAGAAATGTCCTATTTTTGTACAATTTTAATTTGATTAATTTGGTTCTTTGTTCTTTTCTTCCGATTAAGTGCTGTGTTGTGTGACATATTTGTTGCTTTAATTTTCGTTTGCCGGCCGGTAAAACGGCTTTAACATAGTGGAGAAGAAACAAGAAAATAACTAATGGCTTTAATTAATGTTTATAAGATTATATAAAATGCTATGTATTTACACTTTTTATAACTATACCAAACTTTGTAGGGGCGGCGGACTCTTAAACGAAACGTTGGAGGGGTGTCTTCACACTAGAGGCAAGACTGCCCACGTTTCCTGGCATGAAAAAATATGTGCGAGCAGGAGTGCATAAATTGTCCCCCCCCCCCAAAAAAAAATCAACCAAATACCCCAAAAATCCAAGCCCCCAAAAGGGTCACACACACAAACC
>Ga0123352_10018444_pt1 | contig 11119 bp, 5 predicted proteins | sample TergutLab28metaG_FD_89700 | JGI IMG/M metagenome (GOLD analysis project Ga0123352, IMG submission 89700) | Labiotermes labralis P1 segment gut microbial communities from Petit-Saut dam, French Guiana - Lab288 P1 | ecosystem: Host-associated > Arthropoda: Insects > Digestive system > Gut ... | reverse complement strand
TATATATATATATATATATATATATATATACATACATATATTTTGAAAAGTCTTATCATCATTATACCAGTTAGGTTAATTCTGCCGCGAAGCAGAGGAGCTTCTTTCCAAACTCGACTCCGAAGTACCAGATGTACGTTGCTGGCCTTTTGTACCTGAATGAAAATTTGGGAAAAGTTTTTCCCTTATTCCTCAATTTTCTTCACCATCACCTTCCACATCTGTCCATATTTCAAGCACGAATAATCATCTGCAACATCTTTGTGTCCTGACTGCAAGTTTAGAGCCTCCTGATACACTTAATAAGTCTCAGTACTCCTGCGGATAAGCTAATGAAGAAACCCATTACTGCAAAAACCACAGAAGATGGTGTAGTGCCCTATATTCCGTCCAGAATCATTCGCCCTGAACTTGTATTCGTAAAAGGCCAGTTACGAACCTTAACCTTTTGGCGCCGGAATTATTTTTTTTATTTTAGCACACCCTGTATATAAAATTTGAATAATACAGGAACCAAATACGTTAGAATTATGAAACAAACTGCATTTTGAAGAGAAAAAAACGGAGAGTATACACAATGTTTAAAATATTCGGTACTTATATTTGTTGAATAAATATATAAAATGCTACTTTGGAGGTTAGCGGTGCGGTACGTCAACTATAGTTCACGTTAGGTGTCTAAAGGTTAAATATTTGAAGCACAATGGTTACTATATGCACAACTTAATTTGGCATTAATATCTCTAAAATTATCCCACATATTATATTTATGCTTTCACTTGGTATTTACGAAGTGATGTCAAGTCTATTGAACATTGAACCCTATGTCGATTCAGAAGTTGTGGCGATTTTACTGTACACACACAGTGTTCAAGAGACCTTATTTAGACCCACATACAGCCTGGCCGATTCGATTCCATTTTAGAACATCACACTGCTCTCCTAAATGTTGGATTACAATGCCATTCCCACCGCTATATCCCTTTACAGTCTGGAAATTTATGTGGAGCTAGAGACCAAAAAGGGGCTAGGCCGCCTGGTTGTTGAAGTTTCTAGTTCACACACACACACACACACACGCACACGTGCACGCACACACACACACAAACACACACACACACACACACACATGGCAGGACTGATCTGAATGAGTGATCAGCTCTTGGCAATGGCCGCTACCTATACAAGATAAAAATATCCATGCCATCAGCGGAATTCGAACCCGAGACCACAGTAATCAAAAGACCGCAGATCTACACCTTAGACGGTATGACCACCGGGATCGGCAGTCTGAGAAATACAGCGACTGATTACATTTTAACTCAGGCCAAGAAATTATTTTTTTATGTTGCCTTTTCTACACACCTTCACTCTCGATTGACAGGATTCTCAGAACAAATATCTTCTCCTTAGTAGACAGAACAAAGTGAAGTTCATAATAAAAATACAGTACGTATTCTGTGAGTTACTAAGATAATTTTAAAATGTCATTTCAATTAATTTAAGATTCGGAAGGCTATTATGCTCGTACAGCTGTTAGTGTTAGTGTCAGGTGTTTCCTCAGCCACAAATGTTTTGACACCATAGATCCGCTACAGGTGATTTTGGAGACTTCTCTGTGAATAAAACAATAAACTGAAATGTTGGCCACACTGTCTACGTTAATGCATCGAGTGGATTTAATCACCTACGCTGAAATACAAAATGCTGCTATGTAATGACAAAGAAAATATCTGTCAGCTTTCCTCAAATATTCTTAAAGAGACAAAGAAAAGAGGCAGACCGTTAAGCAGACGGTAAGAAATTGTATACGCCTCGTCTTTCCTTACTTGCAACAGAATTTCGAAGCGCATGTTACTGAATTTGTCGTCATACAGGTAATTGCGAGGCATTGTGTATCAACACTGCAAAGCAGGAAACAGCCCTTTCATTATAGAAGTGATTCACTTTCCTCGAATCCACCGACATAACAGCCATCGGAACAAAGATCTATTGACGGTAGTTGTGTTTCCTGTTGCAATAATTTTTAGAAATATAATTTCTACGAAAAGCAGGAACTTTTAACATTTCTCCCACACATAACGTAAACAATACGGGATCTCATACAAAGTTATACCGTACAGCGTGTGCAAATGCTGTTCGCGGGGGCGAAGTCAGAAAAGAGGCTAGAACTTTCATCCCCATTAAGTAAGTGTGGTCGGTACACAACGCATAAATGCTCCTCACTGCCGTACTTTAAAGAACTCAACATGTTCTACATACAGACTGGACGTAAAATAAACGGAAATGATTCTGTATATTTGTCTTAAAATCTTATCATCATCGATTTATTTTGTATTTTTGAAGTCTCTTGTCAAAATTAGCTAGTATAAAACCAAGAAGGCGCACAAAACTTGCCAATCACAACCACACTTTATTTAATTAAAATTATGTTTATCTGATTATTAAAATTATATGGAACAGTAATAAGACCAATAGTGACCTATGCAACAGAAACATGGGTGCTGAAAGAAAATATAATTCAGAAACTGCTAGTCTTTGAGAGGAAAATCTTAATAGGAACATTAGGGCCTACGAAAGAAAATCAAACATGAAGGATTAAAAACAATGAAGAATTGTACAAACTGATAAAGCACGAAAATGCAGTCAACTACCTTAAAGCCCAGAGACTAAGCTGGTTCGGCCATATATAAAGAATGCCTGAACCCGGGGCAGCTAAGAAGATATTTAAATGGAATCCCTTAACCACGAGACCAAGAGGAAGACCCAAATAGAGATGGGAGGACAACATCATACAGGACCTTAGTCAAATGAAGATCAAAAATTGGTTAACCTGTGTCCAGGACAGAGCAAAGCGGAAGAATGTCGTTGAGAGGGTCAAAACCTCCAACTAAAGGTTCAGCGCCTGAAGAAGAAGAAGAAGAAGAAGAAGAAGAAGAAGAAGAAGAATGTTTATCTGATTAAAAAGAGTATCGTAGTAAAATGCAAATTTTTGCCCTTCGTTATGTTCGTTCGAATGTTTATCAATAAAATTATTAAAATTAAAAAACGTCGAAGTGTAGTTAAACCAGTAACGTATAAAATAATATGTCGATTATTTCTTCGGTAAGAACTGCGCTCTACTGGGTTATTACGCAGAGAGTAGTGGTAAATTCTTACCAAACTTTCGGGACTGAAACGTCGGTAAGAAATTACCACTTCTTGCCACACAATAACCCAGAAGAGCGCAGTTCTTATCTACCTCGCGGCCACAGCCTAAAATCATGCACATTTCTTCGGTAATTTACCAACACTTTCCATTGCAGAGATAATACAAGGGAGGAAAGAAAGGTGGTCATTCCACTACTCGGAGGTACAAAGTTGGCCCTAGCGTCAAGTGGCTAGGGAAAACCACGAAGCCATTCAATCATGATCGTCAGTAATGCTGAAGACATGTCTAGAGGCAGACTGGTGACGAGAACAATGAATAAGGGAGGGCCATTAAGCTTTCTAATGACCCTTGCATGGAGTTACTGGTAAAAGTAGAAGGTAGAGTTATTTTTGTACACGCCATGAAGGCGTTTATGGTGAGTGGCAATATAGCTGCACTCATTATTACCCTCGGCACTAGATGATGAGGAGTGACTAGCCTCACCCCCAGGAACATCCCCGAAATCCCCAAAACAGACTTGGTGTGCTGCAGAGCCGATTTCGACGTTCCTGCTTAGGGCTGCCAGTTCTGAAAATATATTTTTGTCCCATACTGAATACAGAAACATCTGGATACCAGGAGTGTCACTGTCAGTATCCAGTGACGGAGAGATCTTGTTGCAATACCACAGATTTTCGAACCTCCAGAAACTGGTCCTTTCTAACACGTGCGAAATTTCTTCCATCTGACAGGAAGCCGAAGTGAAGTCATGTCACCTAAAACTGGACCTGGCTAATCAACAGAACTTTAAAAAATTCTTGTGAAGAAGTCACAATTTTTTTAATTACAAAATCTCCCCAAGAACTAAAGTACTAGGAATTTTAATTGATACTGAACTCCAAGAAATACTCATCTTCTTCCTACTCAGATGTGTGTGTGTGTGTGTGATTGAGTGACTGATTTCGTGTGGGTGGATCTCTGAATATATTACCAACACGTAAAATCTAACATTAAATTCTCAGAGGCGCAATGAGAATCGAAGAGCTAATGCTCTAATTTAATTTCCTTTAGTTGTGTTATCGTAACAAAAGCCATGAATATAGGCTAAACACACATGTTAACATCGTACGAAACCCAGTTGTATGAGTAAAATAGTCACAAATCTCGTGACTGCTATAAAATAAACATTTATTTGAAATATGACTAAAGAAACTGTTGGATTAACACAGACCATACGTGGGAAAGCTGACTAATGTTTCGGGTTTGAGGTTTTTTACTATGGTGAAGATCGATATTTTGGTCGTCTGATTTGTATGGTGAGGTTAATTCAGTCAAAAACACAACTATAAATATATGGCTAAATGATGGTGTTTATTAGCAATGGAAAAACTACATGTTTCGCCCTATAGGGGCCATCTTCAGGTTTTTACAACTTTCTTGCTAAAAGAGTTTTATATAATATGCCTAAACCGAGTTGTGATGTTGAGATCTCATCATCATTTTACGTGCGTTTGTTAAGCTAAACTTAGCTTAACGGTTTAGGCATATAATATATGAAACTCTTTTAGCAAGAAAGTTGTCTAAACCTGATGATGGCCGCTGTAGGCCGAAACATGTAGTTTTTTCAATGCTAATAAACACCATCATTTAGCCATATATTTATAGTTGTGTTTTTGACTGAATTTACCTCACCATATAGTTTAAACACACAACGGGGATGGCACACCTCAGAATTACGTCTGATTTGTGATAGCTAGATGTCCATCTTACAGATCAAAGGTATGTATAACCCAGAAATAAAAAATACATATACTGATGATTAATAACTTTTAATTTGTAATCAGTAGAAGATATAGAAATGAAAATATTTCAATTCAAGTTATACTGTCCGAAGACATGCATACAGTAATAGATCTTTTCAATAAGTAGGAATATGTAACGTATTCTAACATGCCGTTCAAATAAAACCTCCTTTTCTGGCCTGTGATTGGGTGGGGCACTGAAATATGAAGCATGATCGCAGTATGATTTAAAAATTACGCCACAATACCTACATATTTTTACACACAAATTTATTATTGAATTGAGTGTTTAATAATGTAGCTGTTGTTGACTGCAAAATCCCCTATAAGTCGCCTAACGCAAATTGCCGTGTGTTACATTTGATGGCTTAATACCTTGCCATAATCACAAACAGAATGTACAATCCCACCAAGGAGCAGGAAACATGGTTAATAAATAATACGGGAACCATGGTTGCGCATAACCAATCAGCTGTTTCAAGGAGGAGTAAGGAGAAATTAATCCGTCATAAATTGGTTTCAGGGAGCCAAGTTATGTTCCTTCGGTGGCAGGCTCAGTAAGTCTCTCTTCCGAGTGGTTATCTAGATGTGATCGCACAACATACGGCTGCTTTATGGCATATTCCATATTGATTCCTAACTAAATTCTCTTGCAGCTTTGTGCTGTAGGACTTGAAAGCAAATTTCATCACGCATAACGCCAGAACTTCTGCCTAGTTTCGCTCACGCTAGGGGAGCTTTGCAAACAGATCTGTCTTTTGTAACTGCCTCACCTTTGAGAAACACCTAAAGGGAGTTCGTTCGTAAAATATAAGCAGGTAAATAAAAGTGTCAAGGGGCTACATCTGTTATTCACGCAAAGATTTATTAATTTGTCAAATTTCACAGAGATACAAAGTGTTTACCTCTTACTTTACGCAGCAGAGATGAGATATATTGTAGTTTATTTGGTGATGTCTGCATCTATATTATATGGATGCCACAGCAGATGGAAAAGTGGGAATGTGTAACGTTCACTTGTAGAGGAAATTCCCGGACTGCCCAGGAATGGAATCGGAGAATGCAGTGGGAGACAAAATCGGCCAATTTAATTAGCACAACAACTAACGCACATAAATACAATTTTTTACATTAAAACATTTAAAATCGCTCCAACATATTTCGATCCTAAGATCATCTTCAGGGAGCTACACTGTTCCTTGCTAAAGTCACATGCTGCCACAGCACCAAGTTAATATAAGAAAATTAATCAGCGTGTGTTTTAAAAAATGTGACTTTAGCAAGGAACAGTTTAGCTCCCTGAAGATGATCTTAGGATCGAAATATGTTGGAGCGATTTTGAATGTTTTAATGCAAAAAAAAATTATGTATGTGCATTAGTTGGCGTGCTAATTAAATGACTGTACGAAATGCACGGTGCAACGATAAAGAAAATCGGCCAATATTCACCTTGTCTACATTGTATGCGTGATTACGGATAATTGTTTGTGTTACTGAAATGGAAGTCGGTTATATGAAGACAAATAAATTGTGTCGCACAACTAGCTGGCAATAAGATGAGAGGGCGAATTACAGGTCACTCTGTGGAACCAACACTGAAGTTAATACTTTGAAATATAAAAGTTAACTCTCTGATCTTTACTAATAATATATGTTGGATTGTTGCTGGGGAAGTAGAGGGACATTAGAACGAGTATCACAGAAATAAGCTGACAGAACATGAACTGGATTAATTTGACTCAGGATAAGAACAAGTGGCGGGACTTCGTAAGCGCCGTATTGATATTTCGGGCTCCGTAAAAAGCAGGACATTTTTTGAGTAGTTGGGGAGACACTAACACCCTCAGAAGAGCCCTTCTGCTTGGAATCAGTTGGTTAGTTGCTGGAGATGATATTTCCTGTTAGAAGATACATCAACGAAAAAGGTAATATTTCAAGAAGATGAGAAACAAATAGCTGTTTCAACCACATCCACATTTTCTTAAAGAGCTAATGACGATTTTTTTAATTTTAATACATGTACCGTTCATCATTTATTATTATTTATTATAAACAACATATGCACAATTATATTATAACAGTATATATCACAACAGCCTTCTTGTGCAATCTATACTGCTACACGTTTCGACACTTTCGTGTCATCATCAGACAATTTAAATACAACACGTCAGTCAATAACACAACACTTTATTGTACACAACAAAAATAGTGTATTGTTAGGGCGTCATGTTTCGACCTTTATTAGGTCATCTTCAGACCTCTGGGAAAACAGATCCAAGAACTATCTCTGTTTCAATGCATTATGGGATCCCAAATGCTTACAAATTTTTGTTAAGCATTTGGGATCCCATAATGCATTGAAACATAGACAGTTCTTGGATCTGTTTTCTCAGAAGTCCTGAAGATGATCTAATAAAGGTCGAAACATGTCGCCCTGACAATATACTAATTTTATTGTATACAATAAAGTGTTGTGTTATTGACTGAAGTGTTTTATTTATATGCTATAACACTTCGGGACGGAAAACATAAAAAATCAAGACAGTTTATGTCCAGTGCCTTGCTAAGGTACACACGTTCTTCAAATTGCAGCCGTTGAAAAATACGGTTTATGAAATTAAGATTTTTCACCTCCAGCTTATATAAGTTCTCAGATTGTAGCAGTTGAAATCACAAGAAATTTTATAAAATTATTACGAGGTCACAATATTGCCGTTGTTACTATAATATAGAATAAAATTTTTCGGTGTTACGATCTCTTACAATCAGTATGTAGCTGTGGCTACATATACAATCCCTTTGTTGATGTTGCTATTACACGCCAGACCAGCACAACAATAACATCAACAAAAGGATTGTATTTGCAGCCACAACCACAAACTGATCGCAGGAGAGTGTAACCCCGAAAATATTTTATTCTGTTTTATTGTAAAAACGGTAATACTGTAACATTTTCATAATTACATAAAATTTCTTGTGATTTCAACAGCTAAAATCTGAGAACTTATATAAGCTGGAGGTGAAACATCTTAATTTTATGAACTGTGTTATCAACGGCTGTAATTTGAAGAAAGTGCGTACCTTGGCAAGGTATTGGATGTAAACTGTCTGATGATGAAATGAAAGTGTCGAAACATGTGGGAGTGTAGATTACACAAACAGACTGTTGCGATATTTGAATAAAGGTAGACCAACTTGATGACACTTGCTTTATTACGTCAATTTACTGCTCAACATGTTTCGGATGTTAATAGTCGCAAGCTCCTGAAGATGAATGTATTAACATCCGAAATATGTTGAGCAGTAAATTGACATAATAAAGCAAGCGTCATCAAGTTGGTCTACCTTTATTCAAATATCAAGATGACGCACGGTCCAATACGCATAAGATTACGCATAAGACTGTTGTGATATATACTTTTATAATATAATTGTGCATATCACTTTAATTATCAGCCAACTAAGGCACTTACATAGAATCTCACATTAAAACACTTAAAATCGCTTCGACATGTTTTGATCCTAAGATTATCCTCAAGGACCTACGTTGTTCCTTGCTAAGGTCAAAGGAACAACGTAGCTCCCTGAGGATGATCTTAGGATCGAAACTTGTCGGAGCGATTTTAAGTGTTTTAATATAAGCGCCTTTGTTTGTTGATAATTAAAGTGATTCTACGAAATGTACGGTGCAACAATAAGGATAATTGTGCCTGTGTTGGTTATAAAAAAAATAAAAAAACCTAATGATATGGTTTCCAAACGAGGGGTTTAACAATTTCAGTTTCGTACCCAAGCACAGCTAAGAACGCAACATGCAATACTTCACAACATTCTAGCTTCCCCGCTATACCGCGCTTCACTTAGCGCTGTTTCGTTATGGCACTCTTGCCAGATTGTCTTTTGTTATTGTTTTTCGTTTACTTTTCGCAGAAATGTTACGACGTTGAACGGCTTTCCGAACCCTTAACTCGACCCCGTAGTGACTACATTTGTAATTCGGCTCCATTTCCTTCAAATGTCACAATAAACCTCCTGTCTAGTCATCTCTGCAGTCCATTACATTTCCAATAATGATATAAAAATCTATTTTTTTTTTTTTGGTATTCCACATAAAGCATCGTGACGTTCGGGTGTTCCGCGAAATACAACAGTTCGGAAACCAATGAGTTAACCAACAGATGTCATGTGCACATGAAAACCACCGTATTAAGGCCGCTCTGACTTATCTGTCTCTTCGTATTGTGCACTAGAAGACGAGTAATTCCCACGAGGCACAGTCTTTGACATTAGCCCCTTGGCCATATCTTAGGTCGAGAGGGAAAGTGTGTTTGATATCGCACAAGCTCTCCGTCTCACAGCGCCTAATGTAATTGGAGTTTACCTTCGGTGCTAATCACTTCCGTAACAAAGAGAATACCCCGACAACAGTTCAGTGAATGTAGACTCCAGTCTTGTAATTCGATTAAACTACAGTACATCATACTGGCCAAGTAAAACCCATTACATATTACACATAGAATACTGTCAAGTTGTGGATCTTCAGGTATAGAGAATTAAATTGAAAATCGACTCCAGATTCACCGCAAGCAACGGCCTTCTCTCATATGATATATGGTATGGTGCGGTATGGTGTGGTATGGTATGTAATGGTATATGATATAATATATGATATGATACAATATGATGATATATGATACGATACGATATGATATATATGTTATATATGATATAGTATGTTATGATATATGATACGATTTGATATACTATAAGATATGATACAATATAATATAATATAAAATAAAACGTAATAAACTTACAGCATGTGGCAGTAGGTGATGGAATTGAACCCCTTCAAGTCTCGGCCATGTTTAACACCTGGTGAACCGATGATTAAACTCTGTTTGAAGTTCTTGTTTAGAAACTTCCGATACTGCGAGGCAACTTTAAGGACAGCTGCATAACTCACATAACGCCAGTACTATCGTTGCGCGTTCAAATGCGTCAAGGTGTCCAGTTTTATCTGCTGCCTGTGACAGGCGCGTGAAGTACAGTAACCCATAAATTTCTTTTGTTCGTGAGTAAGCAGTACAGATTACTATAAGGTATTTTAATCGTGGAAAGCTCTAAAAGGAAGAAGCTGTATGAGAAGTTTCGTTTGAAATTTAGAATAGGTTTTCCGGTGTTTCATTTCCTTCGAAATCAAGCATGTTCGAGAGCTGAAGGAGATCATTTCTAGCACCTACTCTTAACACGCGGTAATTGTGGTTATGTCATGTATATCATATGCGGAAATATAAAGCGTTAAATTTGCCTTGCATATCAGTCCGGTTTTCAATTGAACTCTCTGTATGTACCATGATGCAATATGACCGACCAAGAGTTACAAACTGTACCAGTGTACATCACACTGTCACTAAAATGCCCGAAATATTCCTGATCAACATTTACTCTGTGTGTATATCAAGAAACACAAATATGGTATTGAGATTCATGTTTACTGTCTAGTCTGTAGGTGCTACTGAATTGTTACAAATTTTACTTAGAAATTAACTGAAACATTTTGACGTACACAGTGTAAATACAAAATGGATTATGTATTACTGGATAGTACATGGACTTTTCGTTGTTATATAATTTCGTTCCTTTGCATAACTACAAATTCATATACAAATAACACGATGGTAAAAGCTAATATTGAGAGTTTACATACATAACTCTGTTCCATTAGCTTTTCGTGACCAATAGGAAATTCTGTACTGATTTACCCCTGTTATTTGTTTTAAAACGTGTCATGATTTGTGTGGTAATTACTACATACAGGTTGCTGACATTAAAATACGTGACTCGTTGAGGGTTAACTTTAAATTGAAGACTTAACGACGCTTGTGTAAAAGTATTTCAGATTTCTACGATATTGATTTTATGTTCATCACGACATTTCGAGGTGTTTGTCGAAAAACAGATTGTTAAATGCGTTGAGTTATTGTGTAATAGGCTGCTAAAGTTATTGTGCAATAGGCTGCTAAAGTTATTGTGCAATAGGCTGCTAAAGTTATTGTGTAATAGGCTGCTAAAGTTATTGTGCAATAGGCTGCTAAAGTTATTGTGCAATAGGCTGCTAAAGTTATTGTGCAATAGGCTGCTAAAGTTATTGTGCAATAGGCTGCTAAAGTTATTGTGCAAT
>Ga0123352_10018442_pt1 | contig 11121 bp, 5 predicted proteins | sample TergutLab28metaG_FD_89700 | JGI IMG/M metagenome (GOLD analysis project Ga0123352, IMG submission 89700) | Labiotermes labralis P1 segment gut microbial communities from Petit-Saut dam, French Guiana - Lab288 P1 | ecosystem: Host-associated > Arthropoda: Insects > Digestive system > Gut ... | reverse complement strand
TGATTGGTAATTTAGAGTGATTTGAGATGTTTTTGATGGAAGATCAAAGATGTCTGTTATCTCACGCCGTGTTGATTGGTAATTTAGAGTGATTTGAGATGTTTTTGATGGAAGATCAAAGATGTCTGTTATCTCACGCCGTGTTGATTGGTAATTTAGAGTGATTTGAGATGTTTTTTGATGGAAGATCAAAGAAGTCGGTTATCTCACGCCGTGTTGATTGGTACTTACTTTCTTCGAAACGTCTCTTAATTAAATACGAGTCGACATTGCGTTATGTCCCTGAAAACTTAATCTTTCCACACCTGTTTCGTAGAAAACTGATAGGACGCAACAGGAGACTGGATAGTAGCAAGGCCTCCTTTACTCACGTGCGAGAACACGAACACAAGAAATCGACTGTTCTACACATCAGTGGCTCCCTGGGTAGCTGCGAAACGTAGCGGTGTACGTATTCATATTCTGTGCTCTTACTGGACATCTTCGAAATCCGGCTCATTTGCTACGCTAAAAGGACACACACGTACCCTTGTATTGTATATTGCATTTATTTAGGGCGTACGTTTCATGTAAGCCGATCTCACTGGCCGCGCGGTATAACGAGTGGGTCTGCGGTCGATGGCTTGCTGGAATTGTGGGTTCGAATCCCGCCGGCAGCGTGGAAATCTCTCTCTCGTGAGTGTTGTGTTATCAGGTAAAGGTCTATACGACGGGCTGATCACTTAGTCCAGAGGAGTCTTACCGAATGTGGCGTGTCTGTGTGTCATAGTGAAGCCTCGACAACGAGGGTACCCTGGTCCACTAGGGGCTGTTGCGACATGCGATATTTCAAGCGTTTATTAATAACTAACACATAACACTGTGTCAGGTAAAATGTACCTATTAGTTTTTATTACGGATATTTCAGCATGTTTCTTTTCTTAAAGAAGCGCGATCAGGGATTTTACCAAATTATGGAGATAAGTGTACTGTAGTTGTTATTCACAAACAGATATTTCCATTAATTATAACAAGTGAGCTCCAGACGTGGTCTCCATGTGGTTTATGAAGGTCCCTAGTCCTATTAATCAGATAGAGGTTGTTCAGCCTGTAGCCAAACCACTGAGTAATGTTGTTCGTAAATATAAAATTTAGTTTTAGCAGAGCTGAGTGATATTAATGATAGGAATGTCGACTGTCTTGAAGGAAGCAATTAACATGGATAACATGTGCATGTATAATTAGTTTCCACTACCATTCGTATTATTACTTTTATTGTGGTACATTTGGTGGTCTACCTAACTAACCGGGCCGTATGTTGTTTTCCTTACTTTCGTTGTTACTTTTTACCTTCTCAATAATTATTATTCCTATCCTGTTACTTTATTTACTCCTTTATATTTCTCTGTATGTCTGCCTTTGTACATATTCAGTCCTTACTTCTTAAACTGGAGCCGGGATAGCTCAGTTGGTATAGCGACTGTCTACGGGTTGGACGGTCCGGGGATCGAATCCCGGTGGGGGCGAGATTTTCCGCACCCGTCCAGACCGGCTCTGAGGCCCACCCAGCCTCCTGTGCAATGGGTACCTGCTTTTTTCCGGGAGTAAAGCAGCTGGGGTTAGCCGAGATTAGATAAAAAGTAGAGCTATGCCTCTATTCCCCACCTGGGCCTTCGTGGCCCGTTCTAGGGTGAACTTTACTTTACTTTACTTGTTAAACTATAATAGATGTGATACTACTTTCCGTACTACAATAAAGTTTCTTCAACATATACATTCAAAATGTACTGCCTGTATGTTAGTACGGCACACAAAAGGAACCGTTTTGTTTTGTTTGTGAAATAATTTTACTAGCAACTAACTTATCCTTCTCAGCTCTATAAGATATCTGCTATGTACATATTTAAGTGCTGCTGGTTGTCCCAAGAAGCGGTAGCTGAACGCACGTGTTTGCCATGAATCGCGTTCCTGACAGATTTTCCGAGAAGAAATAATAACCAATGCAAAGATGGCAGCGCTGCATACAGCTTCTAGCGTGAAAGTTCGTGTGTAACGGATTTTATGTCTCATTTGCGAAGTAGGAGCAGGTGGGACCACCAGGTTGCAGCAGGAAGGGGATGTGAAAGGCATCTCTGCTTCAGTGGCGTTATAATCCTCAGTTTTGTGGAAGATGTCATGTAATGCCCGTGCTAAATGAAGTCCTGACTTCAAGGGTCTCTGAATGGCTACAGTGTGTAATGAAGGATCGATATAAGGGTTAATGTGGCAGCAACAGCTAAAGTTGGGATTTGTTGGGTTTTACCGGCTGCGTTTCGGCTGCCATTTTCAGTAGAACCAAAACAGTGTTTTTAACCCCTGAATAATACTGAACATGAACTAATTGGGGGTTTATCTCTGGAAACTGCAGGTGCAGTTGGGATTATTATTTAATTTCCTAGGTGAAATTTCAACTGTCAGTTTTAATGAATGACAAGAATTTGTTGTGAGCTCAGTGTAGCGACTCACTACAGGCTGAACGGTCCGGGGATCGAATCAGGGTGGGGGCGAGATTTTTTGCACCCACCCAGACCGTTTCGAGGGCCTACCCAGCCTCTTATATAATGGCTACCATGTCTCTTTACCGGGGACAAAACAGCCTAGGCGTGGTGTTGACCACCCACCCCCATCTAGTGCCAAGGTTGACGAAACACTAGAGCTATTCATCTGCTCCCCCTCTGGTCTTTCGTGGCCTGTTCTAGGGTGAACGTTACGTTATTTTACCAAGGTGTTCTTATTAATCCGTGGAAAATACTGAACACAAAAACACCGGCTTTTGCGAGTATATGGCCGAACGTATCTGTAGATTTTACTACACTGTATTCCTACTCTGTAGTGGGGAGGTCCCGGTGACTATGACAATTGTCCTGCATTTTCTCTGCCCTTCTAGGCAAATTTCAGGGATAATATCTCAAGTTAGACACAGACCGCCTTGTTCCACATACTTTTCAATTCGTTTATTCAGAAAACTTGCTACAATATGAACCTATATGAACTGAGATATTGGAGGTGTACTTTAATAAATCACAAATAAATGCATGGGATCTGTGTCGAATATTTAAAATCGAGTAGGTCCGTCAGTCTAAACCTCAAAACTGCTTGAAACCTTAAGGATAGTACGGAGTAAGTGTAGTCGTTAAAAAAACAGTAAAAAAACGAAAACATCAGACACTCGTATAAACGCAGATATGTGCACATTTACGGAGGTGTAACCGTCTACAGTACATTGACAGATATAAAGGAAGATGATCTATATGGGAATTCCAGTAGCAGTTACACAAGTGATTCAATTACTTCTTCGAAGTACTGAATATTGCACGCTGCTGATTAACTGAGGTAGCCGCGAGTGCACAATGTTATTACTGAAACATTATTATAAGATCAAGGATTTAATTATGATGAAACTGTTAAAACAGGCCTTTGCAATATACAGTATATGACTTTAGGAGAGGCGTTTATAAAATATACATGTATGGAAAGAAACGCGAGGGAATGGAGGAAATTGCATAACGAGGAGATGAATGATCTGTACTCCTCACCCAATATTGTGCGGGTGATAAAATCGAGAAGAATGAGATGAGCTGGGCATGTGACGCATATGGGTGAGGAGAGGGGTGTGTGTAGGGTCTTGGCGGGGAAACCGGATGGAAGGAGACCACTGGGGAGACCTAGGCGTAGATGGGTGGATAATATTAGGATGGATCTCCAGGAGGTGGGATGTGGGTATATGAACTGGACTGGGCTGGCCCAGGATAGAGACAGGTGGCGGACGCTTGTGAGTGCGGTAATGAACCTTCGAGTTCCGTGAAATGCGGGGAATTTCTTGACTAGTTGCAAACCAGTTAGTTTCTCAAGAATGACTCTGCACCGTGGAGTAAGTAAGTGTGGGAAGAAAAGAAATAAGAACTTTAAACAAGAAAGGTGCACAGAATAAATAAGCCCCGAGATATGAAAGCGAGTTAGGCAAGAGAGAATTCAAAAGTGTGACGGTATAAATTTTAGAAGCTAGAAGTCGGGGTATAAAATCAGTAAAATGATTCTGTGGAATGCAGTGTCTTTGTTTTTTCAAATGATTGTACATTGTCTGTACAAAATTAATATTTAGGTCAAAGAATGATGAAAATTCATAAGAGATTAAGATATAAAATATGTTTTAGTGCTGGAAACCACTGTGTACCCAATCTTCTGTGAAGGAACAGGTGACCGGAGAAATTAGCATAAGCCTCTTCCATAATGTCCGCTGATTTGTGTTACAGATTGCACCGAAAGCGAATAGTGTAAAGGTAAAGGGAGATGAGTTTTTTCTGATGTCGGTGTTTGCCAGCAACCACGATGCGGTGATGATATCGACCAGTGGGTTCACTGCAATCTGTTTGTGAAAACCCGAGGGTGCGGGCAACTTTTGCATTTCTACATTCACCCTGGGAATAAACAGGAAATTTCAACATTTTTGTATGTTTATATAAACAAGACTGTAATACAAGACAAGGTCTCGTAACGTTAATAAAATTTTATATTTTTGTGCCTATATTTTTCGAAATTAAAACGCATAAGTGAGGATCTGTAAGTCCGTCTGTCCGCAAATTTCATCCTCGATGTTACTCGGCAGATTTCTGTGCTGTGTGGCGTTAGGGAATTCTGAATAATGTTTTTTGCTCTATTCAGTTCAGTAATTTATATCAATTTCGAATCTAAGTTTCACAAAGATGATCGCAATTAGGTTAGAACGGAGTGTAAAAAAGGTTTATATAAATCTTTAAACATTAACTTTTTCAAACTTTTTCTATGCTGTTAATACTCAAAAACATAAGGAAAATTGGATTATGACGAATTACACCATAAAGTATGCAATATGTGTGGCTTAACTGAATAATGTAGTGTCTTTGAAAAGTAGGTACCAATGTCAGTGTAGTAGACAACAAAATTATTTAAATTATATTTGTAAAATTTATGTCGATTACTGGGTTTTTCGCTTTTTAAGAGCAATCTATTAGACCTTTGTCTCAAATCAAGCAAAATAAAATTGGCAGATCATGAAGCACGCATGAGATAAATGCAAAATTATTTTTTTTTTTGCCAGAGAACTTTGAGACCCAGCTGTAGAAGGGGGGACGGTGGGGGGGGGATATTAAAGTTATTTGTACGGAAGTGAGTTGGTAGGGTATGGACCGGATAAATATGGCTCACCATAAGGATCGGTGTTCGGGTCCTGTGAATATTTATGAAGCTTCGGATTGCATAAACTGTTCTCTTGACGAGAAGAGTAACTGTCAGCTTCCACAAAAGAATTTTGTTCCACGCACTTTCTTGTTATTTAGTTGCGTGTTATATTAGTATTTCTTTTATGCTGTTTAACATACCCCCAACCCCTGCATCATGTCTGCGGCCAATCACATTATCCCTTGTATCAGCGCTCTGCTGTCTTTAACCTGTTACACTTCGGACCCGCCACAGCTCAACTCAGCACCAGTAACGAGACAGCTTGTTTCGATTTCCAGCAGAACCAAAGATTTTCCTGCTCTCCACAGTGCCTCAGCCGGCTGTAAGACCTGCAGCGCTTCCTAACTGGAATAAACGATGGGCTCTTTGCGCGGAGTAAAGGAGTGTGTATCTGATGCCGAAGTTAATGGTGCTTTTACACATACATATATATTCCACATACGTCGTCATGGTGTATTACTTAATTAAGCATAGAGAAAGTTTTTACCTTTTACTTAACCTTAATACCGGCTGAGTCACGTACACGAAACGCCCTGAGGATGAAAAAGCGTTCTTCGTTTACAGCTGTAGCCTACAGGGAATAAATAAATGAATAAGTGTATTGACACATCGACCATTCTTTAAAGAAGAAAGTGACCTATCCCGGGTCAGACAACTTGTGTGACAAACACTAAGTACATTAATCTATGGCTGTTTTCTAATTTCGAAAATGGTTTTAAAATATTTTTTAAAATAATTTATTCGTTTTAATTAATTGTTATGAAAAACATGGCGTTCATAAGCAAAAATGGCAGCAAAACTAAATTCCACAGAAATGGAATTTTGGCGACGCTCAGCTCGAATCTGCAGGAAGGACGAAATTAGGAATAAACTAAACTCCGTGGCCTTAGTCCGCACGCGAACTATACCGAATTAGGAATAGTATTATTAAACAAAAAAATGAATGTAGTAAGGTCTCTTTTAGACGATATTAAAACCAAACAACTTCAATAGCATGGACATGTTCAAAGAATGGAAGAGGGGAGACTGCCAAAAGGAGTTATGAAATGGAGCCCACCAGGAAGAAGAAAACGAGGTAGACCTAAATTTACCTGGGCGGAAGGGATTAGAGGACTGATGGGAGGAAAGGGATTAATGGAAGAAGATTGGAATGACAGAGGCAACTGGAGGAAGAAGATAATATAATTGTGAAATGGGCGCAGGAAGATGTGGAAACAATGTATAGCATGCTAAATTGTAATAATAATATTTGAATGTTATGTGTTTTAATTTCCAGGGTTATGGTTAATATATCTGTATGACGTAAATAATGTAATGCTACTGCACGCTCTGAAAATAAAGTTATACCTTTCTCTGGAATTCGATTGGTTTTGTTCCATTCGTGTCGTGAAAACGAAGTGCAGATTCTTGGATTTAATAAATAATAAAGTAAACGATGCAGGGAGATGTGTGAAATTTACTACATGTAATCACGCTTCACAAAAGGCGCCTATTTTCAGAGAAGAAGAATTAAAATACTAAAAAAGCGACAGGAAAATTGAAAAAGAAAAACATCGTCATTATCAAAAAGTTCTTATTTATATGATGTACTTGTTTCGTGTTAAGGGTATAGTAGTTCTGCTGACTAGACGTAGCCATAAACACGATTAGTCAATAATTAATACGGCTTGTTAAGCTCTAGATAAAACACTGCTGCCTTAAAAATGACGACGGTGCTGTCTCATTATTAGAACGAGACTAGAGGGAAAGTTGAACATCTTGGTTACCGCCCTTGAATAAATTTATTGGGTTATTAAATTGTGTTACTTTTACTAAAAGCCAATTTGCATGGTAATGTTCTCATAAATCTATGAGAAAATGCAGACGTCTCTCTTTATCTCCAAACACGAATATATCTTGCACATGAAAGTTTCTGTACATGCATGTAGTTATTCAAAAAGGAGAACGATTTTATTAATTAATTCAGTAATTCGCTTCCTTGAAGGTAAGCACAAAATAACAGATCTCAGTTTCCGGAGCGATTCGATATTGTAGCGAAGACATATTCCTTAAGTTTAAGTTTTCCTTTCAGTTTTGTCTGCTTCAATTTACTGCAAGCTTTGCCCTACCACTGTCACACATACCGTCGGGTGCTATTTCTAAGTGGGCTGAAGGTAGAGTCCAGTTGAAATGTGATGGCACACGTTGACGCACGGGAGGAGAACTGAAGAGGAAACTGGCGAATGGAGTGAGTAGCCAGTACCCTTCACACTACCTCAGAACATGGTGTATCCAGCATTACTACCGCTGATGCGCACACCTCGGCTGCAGTAGTCGATTGAACTGACGCCCCCGCCTATTTAAATGGACCCATCCGTTTCGCCGAAAGACGAAATCTGGTTGCTGCGCGTGTGCCATCATATTTCAAACCCAGTCTACGGTGCGTTCTCCTTTGCGGTTGGAGACTGCCTCCATTTTCTGAGGGTTGCAGTAAATATGATGAATAAAGAAGTGAGGAAGGCTAGCAGAACTTGTATTGTAGCTTAGGTGTCGTTTTCAGATCTCTCAACGAGCGGTTGTAGAAAGGTACAAAAATTTCGAAATGTTGCACCTTGAAAGGTTTTTTTTAACATTACACAGAAAGGAAAAAAGAAACGAATAGGATTTCAAATCATTAAAGTACGGCATCTCCACCGGGCACAATAATCGAAATTGTGAAATGCAGAATGAACCAAAAATACTTTTTGGTCCTTGAAAACGGAAGGGATGAGAGGGTTATAATGAAAGTTTGCAGAGAAGTGTAATATGAAAGAGTAGTCTGAAGTCCACAAGCTATGTTGCAGTGATTACCCATCCCCCTTGCCCCACTAAATGGCGTCACACCTCTACAGGCTGTAATTTTCAACCTCACCACCGTATGAACCTCAAGTTTCGCGCTTTTTCTTTCTTTATTCTTATAACAAAATCTAAAATATTCATAATTAAAATTTATAGAGCTTAACCTTTTGGCGCCGGAATAATTTTTTTCAGCTATTTAGACACAAGTGTGTTTTTAAACAATAGATACACTTTTTTAAAACATATGGTATATGTCAGTTGGAATTCCAGTAATTTAGAGATATTAGTGAACGGATCCTACATACACGCTTGTCGAACCAAATTTGATGGACATTTGTAACTTAGTTTAAAATATTATGCACGGTAAAATAGAGAGTGATTTAAAAAGATGGACTAAATTTCATACGTCTATATTTCCTGAAATATACGTGGTGTGTGATTGATCTACATAACATTTGAAAGCGGATATCCTATATCTTTAAATACCACCACTAGAGCTTTCGCCTAGTGCACAGCAGCAGCATCAGTTGAGAGCAAAATGGCTACTATGCAGCACAAGATTTTTTTGCGTTCGTGAGTTCATTAAAACTGAGTCGGCGACTGCTGTGCAGCGTGCGTTTCGTCTTCGTTTCAACATTCAACCTCCAACGAGGAAGAGAATTTGTCCCTGGAATAAACAATTTGAGCAAATAGGCTGTCTGTGTAAAGGCAAAAGCTCCGGCCGACCACGTGCATCAGAGGAGAACGTGAGATGAATTCAAGAGAGTTTTGAGCGTAGCCCACGCAAGTCAACCCGTAGAGCGAGCAGAGAACTTGGAATACCGCAATCAACTGTCTGGCGTGTGTTGAGGCTCCGTTTACTGTTCAATTGAGTCCATCCTTTTGAATCACCCCGTATATTTGTTACTTTCAAATTTTATCGTCATAAAAGTAATAACATAAGATGTATTTTTATTTATAAGTAACTATATTTATCCCTAGGCAGATATGCAACAGTCTTTCAGGCGGTGATATACGCTATCTTCGCCTGCGCCTATGACATTCAATTTCAGAATAGACCGAAGAAATACTGAGTATCTGCTCCGATAGCCTAGCGGCCTTGAAAGCTCTTAAGACCGTCAGAACGTCTCCTCTGGTTCACCAGTGCCAAAAGGCGTTGAACGACATCTCTACCCGGCATGCAGTGGGTCTATATTGGTTCCCTGGACATGCTGGAGTACGAGGCAATGAAATCGCCGATGGGCTCGGAAGGGGCGGCTCTGCTTGGACCCAAGCCGGCCCTGGGTGTCTCTAGGCGTGACTTACAGAAAAGACTCGGTCGCCGGTTGGTCAACCAGCATGGGGCTCAATGGCGTGGTCTTGGTGATACCCAAAGACAGGCTCAGGAATTTATCTCGGGACCCAGTCTAGGTACCAGGGCTAAATTTTTTACCTTTAATAGGGTTCAATCCAGGGTTTTAACTGGCCTTCTTACGGGTCATAACACTCTGAGGAGACATCTCTACCTACTAGGGTTGCTTGACAGTACCTTGTGTAGTAAGTGCGGGGTGAGAGAGGAAACCTTGGCCCACGTTCTTTGCGAGTGCGAGGCTTTGGCCTCACTCAGACATGCGTATCTGGGCTCCTTTTTCTTGGAGCCGGAGGATATTAAGAATTTAGGCTTAGAGGCCATCTAGAACTTTAGTAAGGTTACGGGGCTCCCATGATTCGATATGGGGCACAACGGGCCCGTTAAATCAAGGCCTAGGTGCATCGGGGCTGAGAGGCCCCAAACCCAAAAGCAAATCAATCAATCAATCAATAAGTAACTATATTACCATAAATTATTATTGCAAATACAGATTACTTTTAGTGATTTGAAATGTAAATGCTGATAGAAAATTTATCACACAGGTAACGCTTGTCAAAGAAGGTTGCTCGAAAACTCACCATACGGACAAATATGCTATCCAAACACACTAATTTCAAAATCGTTGCAAAAAACAGTTACATGCCAGAAAATTATCTGAAGTAGCATACTGTTATGGTAGTTTATGGTCGGCGGTGTAAACAAGGAGTTTTGCAGGATGCGATGACCATACACGAATAAAACGAAAGAAGGTCATAAAACTAAAACTAAAACTCCGTGGCCTTAGTCCGCACGCGAACTATATCGACAGAGCGGCCGCCGCCGGTCGGCGAAGTTAGTGCCAACTTTTGCTGATAGAGGGGTGTCACGAGGTCAGCGCAACGGGTCCCCACAGCCGTTAATCTCTGTTTTCTAGACCTGGAGCCGCTAGAAAGAAGGTCATATCTTGTGCATATTGCAGGATAAAGAAACTTTCAACGAAATTGTTGTACACAGATACAAGCGGGGCCAAATGTCAGCTAATTGGATTTTATTGCCAGTACACAATCATGGCAGTCAGCTTGACAAAAAGTTATCACGGCGTCGTGAGTTGTGCTTAAAACTGAAGGTTCTAAGCTCGAACAAAAAAAAATTCTAAATTCAGTTCGTAATAAAATATCTTTATCGTTGTACCGTGTATTCTGTAGTTTATTTAATTAATAAACCAACAAATGCACATATATTCATTTAATAATCTAAAATTCACATTAAAACACTTAAAACGCTCCTACAAGTTTCGATCATACGATCATCCTCAGGGAGCATACATTGTTCCTTGCTAAAGTTATGGTTTAAAAACACTCAGTAATTTACATCGTTACGTCGAGTTGGTGCTGTGGCAGCATGTCTTGTGTACTGTGTGAGTCGTATACTGTTCAGAATGAACCTGGCTATGGATGTGCTTTGTGCGACGTATAGCGTGAGACTGGCCGTAGCCAGGTTCATTCTGAACAGTATAAAGTTATAGTACATAGTACTATAACTTTAGCAAGGAACAATGTATGCTCCCTGAAGATGATCTTATGATCGAAACATGTAGGCGCGAATTGTGAAGTGAAATAGAAAACCAACAAGATGCAACAGTTAGATGTTTATTATCAATACTTTCTCAACATGTTTCGGGCATCATTATGCCCATCTTCAGGAGACCAAGACGTGTGTTACTGCACGTGGTGTGCTGC
>Ga0123352_10018440_pt1 | contig 11121 bp, 13 predicted proteins | sample TergutLab28metaG_FD_89700 | JGI IMG/M metagenome (GOLD analysis project Ga0123352, IMG submission 89700) | Labiotermes labralis P1 segment gut microbial communities from Petit-Saut dam, French Guiana - Lab288 P1 | ecosystem: Host-associated > Arthropoda: Insects > Digestive system > Gut ... | reverse complement strand
GGCTTGTCGGGTTACTCTATCTACATAACGCTGTTCAAAATCGCCTCCTTAACGATCATGGCGTCGACCAGCAGCATTATCGTGGCTATTGTGCCTATCATGACCGCCGTGTTTGCATGGATTGTTTACAAGGAGCGGCTTAATGCAATACAATGTTTCGCGTTTGTGCTTGCGTTTTCGGGAATATTGGTGATGACCCTGGTTAATGGTACGATAGACACAAACGCGGGAGTGTTGCTGATGTTTGTCGCGGCAATATTTATGGCCACGTACAACATACTTACGCGTAAGCTTGTTAAAAAATATTCAGTGATGCAGGTGGTTATATACAGTATATTTGCGGCCACTGTCGCGCTTGGAGTGTTCATACCCCGTTCCATAGAAGATTTGCGCGGCGGAATTCCGCTGATTGGGTTTTTCTATCTGTTTCTGCTGGGTTTTTTTGTAAGTGCGGTGGCGTTTATTACATGGAGTTGGGCGATTAAGACCGCCCCTAAGATTTCATATGTTACAAATTTCATGTTCGTGACGCCGTTTCTTACGACCGTACTCGGATTTTTTATGGCGAACGAACTGCCCGGTCTGGAGACGCTGTTTGGCGGCATATTAATATTATCGGGGCTGGCAATATTCAATTTTCATGGCTCTATTACGCAATGGTTGAGGAAATTAGCTGGGAAGGATAGCTAAAGTGAACGAAGTGATAAGGAGAGCAACTCTATGTACAAAAGAACTCACATAGTTAGTGCCTTTCTAACGGTTTTAGTTTTAATCGTTACCCCTGTTGCTGTCCATGCAACCGACATCCGAATTATTTTAGACGGAGAATATGTTGATGTTGAACCCGCTCCTATAATTATTGATGAAAGGATTCTTGTTCCCGCCAGAGCCATTACGGAAATGTTGGGCGGAAATATCGGATGGGATCCAGAAGGGCGAATTGCATCACTGTATCACGCTCCCAGCTCTACCTTGATTTTTTTAACCATTGGCAGCAGTATAGCAGAAGTAAGCAGTCCGGGGCCGGAATCGAATATAATAATCACGGAAGTAGTTCTTGATGTTCCGGTACAAATAATTGACGGTCGAATGATGGTTCCTTTGAGATTTATCTCAGACCATTTTGATGCGACGACCAATTTTGATTACGTTGCTAGAACGGTTGAAGTATACACTTACGAGAGGTATGATTAAAGATGTATTATCTGGGCATTGACGGATCGACGACCTATTCAAGAATAGTGGGCGTAGACGAGGATATGAAGCCGATCGGCAAAAACATGGGCGGTTCGACAAGGATTGACGGCCTGGGCGCCGACGTTGTCAAGGCAAATATCTCGAAGCTGCTGAAAGAATATAATAAATTCACCAACACGAAACTGGGCGACTGCAAGGCTATTTGTATCGGCAGTTCGTCTGTGCGTACTCACGAGGACGCCGCGCTGATGGAGTCGTTGTTTCGTGATGCCGGTGTGACATGCCCTGTCAAAGCTGTCAGCGACATTGAAATTATGCTTGCGACGCATACGAAGGGCGAACCGGGAATGGTTGTGTCATGCGGAGTACGCGCGGTGGGCTACGCCATGAACGAACATGGCGAGACGACGATGGTAGGCGGATGGGGACATCTTGTGGACGATGGCTGCTCGGCGTACTCAATCGGCATGAAGGCTATAAAGTACGCGCTCATGGCATATGACGGACGCATACCTCCGACTGTTCTGCTTGACAAAGTCACAACCTATTTTTCGATAAAGCACATAACAGATATCCAGGGCTTCCTCTATACCGACAGGTTCAATGTTGCAAAAGTCGCGGGGCTGGCCATCGACGTAAAATACGCTTCCGAAGAGGACGACGAAGCCGCGAAAGTCATTGAATCATCGGCGGCGCACGACGTGTACCTTATGGCAAAGGGGCTCGTGAAAAACTCAGGTCAGAACACAGGCTCACTGCTGCTGGCGGGCAATGTGCTGCTACTGAACGACTCGCACCGCAACCGCTTCAAGGATGCTTTCAAGAAGGATCACCCCGAAATTGAGATAATCCTTGCGAGCGAACGCCCTGAAATGGGCGCCGTATACCTGGCTATGAAGATTTAAGAACCTGTGTTCATAGGATGGGAACGTCGTCTTAGCGATCGATTATCCGCCACAGTCCACCCCATAAAGCCAAAACCGGGCTTTATGGGGGCCCCGGGTCGTCGGTTCCTCCTAGATTGGCGAATAATCGCCTCGCTAATACGCCATCCCCACCTATGAACACAGGTTCTAAGAAATCACTATCCAGAAGGATCATTAAGGTGGTGCACTATTCTTGTCAATTTAGCTCATCAAAACTCTTCCTCATCTGATTGGGGTTGTTAAAGACAATACCATGAATTCCAAGGACTTGCGCGGCTTCAATGTTTTCGGGTCGGTCGTCTATGAACACGGTTTCTTCGGGGATCAGGCTGAAGCGCTCAAGTAGCAGTTTGTAGATTGCATGGTTGGGCTTTATTACCTTTTCCGCGCCCGAAATAATCTTGCCTTTAACTTCCGTGAGCACTGGGAATCTGTTTTTTTCGACATAGTCAAATATTTCGTCGTTAAAATTTGATAGCAGGTATGTATTGTAGCCGCGGCTGTTACATTCTCGCAGGAAGTTGGCGGTCTCATCGATAAGCGGTATATAGTCCGGCCACCAGCCGTCGCGCAGCTTTCGTATGTCCAAAGCGCAATCTGGATTTTGCTGCTCGAAGATATCCCATAGTTCGTCGTGGGAATAGATGCCGCGGTCGTGTTCCTCCCAAAGCTCGTGGCCGAATGTTTTTAGAAGGAGTATTTTTGCTTCTTCACGTTCAAAGCCTAAGCTCATTATATAATCAAGCGGCAAGTAAGAGACCAGAACATTGCCTACATCGAACACGACGTTCTTTATCATGCAATACACAACCTTTCGCCTGTTATTCTCTAAATTCTATCATGGTTTGTTCCAGTTTGCAACGCAATTTCAATTGTTTGCGATGTTTAGAAATCCCTAAAATTGGAAATAACTTGGTAAAAATAACCATGGAGGAATATTATGGAAAACAAGAGGATTGTGCTTTTAAATGGAGACTCTTCGAGCTGGTTTGAGCAGGCTATTATAATTGTTAAAGATGGTCAGATGAGGGATGGCTTTGAAGGCGGAAGGCCGACGCCGAGTCTTGTGGAGCAGGCGGAAAGAATTGTGAACGGATACAATCCATTCAAGGCTTATCAGAAATTCGCTCCTAAGGCAGTTTCGGGGGGGACTAAGCCGCAGGCCGCGGGAACGGGTAATAGCGCTCAGCCTAGAAAATCCGCCAAGGGCAGTAGCTTCGATACATTTCTAAACGTTGTAGTGCTTGTTAGTTGCGTAGTGCTTGCCGGTGTGTTAATTACTCAACTGTAGGGATTGTGAGGGAATGTTATGAGGGATTATAAGGTAGAAGCAGAGAAGCGCGCCGATTGGATAAGGGAAATAGTCGGCGACGCGGGCGCGAAGGGCGTAATCTTTGGAAACAGTGGCGGTAAGGATAGCGCATTGGTAGGAATTTTGTGCAAGATGGCAACTGACGACATACTTGGAATCATAATGCCCTGTGGTTCGAAAGCGAACTACGGCACTGATTTGGAACACGCTGAGATACTAGCGCGTACGTTTGGGATAAACAGCGCTGTTGTCGACCTTACGCCATGCAAGGAGATATTGATGCGCGAAATGGTGAAGGTGGCGGATATCACGCCAAGCGCGTCGACCAATATTAATCCGCGCCTGAGGATGACGACGCTATACGCACTGGGTCAGAGCCATGGCTATCTTGTAGCAGGGACAGGAAACAAGAGCGAGAATTTCACAGGATATTTCACAAAGTGGGGTGACGGTGCGTATGATTTTAATCCCATCGCCGACCTTTCTGCCACGGAAGTATTTGAATTCCTGCGTTATCTTGGCGCGCCGGATGAAATAATAGGAAAGCCGCCGTCGGCCGGCCTCTTCGAGGGTCAGACAGACGAGGGCGAGATGGGCGTAAGCTACGCTGTCATCGACAAGTTTATCCAAACAGGGGAGGGCAGTACGGCCGATACGGAAAAGATTCTTAAGATGCACAAGCAAACCGAGCACAAGCGCCGGCCGCCAAAGGTGTACGGACTCTAGAAGTTAGGGTCTGTAAATTATGTACCTCATACGCTCAAATGCTTTGCCCATCTGTGTATTGCAAATATCCCTATCTGACGAATGTGAAGCTACACTTTTCGATCACACGCCTAGATTGCTCGTTGTGCGTGAAGTGATTGTAAGTAAAGGCATCCACAATGCCCGCGTCAAAGAAGTGGCGTATAACCTCTGTCACGGCTTCTGCCATTAGACCCTTTCCCCAAGAATCCTTTGCCAACACATATCCGACCTGTGCAAGCTTGAGATGCGATAGCTCAGGCAAGTCGTTTGCCCACGAACCATGTATCCCAATCGAGCCGATGACCTTACCGCTTTCCTTGCACACCAGGGCATATTCGGTTCTATTTTCAATAAATATTCCAAGCACCTCGCGCGATGTCTCAATTGATTCCACCCGGCCAACTCACCGACGCCAGGTACGCGTGCATATTTAAACATGTCATGAAGATCACTCTCATGCCATCCGCGCAAGCTCAGCCTTGCCGTCTCCAAGGGATGATTTGTACATCAATTCTAATATTCATAACTGGCCCTTCCTAATTTTTGTGATTATCCAATTCAAGTATATTGCAATTTTGCGTATTTCATAGTATAATTGATATGTCAAGGGGATGCAATGGTTTCGACGGGGATTTTGAAAGCCAGAATAGCCATCCGCAGCGGCAACTGCGCTAAAAGGCCAAAACCTAAACAATAAACGACAACAACAGATTAGCTTTTGCTGCTTAGTTAAAGCAGCCGTCGGCCTAGCGTAACCTGCTGCGTTAGATCCCGGCGTCGACAGGCAGGGCACTTTGCCGCCTAAGCTTTGCCGCGGTAAAAGATATATGAAGCTACTAAGGCCAAGGGCGTGCCGGCTTGCCCCTGGCTAAGGGAATGTTTAATAACCGGCTGTGATGGGAGAAATTTTGGTCGACAGATTTTCGGACAGGGGTTCGATTCCCCTCATCTCCATACTGGACTTTCTCGACGTAATTGTTGGGGAAGTTATGTTTTTAATCTCGAATCGTTTTAACTCTACGTGTATATTATGGCAAGGTATGTTCTCGTGGTAACGAACTAAGTATAATGAGGGGCGAATTGATATGAAAATAAATTTTCGAGGATTGGTATCGATGCATTCGTTGCCTTCATCTGAACCTCTTTTACCTTTGTACGAAGCTATAGTAAATTCAATCCAAAGTATTGAAGATGCGAATATGCTTGACGGCGAAGGTTTTATAGATGTTTCTATAGAAAGAGTATCTCAAATGACCTTTGTTGAGGGTTGGGAAACGGACATAGAAAATATCATTATTAAGGATAATGGAATTGGATTTAATGATGAGAACTACACGTCATTTGATACTTACGCGAGTGATTTCAAATTAAAAAAGGGCTGCAAGGGCGTTGGTAGGATTATGTGGCTGAAGGCTTTTGACAACGTTGAAGTTAATAGTATCTATTCACATGATGAGAAATTATTTAATAGAAAATTCGCGTTTAATGAAAAGAGCGAAATTCATAACATTCAAGAAGAAGAACTCCATTCATCATCTACGCCTAATAGGATAACAGTAATCAAACTGAATGGGTTAAAGCCAAGAATAAAGAAAATAGTTCCAAAAAAATTGACAACTATAGCGAGAGATATTTTAGGGCATTGTTTCATGTACTTTGTATCGCAAAAAATGCCCAAAATACGTGTTTACGATGAAGATAATGCCATCTGTGTGAATGATTTGTACGGGGAATATGAAAGAGAGCACTTTAAGATTGATGAATTTGCAATTGGTAACATGGATTTTAAATTGGTCCATTCTAAAAACTATAAATTCCCCAACGCAAATTCTGCGTTGAATTTTTGTGCACATAATAGAAAAGTTTCCTCGATTAAACTCTCTTCAATTTTGAATAATATTGACGGACGATTCAGTACAAAACATGGCGATTTTTCATATTCTGGATTTATTGTCTCACAAATTTTAGATGAATCTGTGAATAGGGAACGCACTGATTTTAATGTTCCAGAAGATTCTTCTAGTAATGATGGAACAAGTGAATTTGGACAAAAAGAGATTGCAGAAAAGTCAAAACAGTTCATAATAGATTTCCTAAAAGAGGATATCGATGCTCATACAAAAGAAAAAACTCAATTTCTCACAGATTATATTTGGAATAAAAACCCAAGATATAGATACCTTCTCAAGAGATATCCTGAATTTATCGACAGCATTCCTTGGATTACGGATGAAGAGAAGTTAGAAATTGAGATTTTTAAGCAAGAACAAGCATATAGGTTATTACTTAAGACTACGGGTGCTGAATTGGAAAAAGAAATTTCTAATAATGCTAACATGGAAGAGGCTTTGAAAAAAAAGGCTGAATACGCTGACAAGATTTCAGAGCTTGGGAAGAGTAACCTAATAGAGTATATTTTGCACAGGAAAACCGTTTTAGAAATATTGGACAATATGAGTCAATACCAAAACGAAGATATGGACTATGCATATGAAAAAAATATTCACCAAGTCATCTTCCCTATGCAGAAAACCTCGGATGAAATAGATTACCAAAGTCATAACTTATGGATTATTGATGAAAAACTTGCCTATCACTACTATCTTGCATCAGATAAATCGCTAAAAAGTATGTCACCTATTGAATCTGAAAGTGGCAAAGAGTTGGATATAATTATATTTGACAAACCTTTTGCATTTACTGATGAGGATAAGCAGCCATTTAGAAATATTACAATTATTGAATTTAAACGACCTGGAAAAAATAATTATGCGGATAAGGATAATCCGATTCAGCAGATTATAGGATATATGGATGAAGTTTTGGCTGGAAAAATAAAAACACGAGATGGGAAAACTATCGAACAAAGTGAAGGCATTAGATTTTTTTGCTACATTATTTGTGATATGTGCGACAAAATTAAACTTTATGCAAAGCAAAAAGATTTTGAACCTAGTCCTGATGGTATAGGTTTCTATCGCTATATGAATAATTACAAAGCTCTAATTGAAATTATTCCATATACAAAACTAATTCAAGACTCTAAACAAAGGAACAAAATACTATTTGATAAACTCTTTGCTCAAGATTCATAATTCTTTTGAATTAGGTATTATGAGTGTGGGTATTGACAATGGAGATACCCCTAGACCACCACAAGCAGTACCCATGTACAAAGCTGTGGCCGTGGATACTGCACGTGGCGGTTATGCCGTCACCACCACCGCAAATAATAACCACGTACAAAAATGGTGTCGTGGATACCGATTAGGGCATTCCACTTCCATAGGGAGCTTCCTCGACGCAAATTTTGAGTCACATATTTTCTGGGCTTTAGGCTCGTCAAAAATAGCCCTGCATTGTACAAAAAATTATTTCTGAAAGTAGGAATGTTGGACTTGCCCGGAGTTTTGTATCGTGAGGGAATTGGTGGTATCGGAGTCATTCAGTATCGATGAAAACAGGGTATATAGCTTTTGCTCAAAATCTCATTAATTACGCTGTGGGTGGTTAGAGTTGGCTTTGCGGCAATTTGCTTATATTGCACTATTGAGCAAAATTTCACCCTGCAGATAAAGAACTGCTCTGCCTGATATTTTTACTCTATCACCGCAGTTTTGGCAATGTAGTGTCCCGCCGCGTTTTGAAAGTTGTCTTGCTGTCATTTTATCTTTACCAAGTCTTTCAGCCCAAAATGGGATTAAAGTCGAATGTGAAGAACCAGTTACAGGGTCTTCAGGAATCCCAGCGTTTGGAGCAAAGAAACGTGAAACAAAATCTGCATTGTCACCTTTGGCCGTAATGATTAGCGCAAAACAATCTGGGAGTTTTGCCACTAAATTTAAATCGGGACGCAAATGTTTAACTTGTTTCTCATTATCTAAAAGTAAAAGCATATCCCTTGATATATGAGCCTCTAAAACAGGCACCCCGACAGCTTGTTCCATTAGCTGTGTTACTTCAATTATTTTAGGTTTTCTCGACGGAAAATCCATTTCAAATAAGCCATCAATTTTCTTTACGGACAAAACTCCGCTTTTTGTGTGGAAGTCCATAGCAGATATGCCGCTATCAAGGAAATTTGTAACTACAAACGCACTTGCCAGCGTAGCGTGACCGCATAAATCAATTTCTGTGGCTGGTGTAAACCAACGCAAATCATAATAACCTTTACGCTTCACAACAAAAGCTGTTTCCGCAAGATTATTTTCAGCCGCTATATTTTGCATTGTTTCATCTTTGAGCCATTCATCAAGCAAACATACTCCCGCCTGATTACCGCTAAACAATTTATCGGAAAAAGCATCGACAACATAATATTTCACGCAAGCAACATCCATTACTCAATCATAATTGTATCACACTCAGCAGCAAGCAGCCTGTGTTTAAGAATAGCCTGATATTTGTTGGAAGTATACCACTTTGTTAATGAGTCCCCATCAGGAAATTCAATAAGTACCAACCTTGAATAATCCCACGTACCCTCTAAAACCACGGGACTATTATCCACTTTAAGATACTTGTCGTTGAACTTACTGAATACTTCATCAACGCGCTCAATATAATTCTGATATTCAACAGCGTTGTTAATCCGAATATTTGCTATAAAATATGCGCTCATTTTAGCGCATCCAAGCTGTGTAGTTACCTCAACACCATACGGAATATTATACCACACCTCTTGTCGAAATTCCATACAAAATTTCTGTTATTTGGGATGAAGTGGGGCAGGGCTGTATTTAATCCTGTTCCTCATTTTCGGCGGAGAAATGCCACGGCAGAAATTCAGTTTGCCAAGGGTTCTATTGATCAGTATCAAAATCCATTCGATCCGCCGCACCATTCCGTTATTTTCGAGACTTGGGGGTTGGAAAGTTGAAAATATTTTCGTTGAGTTTGTCCTTCTGTTTGTGCTATAATAGTAGGGCCTCAAGTCAATCGGCAGGGAGCACATATTGGTTGGCGATGATGCAGGAGAGAATTTATATTAACGAATAGGAGACAATGCAATGAATACAATTAGGCCTCCATGCTAAACATCGAATAAAGTAAAGAATCGTGGGCCTCCAAATAAATCTGTATTGTTCATGGTATATGATAAAAATTTGGAGGAGAAGAATAATGATAGCTTTTAATGCCAAGGTGTTGTACATTTACAAATTCATAAGCCAATGCTTACCAATCTATGCTTTTTATACGATTTTGTTCATCGAGAGAGGAAAGTCGGTTACTGATATTGCCGTATTAATTGCACTTTGGAGTGCATTTACCATAGTATTTGAAATTCCTTCCGGAATTTTAGCGGACAGATGGAATCGAAGAAATATGCTTGCTATGGCAGCAATATTACAAGGCATATGTTTCATTTGATGTATTCTGATAAAGAAGTAGTTTCTACTTCAATATCACGAATGCAGCCAACCCGCTTGTAGTGACGGTTTGCGCCATTTCGTGAGTAGCGGAAGGAGGCGCAAGCAGGGTTTATGCGGGCGGTCATGGCGGCGTTTTGCCCCATGGCCACCATGACATGGCATAACAATATTGCCATTACTACAAGCGGCGTAAAGCCGAGAAAGGGCAAGCCTATGGAACTAACCTATACCCGCGTCGGAGATTATCTCCTGCCGAACATCAAACTCTCAGACCCGCCTGACGCTCCCCCGCTCGGACGGTATGGGCTTATGCACAAAACATATCTGAAGGAACATAAGCCAATTTTATACAGCCAGCTTTTGCTGTCCGAGAAGCTCTACTATCTTTGCCGCGAGGTGGATGAAGCGGCGGCAACCCGATTAGCGACAATTCCCGACCGTGAAGTCGCCCATGAAATAATCCTCTCTGAACTGGTATATAACTAACAAGAATTAGCTTGCAAACCTACGTAATAGGCCAGCTATCATTTGATGGCCTATTACGTGGTGTTTAATGGTTTAGGCTAGGTACACAGCCTGTAGTCATAGCTAGTATCTGAGCGGTTTGGTCTTGTGTATTTCGAATATGTCCAAAGGTGGGAGATGGCATGGCAACAAGCCCATATTTTTCTCTAGCGTACTCGGCAAATGCATCACGCTCGACTATAAAATCTCTAACAATCTCATAATCGTCAAATAGCATTGATAAATATTCGTCGGAGAAATATTCCAGACGTGTTGAGATTTCCAACCTGCCAAATTCAAGTTTATAAATCAATTCCACTAAATGGGTGTGTGAATAAATGCGTTCCATTAGACGATTGTATTTCCCTGCCACAAAAAGCCAGCCTGATACGTCGATCTGAAATAACTCACCGTCCTGCATATAAAACAGCATTCCCGAAGGGCCATAATCGTACTCACCCAGATCGTAGTCAACCAATACTCTAGTAGTGGGTCTTGTAGTTAGGGCTCCTATTGTTCCGTCATCATCTAAAGTCGCAAAATATGCACGAACAACACCGTCATAATTTTCCATATACTCCCTCAATGCCGTAGCGAATGGGTGGGGGGTAGTTGGTATTGGCACATATTCATTTTCGTCAAATGCTTCGATTATCGCTGTAGTCGGCTCAGATATTTTATCTTGGATATTGGATTCTGCAGTATCAAGTGGGAAAAACGAGTGTTCATCCCTTATTTCGTCTTGCTCGTCTATGGGATTCACAACATCTACTGACTGATTTGCACAACCGCTCAATAAGGCGATTGCAGTAACTACACACAGGAATATTGCCAATCTTTTCATGATGTCACCTCAAATTATTTGAACGCATTTTGTGCTATTTTGTTCCGCATCCATTCAAATTTCGATATACGGATTTCTAATTATCATTCTGCTGACCCTTGCACTTCAAACAAATATCGTTGTTACGATTGCTCGCAATGAATGCCTTATGGCATTGTCTGCATACGCGAAGCGGACTCGTTTCATCTGTCAGCGCAAACCCAAACATTGTCTGCACGG
>Ga0123352_10018439_pt1 | contig 11122 bp, 3 predicted proteins | sample TergutLab28metaG_FD_89700 | JGI IMG/M metagenome (GOLD analysis project Ga0123352, IMG submission 89700) | Labiotermes labralis P1 segment gut microbial communities from Petit-Saut dam, French Guiana - Lab288 P1 | ecosystem: Host-associated > Arthropoda: Insects > Digestive system > Gut ... | reverse complement strand
TTAAATATTAGAAGCTCATATATAGAGCAGGTTAAACAATATAAATACTTAGGGTCCATTATAAATGACACCAATTCTATTGAAGAAGAGGTTAAGGAAAGGATAGCTCTTGGTATAAAGGCACAGTATGCAAATCTAAAGTTCTTCAAAAGCAGATTAGTAACTAAAGGCTCGAAATTAAAATTATATAGAACAGTAATAAGACCAATAGTGACCTATGCATCAGAAACATGGGTGCTGAAAGCAAATATAATTCAGAAACTGCTAGTCTTTGAAAGGAAAATCTTAAGAGGAATATTTGGGCATACGAAAGAAAATCAAACATGGAGGATTAAAAACAACGAGGAACTGGGCAAACTGATAAAGTACGAAAATATAGTCAACTACATCATAGCCCATAGACTAAGTAGGTTCGGCCATATACAAAGAATGCCTGAAGCCAGGGCAGCTAAGAAGATATTTAAATGGAATCCCTTAACCATGAGACCAAGAGGAAGACCCAAATACAGATTGGAAGACAATATCATAAAGGACCTTGGTCAAATGAAGATAAAAAATTGGTTAACCTGTGCCCAGGATAGAGCAAAGTGGAAGGACGTCGTTGAGAAGGCCAATACCTCCAATTAAAGGAGGTTCAGCACCTGAAGAAGAAGAGGAATCACCCTCGGTATCACATGCTACTATAACCAGCATCATATATGTATTTAATTATTAACACCTTCTCATTTCACCAGTTGTTGTTCTGGTTGTTGTTGTTGTTGTTGTTGTTGTTGTTGTCGTCGTTATCTATATCGTCGTCGTTGTCTTCATGGTTGTTGAATCTGATGATGGTGGTGGTGGCCATGGTGGTCATGGAGGTCATAGTGATGTTGGTGTTGCTGTTGTGTTCGTACACACCCAACACAGAAAAAGACAGGCAACGTACGTATAGCGTAACAATGGGGCGCGTTCGCGTAATCATTGTTGCCGCGGAAGAACAATAAGTATTTCGTAATGTGTGTTTGTCTGTAGCCTTAGTTATCCAGCAATCAATGCGCATGCTTCCTGTTATATTCGTTATTTGTGGCCTGTCAGGCTCTACCATATTTTTTCGTATGATATAAACGACGTAATTTTTGGAAAGAAGTTATGTAACATAAAATGCGTGTTTCGATTTTCTCTACAAATTTGTCTGAAGCAGTTCTCATTCTAAGAAGAATCGAGTGAGGTACTATCATCAACGTATATTAGTTCACGTAAAGTACCTGTTATTCTGGTCAGATTTGGATTTTATCGACGGATATTCGAAAAATACTCAAATACCACGAAAATTCTTCTAGTGGGAGTCGAGTTGTTGCATGAGGATAGATGGACAGACGAAACGAAGATAATAGTCGCTTTTCGCATTCTGCAAACGCGCCTAAAACCTGACGTGAATTGTACTTAAAGACCTAGTTAGTACCACGAAGTAAACACATTCCGTAGAGGGAAATAATCTTTGTTTTTTCCTAGAACCACATACAACGCAGAAATAATCTCATTAAGCCAAATGTAATACTTCCATTGCTAAATCTGGTGGCGCAAAAAAAACACTGGATTTTATATAGTTAATATGAAAGAGACTTCAGTGAAGGCAACTACAGGCCTTCACTGAACGTAACGATAATCACTGCATATGTACTTATAAGACTTGGATAATTTCCGAACTTCACACAAACTGAAACGTACCAACAGTTCACATCTGCAACATTAGTGTAATATGTCACACTACATCAATATTATAACACACGCCTTTAAACACACTTAATATTTTGCACATAGGACATCATGTGGCATTTTACAATGTGTTGTGCATTTCAGGGACCAGCCAATACATTTGTGTAAGAGAGCAAGAAGAAGGCGGTAGTACTCCGTCACCATTCGTTACGGTGATACCTGACCATATCCTATATTTAGCAGCAGGTAAAGCGACTGGTTAAGAGCTGATGATAATGGTTAGACATCACACAGGAACATAACTTTTCTCTTTGTCCACCACGCCTAAACCAGTTCTGGATTCACATCTGTAGGGGCTCTTTACCTTACGTGTAGCGCATCAGACCCTTACTGATTGATTCTTGGGTTATTTGACTCTCTTTAAAATACAGTTGTTTAACATGTTGGTAACCACCAAATTAGATGTTAAAGTCTCGCAATCTTTCGGCAGAGAATCTTGTCTCTTTCTTTGTTTTCTCTTAAGTTATTTAATTGCTCTCTTTCAACCATGAAGAATGCTTCGTGTGTGTGTGTGTGTGTGTGTGTGTGCGCGCGCGTTAATTAACGACGCTGTCAATTGCTGAGGTTACACAGCGTCAGTGGTGTACAAATGACTAAACATGGAGTATTGGTGGGGTGATATTGATAGGGGAAATAGAAGCACTAGAAAAAAGTCTCAGTTACTGGCGTAGGATTGAACCCCAGCCTCCGGGGTGAGTAATGGGCGAGTATCCGCCTGGTCCTAGGCATGACCCATGTGAATTCCTCGTTCTATTGTAAGAATTTATATCCAAAAACTCCTCATTTTCTCCACACCATGTATTTCTGCAATTGTTTTCCTGAACAGGATTAACCATTTGACGAGCATAGCGAAAAACGCAGTGCACTTTCTGTGGAGTAGAGATTTCAGTTTTTAAACACTATTTGCACTAAGATTCAAGTGTTAAGAACAAAGAGGTTGCTTCGAGGACGGTTGTGAGGATACGTCAATACGTCAAGACGCCGATATTTCGATCAACTATGTTTGCCTTTCTAACACGGCAACTTCTCCGACACGGTTGTTCAGCTTGCAGTCTAAACGGCGTGGTACAGGCGAACCCGTTATTCCATTGACGTAGCTTTACCAGAGTAGCGAGCTTATTTTGTTTCATTCAGTCAGTCCCCAGGGATTAAAGCTGGTTTAAACTACACATAAATACTCAATTTGTACCTCACAAGGGAAAAGGCCCATCGCTATTCTCAGACCAGCCGACTAATGCTGGTCAGGGAAATAATGGCTTTTATAGGAAATTAACTTAAACACATAAACACTGAGTAGGGGCAGAAAATAGAGTTTTAGAGTGTTAAGTCAGTCAGTACTTAAAATTACCTTTGGATTTTAAACGGTTACATCAAGGCGCTAAAGTTTCAGTTCGCCGGTCTTTTGAAGTCATCACAGCAGCTAATATGGGTTTATACAATCATCGATCGTAGCTCAGACGGGGTTTCATGATAGTCAATGACAGCTTTTACGTGGTTCCATGATCGTCAGTAACAGTTTACATGGATTTATAATACGTACCATCGATAGCAGCTTACGTGGTGTTCCAGGATCATAAAAGCCAGCTCACACGGGGTTCCCAGATCATCAATAGAAAATCACACGGGGTTCCAGCATTATAATTACTAGTTTACAAGGGACTAAAGCATCTTAAATAGCAGCTTAAAAGGGGTTCTAGAATCAACAGCAATTTATATAGGGTTTGCAACATGACTAGTAGGAAAAGTTGCAGCAGAGTGATTAGCAACCGTCCTTCGTGTTTTAGATGTCCCGGTTTCAAACACAGGACTGACAGAAATTTCATGATTTTTTTCAGTAAATCGCAGCTAATCTTACAATACCTCTAATGATGTCAGGACCGCTTCCTTCCACACAATTTTCAATCCACTTTATACTAACCATTCGACACCATGCAGTTTCAGCTCCTGACGTCATTAAGCCAAACACACAGTCACAAATAAACAGAAAATAAATAAATAAATAATCACATCCTTAGGCATCTCATTCGAAGTCCTCTTATTTCAATTGCTAGTAGAGATATGTCATTAAAACAAATCAAATAAGAAAATATCATCGCTGTGTTCATTGGGAGTTTTTTATTTAACGACGTTTTTAAACTGTACAGTTTATCAAATGCCTTTTATTTAAAACGCTGTGCTAATTAGACAATAGACAGAGACCATTCGGACGGTCACAATGCCATGAATGTTACATTATATGTTATATAGAAAGTAAAATTTGAATTTCGTTGTACTGACTTATATGACCTCTGACAGGGCTCAGTATTTTTAAATTTCAGTATTTTTAATCATATATTATATTTTGTTATATTTTATTATATTTTTCATTATATATATGTATATGCACATTAAGGAGGCACTAACGCGTCTACGCTTTCACTAGCACCTGCAGCAAATATGTAGCCAGTAGGCTTAGCTTTCAGATCCACGGGAATAAAGTTTTCTCTCTTGCAATTTTTAAACTGAAAGAAGGCAACACAAGCGTAAGCTGTACTCATACAATCCACACTGCGATTATTCAGTAAAGTCTTGCCTTTATTTTTGTGATATGTTTTCTCAGTAACGGCTACAGGAGATACCTACAAAAATTAGAGCATAATCTGAAATTTGATAAAATTTCCCGGAACAAGAGTCTCACCACGTTTACTCCTTACTTCTAATTCAACTCCACCACTTTAGCTTACTCTGCCTTGTAACAGTGCGGTAAAATGGTAGTTGCCACGTTTTATAGCAAGCAATAAAACATGGCAACTACGTACACAAGCAAATATGAGTTTTAGTACATCCTAAAATGATGCATGAATTGTGCGGGATGAAGACATTTTTTCTCGTATAAAATCACTGGATTTACATTAAAGAAACAAAACATTTCTACCCTGAAAATCATGAGTCACAGAGAAAAATGGAAGCGGTAATAAAAGAGTCCACGCGGTTTAGGACCGAGACATAAAGGCGTAATTAGGAAGGCAGGCAAACTTTCAGCCATCCTAAATTTGGCACTGTTTAGAAGTTAATGATTCGTTTCAAAATGCATTCAGTTGAGATCCAGAGTAAGAGAAGCCGGCAACCTTGTGAGCCACAGAGCCGCTCTCAGTGTCACGGCGAAGCGAACCATCTCTGTCCCTAATGGAAAACGACCGAAGTAGTTCGGCCTATAGCCACTCATTTGCTGACCTCTTGCCTCTCGTGTGAGACTAAGAGAACGGAAAACAGATTAACCGCCTGTCACAAACTAACAGGAACTCTTACTATAAGTTCCGTGCCACTTTTAATGAAGTGACTTTTCAACTGGTAGGCCCACTTCACCGAAAGACGGGGTCGAATGAATTATTATTCGCGAGTTCCCAGGTCAAATATCGACACGGCTATCAGCTAACCTGAATTAGGTATTTGTAAATTTCTAAAATCATCCAGGACGACGCCAGTATGATACCACTTCTTTCCAAATACACTTCAGATCATTACTATATCATCGTATCATCATTCTACAATACACTCTGAGATTTATCGATGTCGTTAAAAACAATAAATATATGGATTAATCCAGCATTCCCCATCTCTTTCTTATAGTGTACGTGGTATAGAATTGGCTTTTAAGATAGCAACTGAATAATTAACTGGAATTACTATGGAAGAACACTATCCCGGCATAAGCAGACCCAGGAAAGCCGCAAATACTTCATTCAGTTTGGTTGGTCTTAGTGTCGAGAGGTGAACCTGTAACTCCGGAATAAAAGTCAACTATAACCATTGGTCTTCAGACTCTATGATATCTGTATAACTCTAGTCAAAATATCTAAATTATCGCGGAAAACCTATAGCGTAAGAGTGCACTTTTGGGTGGCAAAAATAAAAATAAAAAATGTACACAGTTTATACTTAAAAAAGAAAATATTAAGACATTTATTAAAGAATGAGGTTTTATAATGCAATTAACTGCAGGAAGCAGAGTGCTTTCTGAGAAGCTAACAGGTTCTCAGCTAGTCAAAAAATACCCCGCATTTTATGGAAGCCGAAAGTTCATCACCGTATTCAAAACTACCCACCACCCGTCCTTATTTCGAACCTGATCAATTGAGCCCATTCCTACAAAAACCGCTTCTAGAAGATCCATTTTAATATTATCCTATCATTTACATCTAGTTCTTCAAAGTAGTCCCTTTTCCTCAGGTCTTCCAGCCAATACAAAAAGTGCAATTACCATGAAATTACAAGCTATCAAAATTTAATTCAGGAAACTCATTATAACCGAAATGTGCTGGCGGAAACACTGGACCTCGCCTGCGGAACCTCTGTGCTCCGCGGAACAGAGTTTGAATGTCACTGCACTATACTAAGAATAATGTATTGAGCTGAAGGTCAGAGAAAACTACAAAACTCCTAAATCCATTAGCCACGCCTACAAGCTTCGGGGTTTGGTTAGAATTACTGCATACCTTAAAAATTACTCAGCCACGAATGCTTCGTGACATGTCAGCATTCCTGATCACATCTCTTCCCTTTACAGCGAATGGACTATAATTTTTACCTCAAGGTTATTCAATGACACAACACAGTTCTGTGTAGAAATTTATCGAAGCCTACGGTGCCGTAACTTTGGAGTGATGATTTAAACGTCGAAAACTAAACAAAAACAATTAATTAGTACTTTTTGTCAACAAAGAGTGTAACACAAAAAATCTGAGAATAAATAGTTGCTAGTGGAACTATACTAAATTTAAGGTTTTCACAGCTGTGCTCATAAAGGTTAGAGCCTTCAAAGATATGGCGCTATGTCGATTGGTAAATACACATAGTAACAGAAGCTTCGAAGGAGCTTTCTGCATCCATCTTCAGGATCAATGCAGTATTCAATGACATGCAGTCATACCCAAACGATAGTGCTCGTAGTTGAAACGTGTTATTTCCTAGGCATAATAAGCAATGATATGCTAAAAATAACACCCAAGTAGAATAAATAACTTTATCACTAAATTCTGTTGGTTCGAGCATGAGGGAAAAACTAAGTTTAGATAAAAATACGAAACAAGATGCTGCCAGATTCCATTCAGTAGTATCCTTCTTAATGTGCCAGAATTTTTTCAATCGGTCAGAAAATTCCCAGCATTTTATAAAATCAGAAAATTTAATGCAATTTTTAAGGTATTTATTTAAACCGTGTGCACGTTTTTTTAAATAAAAATAATCAATAACAGACCATCAATGTGCACAAAATAAATGAAAAAGACGCATTAAAATTTGAAGCGTAAATGATTCTCTACAGTAATTTTCATATTTCTTGACGATCTTTGTTGAAGTTCTATATAAGAGATTTCCTTATAATTCCAATGAGCAGTTTTGGGTTTCGTGAAAATGGGCACAATGAAAGTCACACTTTACTTAAGGATGTAAATAATATTTTGCCTGCATTGTCCACATTTTTCGTTAAATTTTCACAAAAATTCCGTACAGGAGATCACCAGTTTCGTGAAAATCGGTACAGTGAAAGCCATATTTATGGACATAAAAGTATTTCTATTCGTACATTCGATATTTATTTTTCGAGTTATATGAAATTCGGTTCACGAGATCTCAAAATAATGCTGTTGAACATTTCTGAATTTCATAAAAATCCACGCAGGAAGGCTATAGACCTACTTCTATTATGAACGTAATTTACATTATTCCAAAGCGTGTACTTTACACGCACACGATATTAATAAAGTAAAGTAAAGAATGTCTTGGCAAAGTATGTACATTACATCAGAGAGTTCACCTCTTGCAGTCTTGTTAAATAATACGCTGTACTAATTTTGCCATTCTAGTGACCTTGATGGACGATGTCGTTTTGCTTATTACAAGACTTTGTCATCAACGTACGAGCTTCTTAGGAGCTGGGTCCTTCGCTCTTTTGTGACGTTGCTCATCGTATGTTGGCGGTTGTTTACCGAAGTTTTGGAACGGCACATCGGTTCCATCGTATGGGGTACGGTTTGCTTGACCCTTGCATGTGGGACTGATAGTGCGTGCGGTCACGTGGCACACAACTACCAAAACAACTTGCCTAATATCGCAAAAGAGCGAAGGCCTCAATTAAAAGGCGAAGGTAGCTTGAATTCTTACATCTTATGATTTCATTACCGTTTGCATAACAATCCGAGGCTTGTTCCATTCCTGAACCAGACGAAATTATATTCACAACCTCCCATTATGTTTTGTTAATAAAATATCCTTGCAGACATTTAGTCAAGTGTCAATGCTTACCTGCTTAAACATAATTTGGGAAGGTGGCAATATTTTTATCTTCTGTGTTCCATTACAAAAGGGAAGAGGGACTGTGCCACGGCTCAGGTGGTTAATCACCTCGAAGGATCGGTTTCAGCCCCAGTTTCCCTGCTTCGTTTCTCACACAGCGACACCAGGGTCGATTTATTTATGAGTTTCTCTTTCGCCTTGTCAATAATCATTCCACCAAAGCTCTATATTCGTTTATCTATCAACCAGCAGGTGTACAGTGGATCCATTAGAAGTCTCAGTTCCAAGATACATAAACACGAGCACCCTCACCCCCAGAAAAATAAAAAATAAACACGAAAGATACGAAATGGATTGCATTATGCGAGTTTGGAATGCTGGCCTTCATATCAGTAATGCATAAAACTTCAGTTCTTAGACAAAAGAGAATAAACTCTGTGCCCAATTGAAAGAGCGCTACTAAGGGAAAATTCGATATTCAAGGTGAAATCATTTCGCAAGAATAAACACAAATACAATGTGTGGCAAAGTGCTGAGTTTCTTAATATTAGGCAGGCGGTGCACATGTTTATCACTGAGCTTTAAAACGTTAATGAGCCCTGCCATGATTCAGGCGGTTTGTCGTCGGCTTTTCACCGCACACGCCCGGATTAAATCCCCATCCATTCCATGTGAGACTTCGAGCAACGGAGTGGCACTGGGACAGGTTATTCTACAATACTGTGTATGTACCTCCTCACTAACATCCCACCAGTGCCGCACAGTGGTTCTTTCGTATCACCAAACATATATAATTTGAGCAATTTACAGAGACGTTCAATGACGCACTTAAACAAAACTCTCCCTAAGAGCTTTCCTGGAAAAAAAATGTGTATATTCTTACTACATAAATAATGTATAATAATATCAATTTAAAATCGAAATAAGGGGGAAAAATAAATCTTCTCCTTTCGTTCCTCTTCGCATTATCACAGTTACTGCCTACCAAATGTCAAATTAAGTGCGTAAATATTGTGAACTGAAAACCGGCTTCGAGTCCATCAATGCATATTGTCTTTATCTCTATACCGTCGGTATGAATACATCGACTGCTTTGTTGTCTCCATCAAATGACCATATTCTACTGCCTGGGGCATGAGAATGTCTGAAATGTATATGACTATCATAAATAGGAATATAGTGGAAGAAAAGAAGCAGGGATATTAGGACAAAATGGTGCAAACGTATGTCAAAGAGACAGAATGAGTTTCATGATAATGTACATGAAGAGAAAAACAAAATTTTGTATCGTCGGTTCTGAGTATCGATAACAGGACGGACTATATTTTACCAGGATAGAAATAGGAGTAAAATATTCAGTAATCCTTAGGGCTCTGCTTGAATTACGAATACATGAAATGTGTAGGATATTTTTCTGATCTTGTGAGGTAAAGGTGAACATACTTAGAAGTAATAGAAGTGGATATTATGAAAAGAACAGGATCGTGTTTTAAAAATGTAGCATAAGGACCAATTTATGAATATTTGTGGATCTAAGCGAACAGTGAAATGTTTTGGATATTGAAAAGAAATTCCATCTTTTACTGATAATTTTTAATTAAGTTGCCCATTTTATGCACTTATGTAAGGTACTGGAATGACATTCTTAAAATATATGCATTACTTAACAAATTGCATTCCTGAAAACGTAGAACTTAATGATTTCCTGTTCCATATCGTATAAGGGACTTCGTTACAGTTACTGATTTTAATCAATCTTACGTAGCGTGAATTGTCTATACCTCTGTTATATTCTGTGGATAAAAAAAAATATACACAGTTCCGAAGGATATGGTTCACTCGATTTTTCTGTGGCATAATTTCTAGAAGTATGGAATATACGATATATAGAAAAGAGAAACATTTTCTCTTCCTACTGGCAGGCTAACAATTGTGCTTCTGCTTCTACGTAACCAACGGCTGTTACATTCACAACCCATATTAACTTCACTCCAATTTCTATTTTGTCTGTCGCTGTTTTGGGGAAACAAAAGTGTAAAAGCCAAATATCCCTAATAAAAGTGTTGGTGGCACTGAGACAGTATTTCGGTATAGCGTGCTGGGACAGCCTCACGCTTCGGCCTTGTTCCCAGGGAATTACATGCAGCTAAGATTTGACATATCCAATGTTTAGAAAATTGTGATTCATGATGGCTACATCTAACCAGCGTAAACGCAGTAACTAAAATATTGTGCCACGATACCCTGCTGCTTATTTCTATAGTGAAAATCCCACATGTCACACAACTTTTGATTTGTAGTTACAAATAAGAAAGCACTTCTGGAATAAATCTAAAATGTAGTCCTGTAGTGTTGCACTTTACCTTGTATTTATAATAAAATTTTACAAATTGAATTAAACAAAGCAGTCCACTGCGACTGTGAAATAACCTAAGCAATGTATATTTTATGTATGAAATGTTGTATTTATGTACACGTCTCGTTGCGAATGTTGTAATTTTTCATGATGTCCCTTTAAGGGCCGAACATGTCAGAGTTTTGATCCTTCGCAGTCAAATATTTCTGTGAATTTCAGTAGTTCTGTCCACATTAATTTTCCAGAAAACTTCTAATCTTCTCTGTTAAAAGAGCAGCATGAACTTAGGGAAAACAACATCAACGTTATAAAAAAAAGCGTCGATTGGAGTTCAACAATGGACTTTGTGTAAAACGTAACACACTGTCGAGTGGAAAATCGATGTTGCACCGACAAGAGTTATTGTAATGTCGGCTGTTAGGGGTCATCCCTAGATTTAGCGTATTTGTTGGTTTAATGTGATTTATAACGTTACGTGGTAATTCTCGTTCTGCTCTTATGGCCTTCTGAGATGTGAAGTAGAATGACGTGTAGTAGATGGACACCAGAGTTACAACAAACTTATCTTCAAGGCTTTACATCCCCGAAGAATATATATCTAACACATATCTACAGATTTTGACGTTTTGCTGACCGTGCATCGCAGTATATTTATCTCAGTATTTAACCAACTTGATGCACAAAATTTGTTTCACAATAAGTTTTATTTCATGCCTCTACATGTTTCGAGCACATGTG
>Ga0123352_10018438_pt1 | contig 11122 bp, 7 predicted proteins | sample TergutLab28metaG_FD_89700 | JGI IMG/M metagenome (GOLD analysis project Ga0123352, IMG submission 89700) | Labiotermes labralis P1 segment gut microbial communities from Petit-Saut dam, French Guiana - Lab288 P1 | ecosystem: Host-associated > Arthropoda: Insects > Digestive system > Gut ... | reverse complement strand
ATACGCCCATCATCAGGAGCATTAGATGTTGAGTTGCAGCATATGGTTTTCTGCACCGAGTTTTTGGATGGGTCGTGTGTACGGTGCGGATGGTGCCGTGGCACCATCCCCACCGTACACACGACCTACACAGCGGCTCTCAAGACCACCACCCATCCACAAACTCGGTGCAGAAAACCATAAGCTGCAACCCAACATCTAATGCTCCTGATGATGGGCGTATGTACCCGAAACATGTCGAGCTAAGAATACATCAATAAAATTACCTTGCTGCTTCAAGTTGGCATTTCACTTTATTACATGAGGAAGATGCACGGTCAAACAACCCTTAGTGCTACATTTGGAACATAGCTTCGCATGATACTGAAACTTGAATACTTCGGAAAGTAGAGCAGAAATACCTGGAAAGTTTTGAAATATGTTGCTGGAGAAGGATGGAGAAATTCAGTTGGACCGATCGTGTGAAAAATGAAGAAGTATGACAAAAGAGTCGAGGAGGTGAGGAATATCCTAACGTATAAAAAAGAAGGAAGGCTAATTGGACTGGTCACATGTTGCGTAGGATCTGCCTTCTAAAACACGTTATTGAAGGAAAGAGAGAAGGAAGTGACGGAAAGACGAGGAAGAAGACGTAAGAAGCTACTGGACGATCTTGGACGATCTTAAGGAAACGTGAGGATCCTGGAAACTGAAAGAAGTAGCACTAGATGGCACATTGTGAAGAACTCGCTTTGGAAGAGGCTATGGACCTGTCGATTGAACTGTCGTAAGACTACAGAATGAGTGAATGGATGATGAATGAATAGCGATATAAAATCACAACTGTTACTAAATATTGACGCTATGAACATGAAATATTGTACAATGACAGCGTTGTGTATTAGTCAGTGGGGTGTGCAGTCGGTAGAGTTTGATGCTGCTGTATCAGAACAGGAAGTGACAGCCTGCCTCTCGCGTTCTTTAGGGCATTGTGTGGCTCCTGCTGTTAATACGAATTCCGTGGTACCTAGGAACGGAATAACGGCAGGATTTCAAAGTTCAGGCTTGTATGTAAGCCTGTGTAGATTGGGCTTGAAATTTTGACGATCTTAATTTTTAAGATTACGGTACTTAGGAAAGTGACTCCATGTTATTTTTTATGTTTGCTGACCGTGTATCTCAGTATAATCTTAGTAATTAACCAACTTAATGCACAAATTCTTGTTTCATAATAAGTTTATTATATGCCTCTACATGTTTCGAGCACTAGGTGTTCATCATCAGGAGGTCTAAATTGTATTATACAGCGTCTGGTACCATCACACGTGGAGGTGGCCGTCCCGGTGCACAGGTCCTCTCGCAACCTGTGCACCGGACGGCCACCTACAGGTGTGATGATACCAGATGCTGCATAATACAATTTAGACCTCCTGTTGATGAGTACAACAGTGCTCGAAACATGTAGAGGCATATAATAAACTTATTATAAAACAAGAATTAGTGCATTTAGTTGGTTAATTACTAATATTACCTTGTTATTTGTTAGATGATTTGTTAAGTACCGAATTACTTCGCGTCATAATTCATAAGACGGCAGTATTAACTTTATTGTTTACTTCATTTCACAGCCTGTACCTTTCTGGCTTAGGTAGACATTTTTCTCCTTTTCTCTTTGTCTTAAAATTATTCTCGGTCTGTGCTTTTGATGTCGAAATAAATATGTAACTGTATACACAGAACATTCGCCAAACTGTAAAGTGCATTTAACTGTTCCTAAATGGAAAAGTTGTATTTTATATTACCGACTTTCTTGTCTTTATTTCTTCGCTTTCTCTCTAATTCACTGTAGCGTCTTCATATTTGCTAGTTGTGTTTGTATCAGGGATGGGGGGTTCCTTGAATATGTACGCATTATCTCAGAATGCGCCTTATCTGAAATTCAAAAGCGAATCTGGTGATTTGATTTAAAAATACGTCATAATGATTTTGAATAAATTTCCCTCGTGTATAGCGTGAATGGTACTAAAATGTACTGCACACATCAACCCACAATGTAACTGCATGAGGCTCAAGAGATTTTGTCTCTGTGTCGTGCAGTGCATAACAGAAAGTGAATTTTGTACCCAATTGAGTTCATTGCATTAGGAGTTTTGGTGCAGACACCATCTATCTAACATCGCTGTGCAGTGTTCAGCATTTCTACTTCTTACTCAGAACGTATTACCAACCACCTCAGTTCTTCGTTACACCCAGGAGCTACGCATTCGTTTCACAGGTGGAAGCTTTGAACAGTTTTTGTAACATGTTTTGTTATTGAATTGAAGTGACTGTTTTTATTAAGACAAAACTACTTCCGTTATTTAGGGGTTAAGGTGCTGCGCTACAAATCGGAAGGTCGCTGGTTCGATTCCGGATGGTGTCATTGGAATTTTTCATTGACATAATCCTTCCGATCGCACTATGGCCCTGGGGTCGACTCAGCCTCTAACAGAAATGAGTACCAGGAGCATTTCCTGGGGTTAAAGGCGGCCGGTGCGTAGAGCTGACAACCTTACCACCATTCTCTGCCGTTGTCATGTAATCTGGGAACCTTAACTTCCTGGAACCCTCTGGGCCACTCTAGGCCTGTAACGGAACTGCTTTACCTTTACCTTTATCACTCCCGTTATTTTGTTCCTTGTTTTGAAGCTGATGGTACTTAAGCTTCCAGAATTTGTTCATGTTCATAGTTTTTCTCCAAGAATTACTGTATTAATAGGCTTACACCCATCGAATTTCTCAGGCCTGTTCTGAAACACTCAGAATATTGTTTGGAAATTCTGAATGGGGGAACCACTTGGAAGACGCACATATCAACGTAATGCTGAATAATGTACCTGAAGGAACGTGATATGCATATGAGTTTAGGTGCTCAGATTGAAGTCCCGTGACGCGGTTTTGTGAAAACGGTCCTGAACTTTCGGGTTTCATAAGTGTACTGCTGTTGACTAAGTACGTATCGGCTTCTGGTGGTAACTGAAGTTTTGAATGCATATTTGAGCTTTTTCTTTAAATTATATTCCAATAACTTAACTTAGGATTGTCTGCAGAGTCATGCAGCAAAGCGAATATGATCATTTTCAGGTTGGGTTAAATATTAGTGCAGATTAAGTCACGTACATGATACTTAAAAATTCAGCTCCTGCTTCTGGGAAAAAAATATACTTATCTATTTTGAAGATGAAATGGTCAGTAATGTTTAGAAACAGCACCTCTTTATTCTGGTAATCGTGCGACGACCATATATTCAATTCGGTTCCAGCATGCACGGCTTTTAACGTGGAAGAGGTGGAATATATTGCTAGCACTATGCTTCAAAAGGTGAAATGTTTTCTTGCTTTGATAAAAAGAGTTTCTTTCGTGGAAATATATCTGTTTTAAAGAAAGTTAATTTAAACCCCAACTGGTTTAACGTTATAATAGTCCATATTTTGTTCGATATATTATTTATGTGTTTCATATATTTTTTCAGAATAAATCATGCCAGTTTGTCTGTGCAGTCGAGGTGCTCTATACGCCTTGACAATTTTAACTTCAAAATTATGCTCCCCGTTGTGTTGAAATATAATATAACGAACCAACTAATAACCATCGAACACAACTATATAAAGTATTCATACAGCTACATGTTTCCCATGGTGCTATCATCAGGCTGGCTTTTGGAACATATTAAAGGGGGTATACATACCGCATAATAGAAGAAATACCCTACTTCTTACAAATACATAAATATATTTCTAATAAGTGAGATCGTACTCTCACAATGAGATATGTATACGTCTTTGAATATGACCTAAAAGCCAGCCTGGTGATAGCCACATGGGGTCGAAACATGTAGCTGTGTGATTATTTTATAAATTTCCTTGACGTTGGAATCTCTGTTTTAATGTTAGTAATGTTAAATTCAGACTTGGAGGTTTTTTCATTTTACGAAATTCATTTAAGGCGATCGTAACGTTACTCAGTGTAGTACGGTAAAGGTAAAGCAGTCCCGTTACAGGCCTGGGGTGGCCCAGAGGGTTTCAGTAATTTAAGGTTCCCAGATTACATGACAACGGCACAGGATGGTGGTAAGGTTGTCAGCCTTACGCACCGGCCGCCTTTACCCCCAGGAAATGTTCCTGGTACTCATTTCTGCTAGAGGCTGAGTCGAGCCCAGGGCCATAGTGCGATCGGAAGGATTTTATGTCATCCGGGATCGAACCTTCCGATTTGTAGCACAGCACCTTAACCACTGTGCTACCGCGGTCCCCATTCAGTGTAGTACGATCGTTATTTAAAAGTACCACACATTCTTCATAGATCCACGTTTATTAAGTTGTTGGTAAATTAAAACATATTCTGGGTGGAATAACCATGTGTGGTTCTGCGTAAACTCCTTTCCTTCAGCTCTAGCTCTTCGTGAACCTGCAGGAAATTCTGCAACAGAAACAAGACATTAATTACACTCAGAACAATTAAAATGCAGCTAACCCGGTTTCTAGCAAAACAGAGAAATTGTTTTGAAACAAATGTATTTGAATGAAGAAAGAAAATTTTTTTAAGCAGGTGTACAGTAATATATCATCGTCTTGTAACAGCTAGTGTTCAGGGAACACTCTTTTGGACTTAATCTAGACTGAGAATAGTGGCTTAATAAATTTTAAGAAATGTAAGGCACCCAGATGAAAGACATTTCGATTTCAAAAGCGAACAAGGCCGGCAAGGTACATGTAACGTAACATTGAGGCGTCCTGTTGCAACAGATGTTGCAGTGGAAAGGCAATAAGTACTACATATTGTGTGTGTGTGTGTGTGGGGGGGGGCCTTATTTATCCAGCATGCAATGCGCATGCGCCATAGTCATCTGTGCCCTGCTCCGCTCTACAGTATTTTTTCCATATTATCTCATAAACTGCAAGATTTTCGCAAGAAACATTTTTGAACACAAAACTTGTGTTTTGATTTCCTCTGCTACGTTTGCCTGAAACATTTCCCATTCTAAGGAGAAATGAGTGAGAGATCATAAAAAATGTCAGGTGGTATTCATGTAAAGTACCGTTTGTTGTCGTCTGATTTTAATGAAACTTGAATTTTCTCCAACAGCTTTTCGAAAAATACTCAAATATCAAATTTCATGAAAGTCCGTCCATTTGGAACCGAGTTCCATGCGGACAGACGGAGAGACATGTCGTAGATAATAGTCGATTTTCGCAATTTTGCTTACGCGCCTAAAACGATTTTTGAAACACCGTAAATGTTGGTCATATTGTAATTACGTTATTATGATATGCTGTTCAACAGTACTGGAAACGATCCTCTCATATTGCGATATTAACTTAATGTTTACGCATTAACCCACGGCGTTTATAGCTGCGATTGTCACAGCCAACTGACGAATTTGTACATTGATACATATTAGAGTCGTAGACGGATACTATGAAATTGCAACTACATTGAATAATTTGAAGAGTTCGTAGGTGGTAGCTTGGCAGGTGCTAGGTGCTACAAGAAAAGGACGACACTGCATTGCGGACAAAACTGAGCATTGTTTTGGTTCTTCATAGGTTAGTACAGTATTTCTGAATATTCATGCCATAAATTTTAAAAATTCTTGAAATAGCGCTTGATAGATTTTATCGGCAAACCGTGGCACTGTAATGCTGACCGTACCACGGCACCTCCTGACTGCTTCACAGCGACTGCTGCCATCTGGTGTTACTGGCGTTAATTGCAGCAGATTTTCAAGTGGTTTCCATGAAAACAACGCATAACGCTCTCGATAAAAAACTAAAGCCATCGTAACTTTGAAAATCTGGTAACCATGGCAACGAATTTTTCTCTGAATCAGTAACGCACTCTCTCACTGCTCTCAGAAACCTAAATTACTGTTTCACGAATTGAGCACTTCACGATTTGAGCACGTTATGAAAAGTAAAGTGCTGGAAACACCAAACCTGGCAGATTAACAATACACACTCGGTGGTGCTCTTATCTAGAAGTGTACTTTTGACTTTGTTTGGAAAGTATGGACACTGCCGCTGAAGGTTGTTTATGCCATCTTCTGCATCTAATCATAACTACTTTGAAATGCGTAAGGACACAACAGAAACCGTTATATTCTTGTACATTTGGAGTGATGTGTGTTTCTATATTCTCCGATGCTCCGCTATGTTACTGCAAAATTTTTGTATTTTAATGACCTATCGCATGGACATTTTTAGTTGACATTAGGAACTAGTATGCTATTTATAGTTCGAATATAGCTTCTTTCTTACATAATGACATCGGTATTACGAAATGTAAATCAGATATTGCTAGAAATTACAACTGACATGTTTCTGTTTTTTTTTTAATAATTCGTCATTTATTTGTGTCCAGCATCTTTCTAACGTGCAGATTTATTACGAGGGGCTTAAGACTTTTAGTAAACTCGTTCATTTAACGTATTCTTATTTTAACATTTCAGTTTTAGCCACCTTTAAAAATTTAAAATTTGTCATACATCTTTACCATGTTGTAAACCGCAATAGTGCAAAATATGGAACCTTTAATAATGAAACCATACGTTCCTAAAATGTCGGCCCAAGTGAAGTGACTGTGGTAAGAAAAGCAGACAATATGTGAATTGTGTCTGATGGTAAATTCTGCTTGTTAACAGCACAGTTGTACTGTTAACTAAACCTGTTCAAATGAATAGCTTCTTATTCGAGAGGTCCTGGTTGAAATCTTGGCCTCGAAACTCTCTAACAGAAGGGTTTTTGTGGTTTCTTGCGTCCCTGCAAGCGTATTCCGTCAGGGTACTTTCAGTCTAAGACTCTTTTCTTCCCTTTCGTTTTCAAATAACATTTTCTTCTTTTCTGCCCTGAAGTTGGAAATAACAGGTGTCTCCAGAACGTTGGTTTCCGTCTACCCAAAGTGTCATTTCTTATAATACAACAATCCTCTTAGTCAGTGCCGTGAGAACCTGAAATGTCACACAAATAACTAATCATTCACCCATTCGAATCTGTGATTCCCTTCCTGTCTTCAGTTTCTTGTTCATTCATACATTGCTCTACCTTTTTCTTTAATAAGAAAAGGAGAAAGAACTAAAGCAACATATAACGAGAATGAGGAGGAAAAGAAGAAGAAGAAGAAGAAGAAGTTGGTTGTGAAGCCTTCCTTGTTTATATGATTGCTCAGTCAATATAGTGTCCTGGCGACGTGCTGGGCAACCAAAGAATTAGCGATCCATTACCGACAGAATGGAATAGTCTTCTCGTTCCCTTAGCGTCCAGACCGGTTCAGAGTCCCATCCCACTTCATTGCATACTGAAGTTAGGGGTTTATGTGGCCGGGACATGAAGCTCACATTCGCCCCATATATTACGGAGGTTATGAATGTGAGGATCTGTACCTTCATTTTCCCACACGGCTTCATGGCGTGGTTTTTTAAGCACAGGGACAAATTTCCTTCATCATTTTTCTACACTGAACTTGAACTATTTCAGAATATTCGAGAATTGTGTGGTAACAATGATATTGTACGTAAGAGGGAGGCTGTAACAGGAAGGTGGAGAAAATTATACATTGAAGTGTTTCGTAACTTGTTCTCCAAAAATATTATTGAGATTATTAAATCAAGAAGGGTGAGTTGGGCAGGACGTATGACTTTTTGGAAATGAAGAGAATTGCGTACAAGCTTTTGGTAGGGAAACGTGAAGGATCGACACTCGCTTTGAAGACATAGGCTTAGTTGGGAAGATAATATTAAAATGCACTTCAAATAAAAGCTAAGATAAGGCGTGGACTGAAGTCATACGACTCAGGGTAGGGACAGTTGGTGGGAATATTTGACCACGGTATTGAATCTTCAGGTTTCATGAAATGCAGGGGTTTCTTGACTAGTCGAACTAATAGCTTCTCAAGAAGTACTCTGCTGTGGATTTTGTTACTTTCTAAGTCTTTCCAGTTTTTCTTCTTTCTCTTAGTCTTAGCAACTGAAGACGCCGTTTAATTAAGGCTGACATAAATAATATAGGGTATAGTGCGTCTCCCGTGATGGATCATTTAGTTCCACACGGACGGTGCCACTGTTGTGCCTTTCTTGCGTCTGGAAGGTTCCGGCGTAGTCTTATACTGAAAGCTTCTGTTCTAATTGGTCTTTTTCACTCTTCTGAAATGCCTGCTGTAAGTCAGCCTTAAGATACGACACGAACACTACACCGCTGCTCATTACCCACCACTTCCTCTCTCAGTCGATCGGTTCATAAAACAGAAGGTACAGTTCCTTCTTTCGTTTGACTCTCGGAATCGACTGTGCTCTGGGTTCGATAGAGTGAATTTAAGAACACGTGTTCAGCATTATGAGGTCCTCCACAAAGTCCACTTGATTACTATATGACAATAAAAATGGGAGAAGATAATGAAAAGAAATTAAATAGAAGTGGAGCCAGCATAAATGAGCCGGTTAACAATTCGTCTGTGGGCTGGATGACCAACGAATATGTTTATTGAGTGCCTTGCTGGTACATTTATTATTATTATTATTATCATAATCATCATCATAAGACCATCATCATTATTATTATGTCAGTTTGTGGCTTGAATTGAATGCTATTTTATTACTAGGCACGTTCGCAAAATTGCGAAAAGCGGCTATTAGCTACGTCATGTCTGTCCGTCCGTCCGCATCTAACAACTCGGCTGCCACTGGATGGATTTGTATTAAATTTCACATTTCAGTATTTTTCGAAAATATGTCGAGAAAATTCAAATTACATTAAATTATGACTAGAATGACTGGTGCTTTACATGAAGACCGATATACATTTATGACTATACCTCGCGCATTTCTTCCTAGAATGAGAAATATTTCTGACAAAAGTTGTGGAGAAAATCAAAAACACACATTGTATTTCCAATAACTTTTTTTCCTAATATAGTGCTCTTCATGAGATAATGTGGAAAAATGTTGAGCCGGAAGGGCCGCAGGTCGTATATAGGGCGCATGCGCAATTCATGCTTGGATGCCTAAGGCTACAGACACGCACCCAGAATATGTAATACTTATTGCGTTTCCACCGCACCTCAATGTTAAGTAAGACGCACATTGCCTTGCTGTTTGTTTGATTTGGACGTATATGGCAATGGAGAATCAAATGGATAGCCTTTATATTGCCATAAGACATAACGCACTTCGAGCTGAGACTACAGGCTCTGTCAGTACTGGCGAACTGAGAGGACTGTGTTCTATGTGCACCGTTCATCCAGTGGAAACAGTGTGTGGATGCGCACTGCCAACCCACAAAGGTGCTGTGTAAACAAACTCTCTCGCTATATCAGCGAAATTGTAGTGGCAAGGGAGTGCCTTGTCTACCTTAGGCCATTCCTATCCAGATTCGAATGATCATTTGGAGAAAGAGTATCGGTGTGTACGTGTCTTACTGTGTAGCCTGGAGGTGGCCGGCGGCGGAAATGGGGGGATACAGAACCACTGTTAGTGGAGCAAAAACTGTGCCATATCTGCCTTCAAATAAGCTGACACGAATTTATTCAAAAATTGTTCCAACAATACGCACTGTGTAATGATTTTACAAAATTTTTATAAAATCCATTTGTTTAAATCATTGTACAGTGCGTATTGTTTGAACAATTTTTAGGCGCGTTCGCAAAATTCCGAAAAGCGAATATCAGCTCCGTCATGTCTGTCTGCCCGTCTAGAACAACTCGGCTCCCACTGGATGGATATTCATGAAATATGATATTTCATTAGTTTTCGAAAATCTGCCAAGAAAATTCAAGTTTCATTAAATCGGACAAGCGTAACGGGTACTTTTACGTGAAGACCTACGAGTATGCTCTTTTTTTTATCACATCCCACTCAGTTCTTCTTAGAATGAGAACTGTTTCAGACTAACGTTGTTGAGAAAATCAAAACCAACATTTTGTGTTCAATAACTTTAAGAAAATCGTGCGGTTTATGAGATAATGTGGGAAAATATTGTAGAGCTGGACGAGCCACAGATGACAATATGGCGCATGCGCATCCCATGCTGGATAACTAAGGCTACAAACACACACTCAGAATATGTAATATTTATTGCTTTTCGACTGCATGAATGGTCGTACGAATGCGCCTCATTGTTACGTTATACATACATTGCCTGTCTTGTTAGATAAATACCTGGCTAATGATGCACAGTGCTGACAACGATGTGAAATTTGTACCAGTTTGTTTATATAACTTTACATCACGGTCTTTTGTAGTGAGGGTTCTGAAATTTTGACGATGAAATAGTGACTATGAAGAAGGCGGACGCCGGGATTTTCCGCTATGAAGACGAAGCATCAGATAGGACAAGAGTTTTTTTTTCTGATTGCATAGAGGGGACCTTACGATTGCAGGAATAAATTAATTGAAACACTTTTATTTAGTTTTATGTTTATGGTTTCGTGCATCGCTGATCTGTATTAACCTTTTGGCGCCTAATTTTTTTTTAATTTTAGCACACCCTGTATATAAAATGTGCGTAATACATGAACCAAATACGATAGGATTATGAAACAAACTGCATTTTGAAGGAAAAAAACGGAGAGTATATACCGTGTTTAAAATATTCAGTACCTATATTTGTTGAATAAATATATAAAATGAAACTTTGGAGGTTAGCGGTGCGGTACGTCAAGTATAGTTGACCTTAGGCGTCTAATGGTTAATAACTGTCCAACGAGATGCAACACAAAGCAGTTTATTTATTATTCTGCAAGTTCACTCTACATATTTCGGATGTCAACCACATCCATCATGAGTACACAAAACTGTAACTACAGCCTCCGGTACTGGTCATATTTTTTGTGCAGCTACCTCCCTCCAATATGATCAGTACTGGAGACTGTAGTTACAGTTTTGTGTAATCCTGATGATGGGTGTTGTTGACGCCCGAAACATGTAGAGTGAACTTGCAGGATAATAAATAGGCTGCTTTGTTTATCTCAATATTTAACCAACTTGATGCATAAAATTTGTTTCACAATAAGTTTTATTTCATGCCTTTACGTGTTTCGAGCACATGTGTTCATCATCAGGAGGTCAAAATTGCATTACACAGCCTCTGGTATCATCACACCTATAGGTGGCCGT
>Ga0123352_10018437_pt1 | contig 11123 bp, 5 predicted proteins | sample TergutLab28metaG_FD_89700 | JGI IMG/M metagenome (GOLD analysis project Ga0123352, IMG submission 89700) | Labiotermes labralis P1 segment gut microbial communities from Petit-Saut dam, French Guiana - Lab288 P1 | ecosystem: Host-associated > Arthropoda: Insects > Digestive system > Gut ... | reverse complement strand
ATAGGGTGCTGTGGCAGCATGTCGTATTATGTGAGGGTATGTTGCTGAGAGTGCCGTACTGCGGGTGTGCGTCCTGTGCTTCGCTGCTTATCACACAGTGAAGCACAGGACGCACACCCGCAGTACGGCACTCTCAGCAACATACCTTCACATAATACGACATGCTGCCACAGCACCCTATTAGTACAAAGAAGTTAATCAGTGACTATTTTTAATTGTGACTTTAGCAAGGAAAGTATAGCTCCCTGAGGATGATCTTAGGATCGATACATGTCGGACCAATTTTAGTGTTTTAATGTGTAACTTTTATGTTTATAGTTCAGAAATTAATGGGAAGTTCTATATTAAAACCATAACTAAAAAATAAACTTAAATTTCGTTCTTTTAGAGTATATATATGTAAGAATTCACCCCCCCCCACCAACCCCCCATACACACACACACACACAAATCAGTAGCCCAGCATCATCAGAACAAGCTGAGGTGCCAATGCAACACCTCTCTTTCTGTGCGTCACAGAAGTAAAATTTGTGACTGAGACATGTTAACGGCAAGTGAAGCGGTAAATTGGGTTTTCATCGCACCGCGGAGAATCCTGTGGTCTAAAACCGCACAATATCAAACCCAATACATAACAACAACAAAAACTTTGTTACTACCACCGAGTCAAAAGATTAGCATTACTCTTTTCACAAAATACCCAAGCACAAGGATAAACCTTGGGTCTTACATAATCAAAGTCTGCTAATGGGCATGTAGAGTGTGACATTTATGTTGGGCACCGACATTGCATTGCTATTGTTCCTTTTACATTCGAATAACAAAGAAACACAAATGTATCTGTAGCAACCACACTATTTCCCCTTCTCCCCTCGCTTTCCTTTTCATCCATTCTTCCTTTTCATTCTATTGAAGACAATCCGTGTCGGTGACTTCCTCCTTTTACCACCTAAGTTGACTGATGTGGTGTATAGTACAGTCGTGTACCCTGCCAACAGTTCCTTGTACTTCTTCATATTCAACTGAAGCCTCGTTTAAAAGGTTTGCATTTTGTAACGAGGTAAGACTGTAGATAACGACTCTAGCAATGGATCCACACCTTTCAGCTACGGCACTTGTATTATACAGTATTATCGTGTGTGCTGTAAATATTATGTAGTCTATTGCTCTTCGACCCAGTCATAGAATTGCCGTCACATAAGGAACATATAAGATATTGTTATTAATAGCTTGGCGTAATTACTTTCAAGACTAGGAAGAACTAGAGCGTAAATACTTGCAATTGACCATTTTATATTCTTGTGTAAGCAAACTTCGATATCTCGTCTTAAGCGGCGTTGAGAAAAGGGAGGTGAGAATTTGGAAGAAGAGCCTAAGAGAATGTTACATAAAATTGCATAACAAAATGAAACCATGGATTACGTTTCTAAAGACAGTGTCTTACTCCAGTCGTCATATCAAGGAAAGTGTGAGGAATGGACCATATAACAAGCAAGGTATGCACACAAAATTTAGACGGAAAACCTGAGAGGAACAGAGCACTGGAAACACAGGAGTAGATGGAAAGTAACAGAAAATATCCTTGACCAGCTTAGGAACTATTAGGCTCTCAAGAAGAGTACTTCTGCATAGAATAAGCAGTTCATTCTTTATTAATTATGTATACCATTTATGTACTTGTGACAATAATTAATTTCTTTTATAGTTATTACTTGGAAACTAGCAGAGGCAGGTGTAAGCTGAATGCACACAGTGCCAAAATCATTAGTTTATCTGACAACGACAAAAGAGGCATGTTCCAAAATGTTATTTTGTACGCTATAACTCTTAGAGTTGAAATTTCTTAACTTTTACCTTGCACATAAATGTTAAGAGGCCTAATCATTTACGTTGAATTCAAAACTCATATTCAAATAATTTTTTCTTCTTTTGGGATGTTACAAACTGTTGCTTCACAGATCACGGTGAAGAGTCTCTTACAATTTTAAATTCCAACTCCTTGACACTGAAGACGTTAGAAGCTCTTTTTACCAGAACAATAACATTCACACTCCTCTCCCCATTTTACCTAACTTTCAGGTGAGGTTACTGCTCTCCGAAAACTTCGAGCAATAAAATTCTTGCGAATGTATCCTACGACACCATAATAAACAATGGATTATTTTCCAGGGTCATATAGAAAGACATTTATGTAAGTTTTTGTATACTGATATTATTGTAAAATATGAAAGGTAATAAAAATGAAACGTGGTAAAGAATTTCAAATACCTGAATAAGCGTTCGTTAAAAGTACCGTAATGCTGTCACGAGACAATTAAAGAGACCTGGCCAGGTTCAACCTTTAAATCAATAACTGAAGAATAAAGAACCAACTAGATGCCACTTATTATTTTATTGTACTTCTTATAGGCTCAACATGTTTCGGGCATTACTATCTCCATCAACAGGAGCTCACGACTATGATGTTGATTACCACATTGGTCGTTTCCTTCTTGGTTTGCTGTATGTTGGAGGTCTACAGGCTAAAGCACAAGTTGTGCTTTAGCCTGCAGACCGAACACTACTCCAGCCTAACCGCACCTAACCTCCAACATACAGCAAATCAAGAACGAAACGACCAATGTGGTAATCAACATCATAGTAGCGAGCTCCTGATGATAGGCATAGTAGTGCTCGAAATATGTTGAGCCTATAAGAAGTACAATAAAATAATAAGTGGCATCTAGGTGGTTTTTTATTCTTCAGTTATCAAAATGATGCACGGTCCAATAAGTATCAGATTCAGTTTAAATCAATATTCGGTGCAGGACGACATGAAAGTTCTGATTTTCCTGGATGACTCTCTAGATCATCTGCAAAAGAGGTTGACATCCAAGAAGACTGAGAAACAAGAAGGAAAGCCTGGAGATTTCCATGAATATTGGTTGCAGCGAATTTTCCCTCTCGATACCAACATTTGATTTTATGTAACCACTCCATCCCACATTTTCCATTTCACCAAAGACACACAGTCCTAAAAGCCGACAAGGCTCTGCAGAAAAGCAGGGCAATCTTCAGCTTTTTCTGCACATTACGCAATATCAGCACTTCTACTGGCGCAGAATAATCCTCTTTATCATCCCCCGGCAAGTTATTCACTCTCTCCTTCTCCATCTGATCTTCTACAGACGGTCATTTAATGGTAGTTTATTAACTCCATGACATACTCTGGCTGGTGTTCTTCGAAGTTTGCTCCACCAAACCCTCTACCAATGAACAAAATTCAAGGAACTCACCCACGATTTCTATACGGAGTTCCACTGCATCCATAGTGGGTAGCCTCTTAGTCGTCCCTGCAGCCTGATATATTTGTTACGGTATCCAACATGGCGCAGACTTATAGAAGTCACAGGGTGTTACGCGAAACTCAGAATTGTCCACGGCAAAGAACATCACATTAAATGTCCAATTTAGCTACCGTTTATTAAATCTGGGAATGTGACAATGCCAGTCGGCCGCATCAGAAATGTGGTTTTGGGAGTTAGGAATTTAATTACTACATTTTCATCGTGATGGGAACTTGATCGCAGTCTGCTTGGGATATTTTCAGCCTGTAACATTTCAGCGTACGTGATGTTATATCTACTGCTGTAAACTCCAACCTACAGCAAACCAAGAACGAAACGACTAATATGGTAATCAACATTATAGTCACGAGCTCCTGATGATGGGCATAGTAGTGCCCGAAACATGTTGAGCCTATAAGAAGTACAATAAAATAAAAAGTGGCATCTAGTTGGTTTTTATTCTTCAGTTATCACAATGATGCACGGTCCAATAAACATCAGATTATTGTGAAAATGTAAAAAACCACCAGTATACCGTGTGACCACGATAATTAAATTAAGGAGTATGTTAAAAAAAAAGCACAAAGAAAAAGTGTGAGTGAGGAGGAAATACATACAAAATTAGAATGAAAAGAATATACTACTCGCAAATCTGTGAATAGAGAAAAATGTCAATATTGAAATAAATCTTTGAGACTTAAAGTGAGTGATATTAGATGTATTAAACTGACTTAAAATAGGTTCAAACGGCGACGTATTGTGCACACAGCAAGGAACCTTCAACGTCCAATAAAATAAAAAAGTAGAAAACCATATTAAGGTAGCAACATTGTCAACTTTTATGAAAAAAACCGCATGAACAGGTCGATTTCGCCCTATGCTTGACCGTGTACTTTCTTTTAAGCTTAGGAAAATATAAGAAGACCATCCATAACTTACCTATTACAAAATAACTAAATATATTATCTAATTAAACCTGCAGAAGTAGAAGGTGAATAAAAAGGGAAAAACAAAAAGAAGAAGATGGAAATGGACTTAAGGCCGTTGGAGACCTAATTTTCTATATTCATGATAAAAAAGTAATGAGGTATAAAAATATGAGAACAAAATATTTTTTACCTCAGATAATGTGGTGATTATACAGGACGAATATGAACCACAATTAAAATATACCATTACCATTAACGGCCCATTGTTAACCATCCAAACAGCCCACTGTTCGATTAAGATATTCTGCTTTTAGTGTATTTTTGTGGTCAGTGTGAGTCTCAAAATAAAGATCGATTCATTGGTATTTATAACGGAGAGCGACCGTGTTCTTTTTGAGGTACGACCTGAATTTTTAAGTGCGATTTAAGCGAAACTTGGTTTTCGAATGCTTGGCTAGCTCTAAACAATATTTCTCATATGGGAGTCATTATATTTTGATTTTACGCACGTGGGATTGAGGCAAAAAGACGGACATGCAGGCGTGTTTTATATTGAAGATCATTCTTAGAAATTCGAATCAGGAATTCTAAACCGAGAACATTCATTGGCACTAGCCCACGAAGAACAGCGATGTCGGCACTTTCTGTGATGCTGCACTGTCACGGCAGACCCCACACCAATTGTTTCACTTTCTCTGAGCGGGAACTGACGGAACGTTTACAATACCGTACAAGATGCTTTGTACAAGACGATACGGATCACTGGTTAAGAATCGGATTCTGACGCTATTGTTGCTGCAGTGAATGTCACAGCAACTGTCAGTTCCCCGGGCCACCCACCGACCGAAGAAGTTCATCCAATACTTTGTGTCTGGGTATAATACGCTCCTTCATAAAACATAAATATAAACTAAGTATGTACAAATCCAGACAAGTGACTGGAGAGTTTCGTAATTTCTAATCTTATCACAACAAACATAATATACTTTATAGTAATGGAATGAGAGTGTGAGGTGTAGAGGGCAAGTAAGATGAATGACAGACAGGAGGAATGTCTACAGATGTTAGTAGGAAATCTAAGGGGAAGAGATTATTTGGGGGACATAGGCATAGATAAGAGGATATTATTAGAAGGGAGCGTAAAGAAACAGTGTGTGTGTGTGTGAAGCTGTGGACTGCACTCGCGGAAAACGGAAACCTCCTTGCTCCAGAAATAGAACAATTTATAAATCTAAATCTGTAAACAGAATTAGGTTTTATTATTACCTTCAGATGTATACAAGCAACCCAACGAATAAACACGGTATTTTGCCTAAAGATTTAACGTAAACATGTTATGAGAAATGAAATACATATGTTCCATTCCAGTGCATTAGAGGAATATTTACGTTTATATAATAAAGCCAACAAATGCACATGTGTAAAATATAAAATATTACTAACAGTTAAAATGTTTCGAAACATGTTGGCACATGTTGGCTGTTAGTAATGTGTGATAAAAGGTATTTTATAGATGTGGGTTTGTTGGGTTTATTAAGTAATTTTAAAACGGAAATTACTTAGACTTATTCTTTATCTACAAAGAGTTATTTACCAAGAGACAATGATTAAGTACATACCTTCTTTTGATTTATTTCTTTTCATGTCAGGATACACACATATATATATATATATACATATATATATACATATATATATATATACGTGTGTGTGTGTGTGTGTGTCATTTATGATTAACCATTAGTTTAAATGTTTAATCAGGATTGCAGATTAAACTGAAAGAAGAGTGTCAACTTGAAACACTGACAACAAACCGAAGAGAATGAAGAATTTAAATTAAGTTAAAGTGATACTCTTAGTTATAATTATTTCTTGGAATGTAAAAGTCTAACGTATTCTTAGTGTGCATTAATTTATTCGTTTATTATACCAGTCTGGAAATTATTAAGAAAAAACTGCAGCTGGAGACAATTTGGGTCAGGAGAAACTAACCATTTGGAGATAAATGTGATGTTCTTCTAAATTATGTATAAAATTTCAGTTGCTGCGCCACAAATGACGTCTGTATTAAAAAGTTCAATATGTTTACACTGTTTGGGAAATAGTGGCTGTTTTTTCTGAGAATTTTACAAAACGTATGAATACGTAAACTGTGGGGCTAAATTTCACGGTGACTAAAAGTAACAATAGGGTGGTGCGTATATGTACCTGCAGCCTTTAAACGATTACCTTGAAAAAACCGGACAAAGTTACAAAATTAAGAACTTTATAATGATATATCTTGATCCTTTACTTTTGGCGTGATTTTATGGACAAAAAACTTGGAATAGGGAATGGTGTAAAACATGGTTAATAAAGAATCTTGCGCCAAGAATTTACTGCGATGACTAAAGCGTAGATGCGAAGGTAGTATTTAAATAGACGTTACAGGAATTCAATATGAATGAGGGATCAAAGTTGAAGTGTCAGTAGTTGGAGTTTGTATGTAGGTTAATAAAATTCTGATTTTTATATAACCAAGGATTTCTTTAACACTTGAGTATATATTCAAGAAAGAAGTCGACCGTGTATTAAGGTGAGCTGAAAAGAAATAGCCTTCGAAAATTACTATTCTCTTATCCGTCACTGAAGTAGCGGATCGTGAATTTCGTCTCGTGGGCAAAACCCAAAACACTTAAATCTCACTCAATTATTACACCAACCACTGAACATATATAAATTTATAAAATTTACACATTAAAATATTAAATATGCTCCGACATATTTCGGTCCTAAGACCATCATCAGGGAGCTGTATACTCCTTACTAAAGTCACACTAGAAATAGTCACAGATTAATATCGTTGTACAAGTTGGGTGTTGTGGCAGCATGCCGTGTTGTGTAATTGTGATGTGCATTCTGTGTTTCGTTGCGTTGCAAGAAGCACAGAATGTACAACCGTAGCAGGGCACTCTTTGCAACATAACATTACACAACACGGCATTCTGCCACAACACCCAATTTGTGCGAAAAAATTAATCTGTGACTATTTCTAGTCTGACTTTAGCAAGGAATATATAGCTCCCTGATGATGGTCTTAGGACTGAAACATGTCGGAGCATTTTTAATGTTTAAATTTTATAAATTTTATATATGTGCAGTGGTTGGTGTGATAATTGAGTAACTCGACAACATGCACGGTGTAACAATAAAAATAACTTGAAGCTCAATTGCCCAGTCTGTCCCAGCAGACACACAAAAACACGCAAAGCACAGAGATTGTTAAAACTTTAATTTTTGTATATTTTTATGGCGTTAGCGTGAGGTTCGATCCGTTTATCTGCTGGACACCCTTTCCGTGCACGTCACTCTTTACAACCTGTTTTTTCCTTAAAGTGAAAAAGTGAATTTTGCACGTACGAACGTTTGAGTTAAAAATTCGGAAATAGTAGCAGGGATGGCCTGCTAAATGATCTGCGGGATTCAAAATATTGGAGAAATTTCCTTATTCATTAAAAAAAATTCTGCCGCCCGTCCCCTCATCCGACGGTTTCTAATTCCTTGCCATCCAACGGCAATATGTTATTTTTTTATTTATGAGTTTCCTTTTTTCAAAAAATCTTTCAAAACGCCGTTAACGGTCAGCTTTTGTGTGCACGTAAATTCTTGAATGTTATTTTGAACAGGCAACTTTTTCCAGACTTACAACTGAAGTACGCGATCAAACTTATAATCACGCTTGAATATAATACAACCCTGAAATATGTTAACAGCGAATAAAAGTAAAAATAAGAATAATAAATTTTTATAATAAAACCAACTATATGTACTAATTTCTCAAATTTATTTTTGGAATAAAGCTATACATGTTTCGGACAGTTCGTCTGTCCATCATCAGGAGTTTTTCACTGTACACACAGCAATGGTGTATGTCATACAGGTTTGCTGACAGCTTGCGAGCAAGCAGTCAGCAAACCCGTATCTAGTTTTTTTTATTATAAGAATTTATCACGATGCACGGTCACCTGAACCTCAAATAAGAATAATAACTCCAATTTAAATATCTCCTACACATTTTCCAAAATACAGTCCCCGGAAAAGCACAACACTAATTTAGCGTTTATGGAAATCTGTGAAGAGAACTTTCCTCTTACCCAGTATTTCTATTTATCGCCTCCCATTATCCTCCCATAAACCGCACCGAACAAACATTGGCGCTCTGTTCCTCCCAACTTCGCACATGTAAAACTGACGTATATCTTTACTGAGTAGGTAAATCAACAAAGGTTTACATTCTGTGTGCACAATCGTGTCATGAAATACACACAAAAGTCTAACTTCACTTACGTTCTACTTTCCTGTGAACACATTAAATATAGCCAGTTAATGCTCCTGCATTTTAGAAAGGTTTTGATATATAAATATTAAATGTAAACGTTCTTTCTCCTTATTTCTTTCCCTGCCGACGTGTTTAACACTTTTTAAAAGAAACATGGTGGTAATATGTTACTAAATGTTGAAAATATAAATTAATTCCCCTTGACACATTAAATCCTCATTCTAATAAGCCTATTAGTCTCGCGGAATGTCGTCACTTCATTTAACTCCTCCTTTCCCTAACTCACTCAATATTGCATGTATTTGTACCTCATATCACGGTTAAATGCATTGTTGTACTGAAATTTTACATTCTCGGCGTGGAGAAGAGAAAGATCTATAAACTCATCGAAGCAGCATCCGTAAATAAACGCCTGTCGCTCTGTGCCCTACCTCACTTTGTAGCATTACTTTGTTACAACTATAATTCATACCCATACGTGTCTAAAAGCGTATGAAAAATTATTATTCACAAACTCGTCCAGCCAGTCTGTACAGCACTTCTATAGCAGTTTCATTTCTACCGGAGCAGTACATTGTGTTCCCTTACGAGGCAAATTACTCGTTCCACCGCCTGAAGCCAATCTTGTCACAAACAAATGCAGAGCTAAGCTCATGCTGCATAATATTTTCCCAATTTAAGTTACAAATCACGAATTCAATCAGAGTCAGAAGTTGTGTTATGTAATATCGGTAACTGACCTTCCCCGCATTTGGGTTAGTAAGGAATACATTTTGTAATAGGTTAACCTACAATTTTGTGTTATGCAGCGGTAAATTCTGCACATGTCTGTCGAAATACGGACAGCAAATGTTGGTACACACACTGTATGATGAGCTGTACGTTGCAATTAGGAAAATAGGAAAATAAGTCGCGTACTTTTACTCTACTATAAAATAATATACCAGACACTGTCTGTTGCATAGACTCAATGATTCGTGAGGAGTAATTATTGCAAGTATCACGTGATACAATTTCTCAAGCAGATATTACGTCATTTATAGTTAAGATTAGTATCTACTGTAAAGAATGAAGTCAGTACACTTTGAACAAAAGATTAAGATGCCAACAGCTGCAGAACATATGGCAATAATTATCCAACAAGTTGCATCAGAATACAGTTTATTTAAATCTGTCAACTGCTCAACATGTTTCGGGTGGTATTTCACCCATCATCATCAGCTCATAACACTGTATCTACAGCATCTGGCATTAATCAGACCTGTACTGCTACCTGTCGCTAACGTGGCTGGATGGATCCAGCAACGTTAGCGACAGGTAGCAGGTAGCAGTACAGGTCTGATTAATGCCAGATGCTGTAGATACAGTGTTATGAGCAGATTTGACAGATTTATATAAACTCTATTCTTTTGCATCTTTTGGATAATTATTGCCATATATTATAAGATGCACGGTCTATCGAACATTAAAAAAAGCTGGAGAACAGTGAATTAACGACCTGAAAACTTCTGGTTCGTAATGGCCTAGTGTAAATACCTCCCAATTTTCGTCATATTTTTGTAAAAGTATAATTTTTTTTTAAATCTTGAAATATTTAAATTTATAGTCTTTTTCCGATAACAAATTATATCTGTTTGGAATTCCCACTAATTATAACTTGCCCCCATTTACTGTAATTTTACAATATTAAAGCATATTCCTCTTTATTTAACCTCAGATACGTCAATGCTTTGTTCACCAACAACATGTCAGTAGCTTCGTCTATTGAATATGGAAATGTTTGTTTTGCACCTTGTCGTGTTTGACTTAACTTTAGACTAAAGTGTACGTAGTTTCGTAACATAATTTTACATTATCTTAAATAATTTGAATGAATCAATAGATTGCATCTACCATTCAGCCTTACTGCTTTAAGCTGCAGGTGATACACAGGTTACGTGTTTGGTACAACAAACTTCCTGTTAAATATCTCCCCAATCATTTTGGTGCTTATATTAACAGGTGCCATTCTAAAAACACCTAATAAACTAGGGAGTTCTTGATGAATTTCACTAATCGAGGCGACATACTTGTCAACTACTAGTCCATTATCTCTACTGCACTTTCACGAAGAGAATTTTTGCTTATTCTTATAAATCTTATTGTAGCACCGTGCATTTTTGTAGAATCACTAAAATTTATCAACCAACGAACGCACATATAATTTCACATAAAACACTTTAAAAAACTCCGACATGTTTCGATCTTCTCAGATCATCATCAGGTAGCTTAGTTCCTTGCTAAAGTTATATTAAATTATTCACAATTCAATTGGTATTTGCAAACGAGGTGTTGTGGCAGCATATCATGTTGTGTAGGAATGTGTTGTGGAGCAGTGGCTCGGTGTGCTTCAGCATACCGAGCCACTGCCACAACACCTCGTTTGCTAATACCAATTGAATTGTGAATACTATAATATAACTTTAGCAAGGAACTAAGCTCCCTGATGATGATCTGACAAGATCGAAACATGTCGGAGTGTTTTAAAGTGTTTTATGTGAAATTATATGT
>Ga0123352_10018434_pt1 | contig 11123 bp, 6 predicted proteins | sample TergutLab28metaG_FD_89700 | JGI IMG/M metagenome (GOLD analysis project Ga0123352, IMG submission 89700) | Labiotermes labralis P1 segment gut microbial communities from Petit-Saut dam, French Guiana - Lab288 P1 | ecosystem: Host-associated > Arthropoda: Insects > Digestive system > Gut ... | reverse complement strand
TAGAGCTATACCTCTACCCACCCTCTGGGCCACACCGGGCCTGTAACGGGATCACTTTACTTTTATTCTTCTAAAATACTTCATATGCAGTGGCTGCCTAATTTGAGTTACTATCCCGGAATTTGCATGGACGGACTGAGGAAGAACACAAACTCATTTCATGGTATCTGGTATCCGAGCCCATATTTGACACGACAGGGAGTTACGTAACACGTAACATAAGGCGCGTTCACGTAACCGTTGTTGTCGTGCAAGAACAATAAGTATTATATACTCTGGATATGTGTTTGTAGCCTCAGTTATCCAGTATGCAAAGCGCATGTGCCGTATTATATTGTCATCTGTGGCCTGTCCGGCTCTACAGTATTTTTCCACCTCATCTCATAAACGGCACGATTTTCGAAAAAATGGAGTTATTGAATATAAAATTGTGTTTTGATTTTCTCTACAACTTTTGTCTGAAATATTTCTCCTTCTAAGAAGAAGGGAGCAAGACATGATGATAAATGTACAGAGATCTTCATGTACAGTACCCGTTATTCTTGTCAGATTTTAATGAAACTTGAATTTCCTCGACAGCTTTTCGAAAAATTCTCAGACATCATATTTCATAAAAATCCGTCCTATGGGAGACGGAAGGATGGACAGACAGATAGACATGACGAAGCTAAAAGCCACTTTTCACAATTTTGCGAACGCACCTACATGGTGTATTTCAGTTGTAAGTATAAATTTACAAACATTGTCACTACAGTACTGATTAAGCCCATATGATTAATCTTTTTATCCTTTTCTTGTCTTAAAAAAGGGAAATATTAGTCTCATGAAACCACCGTGCTGACTGGTACACAGTTACACCATCGTCTAATCTTTTGAAACACTTAAACGTTTTGAACGACATTTTTATGGGCCTAATACCATTAGACGGTACCCCAATTGTCTTTTATTTAAGTAGGTATAAATGTAATAAGAAATGTGGACTTGCGAGCTGGTGAGACCTACCTGACATTGGCGGCACTGACTTTACGTCCAGATATTGTATGGGGTCTTAAAAAATTTGCATAATTTCTTACGGCGATCTTTTAATGTGTATTTACGTAAGATGTAGGCTTTACGAAAATTGTCTTGTCGTTAATCTTGTAGACAATAACTAATGAATGGTTTATGTTAGCATTGAAGTTTAGCGCAGAGATAGAAAATGGAACTTAACATTACGCAGGAAACAGTGTGAATGTCGACAGTCAGAAATATTGCGAAAATTCTAAACTCTGAGTTACGTTCATATAAATTTAAAGGACGAAATTACTACAATTAAGTGTAAAGTTTTTCATTTTTAATGTTTGCCATCCCGAAGTGTTTAACACATATATAAATATACAAAGATGTGTCAGTCAAACACAACAAATAAATAGTTGAAAACAAAAGACCAACTTGATGTCACTTGCTATTTTATTTCACTTCTTATGTGCTCAACATGTTTCGGACATTAATATATCCATCATCAAGAGCTTGCGACTATTCTGTTGAATTACTACATTGGTCGTTATGTTCTTGGTTCGATGTGTGTTGCTGTTTCGGTGTGGTTGGGTTGGAGTGGTATCCGTGTTGCAGGCTGAAGCACAACTTCAGCCTGCAACACGGATACCACTCCAACCCAACCACACCGAAACTCCAAAACACATCGAACCAAGAACAATATGACCATTGTGGTGATTCAACAGAATAGTCGCAAGCTCCTGATGATGGATATATTAATGTCCGAAACATGTTGAGCACATAAGAAGTGAAATAAAATAGCAAGTGACATCAAGTTGGTCTTTTGTTTTCAACTATTACAATGATGCACGGTCCATTTAATATAAGATTCACAACAAATAAACTTTACGATATAAATGGCATCCATACGCCTTCATTATCAGTATAGAAATCCAACCACTCAACACTGGAGATAAGAGACTAAAAGTTCGTCAAGAATACATCAACGTTGGGAAGACATCACTTACTAAGGGCAACATTATCGCATGATTTTTAACGTTTTTAACGATTTTAAATCTTATATACATATTTTGTAATTAATAACAATATATACGTGTAACCTTTTTCATATGTACCGGTTTAAGTTTTAAAATTAGGTATCCCGATTTTACTATAAGAACAAAACGACACATGCATTTTATACATAGTTTTATCAAGAATGTAAGCGTTTGGGATCCCACAGCACATCTTTAAACATTTTAAGTAAGGATCTATTTTCTTAGAAGGGCCTGAAGATGATTCTGTAAGAATCGAAACATGTTGCCCTAGTACAGTAATAAACATAATAAAGTTTGTTGTGTTTGACTGATACATTATTGTATATTTATATATGTAAAGTTTTTCGCAAAAATAAAATTAAATAACAACAATAATAATAAGAATAGACATGTAGAACTAGAAATCGATGAACTAGTTAAGCAGACTTTGCTTTCTGCTAGGAATTCCTCCAAGGTTACATGTAGGCAATGGCGCTATCAGTATTGCAGATTGGGTGCTTGCGATTGTTAGAATCGGTGAAAACTGAATTCGAGTTTATGTTGCACGAAATTGCCATTATGTAAACGGAGATACGGCATTAACATGTGTCTGAGGGCAGAGGTGCGCAAATTAAACCAAAAAATCTAGCAGCCACCTCAAAAATTCTGGGTGCCTGAAGGGTGCGATGAAGCAAGGTACGTACATACTAAACACGCACGCATATTAGACACGATGGCGGCCTCACGCCCTGATTTGTGCACCTCTGTCTGAAGGTCCTGACGTAAACTACGAGAAAACTTCAGATGCTCAGTCTGTCTCCATGCCCAGAACTCCTGCATACGCAGCAGTAATATTACCTATTCCAGCGCGAAATTTTGTCCTACCTAAATCTGTAACGAGAACATTTCGGTATTTTTCCTCTTCCTATTTACAAGAAGCAATTGTATGTCTATGTAGCATGTGATTTATTTTGTCTGAAACTCGGGGTGCAGAAATGGCTGTTTTGGGAATACAAAATGTCTTATATCTGTTGCGTTTTCCCAGATTTACTTTTAGCAGCTCGTTAGAGTAAGTTAGAACAATGACTTACGGCATGGACGATCAAGGTATCGGAGCTCGGTTCCCAGCAGTCACAGTGACTTTGCCGTATTCCGAGTCCCCACACAGCCTCCTAACCGGTATCTATCCTGATCGCTTCCACCGAGGGTAAAGCAACAGTAATGTGAAGCTTACAACTCGCCCAAAATCTGGTACCGAGTTTAAGAATACGTGGAGCGGTATCTCCACTCCTAATACGTTTTCGCACCTTCGTTAGATGTTTAACCACGCAACAGTCTGTATTCTGTACATCCTTGTACTTTGTAATACCAAAACTCTGCGAAAGGCAAGTACGCCTACAGAAGAATACATAAAATTTGCCCTTGAAAACCCACATAACCGCAGAACCAACAAGGCCTATATGAAAATGAAGGTAAGGTTCCACGCATTCTCATGTTCGGCGTTAGCCGGAGGTGGGTACTCTTCTGGTTTGTCACCATTCTTTCCATTGGAAGGGAGTCTGCTGTTTTGTGGGAGGTTGGGAGAGCTCCAGAGCCGACTTGAGCTTCGTAAATCTTCCGGAAATTTAATGCTGCTCTTTGCATAGGTACCTGGACCGGACACCAAGTTTGTGCCTCCGCTTTATTAAACATCGCTTAACGGGAACGTAATGGAGGAACGGAGACAGGAGTCTACACCGTAGTCAAGAAATGAAGTTTACTGTCTTTTGATTGTGATGTCGGCAGCATGGTGTATCGGTACGAAAGTTCGGAAAGAACTTGATGGCCCCCAACTAAAAGTGGAAAATGTGTCATATCCTGAAGATAGAGGCAGCAGATTCCCGCTTAGAATAGCACATTATACCAGTCTGCACGGCATCACTCCCAGAAGCCACTACTCTTAATATTGTCCATGATGGGAAAAAGTCAGATCTCACTTCTGACCTAGAGAAGCATATAATACATATGTAATCTGTCACGTCACAAATTTTCACAGGGCAATTACAATTCCAAAAAAATCTCCAAGGACTTAAAAAAGATAACTTAAATGCGTACAAACTAATTTACCGATCCTATAATGTAATGAATTATAAATAATTTGCACTGAAGGAAAGGTTATTACACGTAAAATAGTGGGTAAAAAAGTGAGGTGCTCCATTGTTTCATTTAGGTTGCCAGACAACTAATAAAACACATACTTGTGTAACTTCTAGGGTGTATCAGCCAGTATCAATGCAGGGTTTGTTACAGAAAGTACTTTAAACATATTGCTAAACGACTTACAAGGCGGTGATTAAAAGATTTTATTGGTGGGTGTTTGAATAGATGATAATATGATGGAATGATACGTAGCAGGTTTTAATATCGAGCTGTAGGGTCTCGGAATATCCAGATAAAGATGAATATCAGCACCGGAAGTAGCGCTCGGTTCCCGCTTGGCTGGTCGACCACTTCTGTCACATGCCAGGCTTCAGAAGACAATTTGCACCTGACTTTCCAACTGCTATATGGACCTGCATAAATTGTAACCTAAAATTCGTTATAAATCATAGCGACACTGTGCTAGTGTTAAGAACCGCAGAGTTTAGCCGTAAAGGTCCATGCATTATTAATTATGACACTAGACGCAGGTCAAGCACACAGTATGTGTTTTCATCGCCGGGGTATGAGACCTCAGTATCTGTAGCAATAAACTGAACGTGAAGCATAACGGACGAAAATATTATCTCGAGATATGAGGAGTGGTTAAATCTGTACCGAGACATTCTTCGGCTTTCAAAATTTATTATCCCTCTTATTGTTGGATCTCATAAAACTAACAATCCTCTTTGTTATATTTCAATTGCCAAGCGGATTTTTTGGACGCCTTTACTCGACTATAATCCTGCTTAACCCGAAGAAACCTAGCAAAATACCACTCCTTTCTTGGTTTTTTGAGTTTCAGTAACTAACTAACCAACCAACCAACCAAATAACTAGTTCCATCGTACAGTCTTTCCTGAGAAGCTAACAGATCCTCGCACTTTATGCAACGCAAAGCTTCATTACCACATCCACAAGCACTCGTCACCTGCCCCTATCCTGAGCCAGAGCAATCCAGTTCTTGCCTCCCCACCCCAAATCTTGAAAACCCCTTTTTAATATCATCCATCTACGCCCAGGTTTTCCAGGTAGCCTCTTTCCCTCAGGCCACCCGCAACAAAACCCTGCATGCACCTCTCCTGTCCCCTATAATAAGAAACATTAACTAACCAACATTTTCCAATGATAAGGCTCAAGTTGAGGGTTGTCATACAAATACAAGCTGTCAAATGTTTACATGGCTGCATAAATAATGTTCATGACTATAAAATAAAACCACATAATGCATGATATTTTTGTAATTACGATATAAAAAAGAATAGTATTTATTGAGGCATGTAAATTTTGACAGGGGATGGTGTTTGTGTAACAACACTACAACCATGAATACCCTGTAGTTGTAAAACGGGAGACATAAAAATTGAGATTTTTGACAGTGTTTGTGTTTCACTGAATTTTAAGTCTCTATACTGAGTCCTGATACGGATGTATGTTATGAGACACAAAGATGGCCTTAACTGTGGGCACAGATGATTCCTTTCTTACTTCCTCCCCTAGATAATAATGATGATGATGATGATGATAATAATAATAACAATAAAGAATGTGGAAGCAAAAGTGATACCGGTAATAGCAGAGGCGACTGGAACCATTCCAAAATCACTCAGACAGTACCTGAGCAACATAACAGGAAAGCACGGAATTAAGGAACTGCTAATAACCGCCATATTGGGCACTGCACACAAACTGCGGACATGCTAATGTAAAAGTACAAAACATACTTCACGGGCGAAATAACATGACATGTAGCACAAATTGCAAATACCGAACAGCCGCAACACTGTTTACCCTAGAAACATGGTTTGTTTCAGGTATATAATTGTAAATACCCTGCATGAAGTTGATAACAAGGATATTACCATTATTACTACTACTAATACTACTACTAATAATAATAATAATGTCAGAATTTGGTTTTAAAGCCCAATGATATAGTCAGAAGATTTTAGGTAACATTTCCATCTGCTTTTGGGTTCTTGTAAGTCGTTTTGTCCTTCAGAATATGACTATGCTAATTTTTGTACCCTACGTAATGCATAGGCTGTGGGCTGAAAGGCAGAGAGGTGCAACAGGTGTTTTGTTATCCGAAGCGTCTAGACCAGCTGTGGAGGCACGACCCTGCTACTTAATGTGTATCGGAGGCGCTTTCCCTGGAGGTAAAGTGGTCGGGACGTGAAGCTGACCACTAACCTCTATCTAGTGTGGAAATTAAAAATGAATAGAACTACACGTCCTCTTCCCTCGTACGCTTTCATGGTGTACACTGGTAATACTTAACTATCTTTTCACTTTTATATTTTTCCTGCAGTTTAATGGTTTCCTTGACTCCTTGCAACGTATCCTCTTACTGTACTACAGTGCTTCTCAACCTTTGTGAGACCGCGGCCCGGTAAATTCCTTTTTCATAAGACGAGGGTCCGTTCCCAACAGATTTACTCGTCGGTACCTTTCCAATGTTTTTTTTTAAGTTCATACATTAAACTAACGTAAGTATTAATAATTAATTACGGCATAACCATAAAGATTAATAGTACAATTATGTGTACGGTGTATTAGTACAATTATGTGTACGGTGTGGCATGTTGACAAATATAAAATTACATTTAAATTAGTTATCATTTCCAGGAGAATCTCTCGCGGCCGGGTATAATTGATGCCAGGGCCCGGTATATGGCCGCGGCCCGGCGGTTGAGAAACATTGCTTCAGTAGATATCTTTGGATTTCATTTAGTATTCCGTATCGCAAAGTTACCGCTGACCAAGTCCTAAGATATCTCATTGCCAAACTTCTGTTCTTGCTCTTCCCCTCTAGTTAATCTGAAACCTAGACGTCGGTACAGTACAAGTTACTTCATGCCATCGCAACAGGAAGACGCTTCCCAAAAAACAGTTCAAATCCTTAAAGGATATACAAGTGTCTACTTTCAAAAGAAAGTTATCGTGTGCAGCAGAGAAAAGATTACAGCCTGACGCACAATACGGATTCCTGGTACACTCAGTTGAACAAAAATCAATCGGCGTGATATTTCGTAAGTCCCGCTCAGGCAGTGACGTGCAGTACAGTTGCCATCATAATTCGAGTCGTTTTTCTTTCCCCATATTTGCGCATTCGTGGTGTTTTTCCGTCTTCCATTCATTACAATCAATCACACTGCATATATATTAACAGAAGAGGACAACACATTTGCTTAATTTGAAATTAAAACTTTAATTAAACGTCATTAACTTTCCCAGGCGTGAGGCTAGCTAGCTGTGCTGCTAGGGTAGGGATGGATGAGGCGACCTGACCGTTCCGTTCTTATAGTCAGCAGGCTTAGCCCAGACAGTTGAACGCGTGCTAGCAGTAGCCTTCGGAAACAAACTATGTTGGTTGAGTCCCACTATCGGCACATTTCTTTACGTAGCCGAGGCAGTTGAACGCGTGTACCTACATCAGAACCATTTCACGAAGTCAGTTAACCAGCTCCATAATGCAGAATCTTCCATGGCCAGTGGCCAGTAACAGAACTGATCTAGAAAGTCCTTTTTAATGTAACTCGAATTCTGATCATCGCGACCATACATGTGGGTACTGTGGACCCAATATAAATTCATTTTTCAGTTTGTCAGTACAGTAGAGTCTCGATGCTCGTGATCAAATGGGACTCCACATTCGAAATTTGGTGTGACCGAAAAAATGGTCAAGAATATCGGAAGATATTTTTAAAGCAAAATGGTTGTTTCGTCAAGCTGCAAGCCCCACATGACAGGAGACAATCGTAAAAAATACTGGTGCCGGTCTACTGCATACTTACAATTGAAAGAAAACAGAAAATAATTGGCTCAAGAACTTGTTATCACCTGCGCACAAACACAGCACGATTATCCATGGGCTGAACGAAACGTTACTCTTTTGTTTAGGCTTTCGTTTCATACGTGTGTGTGTGTGTGTATATATATATATATATATATATATATATATATATAATACAGTGCTTGTAGGAATGGAAGTTTGTGATAAAGTAATCTTCATCCTTCTCCACTGGCTCTTCGGTCCATGCATGATCCTGGCCTCCTTCAGGATCAATTTCCAGACGTCTGTATCCCAAGCTATTTTTTTCAGCCTCTAACACCCATTTTCTTCACATCATTTTCAGCATCGTTCAGCCACCTCTTTCTGGGCTTCCCAACGGGACTTTTTTATTCTGGGATATTCTTCAACACTTTCTTCACAGTTCGTCTGGCATTCTTCCCACACGTCCTAAAAATCTTATTCTTCTTTTTGTAATTTATGAAGTAAGCTTATTGTAATACATACATTATTATTAGACTCATTCTAAAAGTATAATATTAAAATCATTTTCAAGCAACAGGATAAAAAAAATGCGAAATCGACTGAGCTGGTAAGTACACGATTCAGTGGCTGGATCACGACAATCAAACTTCGGGGTTTGCACTGTGAAAAATTCATCGAGAATTTTTCGTTTCGCAAGAAATCTGATCCATGGACTTAATTATCTCTCTATTTATTCAGTAAGTTCGTGAACAGACACCTTTAGGCGCGGTGGCATTTCTTTGTCATTCCATGTCATGTTCCGCATTCACCAGAACGCAAATCCCCTCCCTCCCCCCCTTCTGAAGCTTATTAGATCTTTGTTTTCGTCACTGTGATTCAAACAAGTGATTAATGATTATACTGTGCTGAACAGGGGTATCGAAGCTTACTTGAATAAGACTTGATTGAATGTATATACAGTGTGATACGAATCACTGGTAACATTTTGTACAGGCTGTAATTGGCGCCAATTATTAAGTTAAGTATTCAACATGCAAGCAGCATGCGGTATAACACTTCAAAGTCATGGCCTCAGTTTAACCTTCATTCACTCTTATAATACTTGAACCGCCTGAACCGATGTTGTTGTTCTGCTAGTGGAGTTTTGTGTTCAGCGAGTCGTAAGGAGCTTAGTTCCGTGTCTGCTGTGTATATTAGCTAATAGCAGCGCTCATTGCGCCCACAGAAAGCGGAAACTTCCAAGACAGCCGGCCGCATCTTCCTTGAAGTCCGAATTACACTCGGCATATCTCGCATTAACCATAATAAAGAATCCATTAATAGCGTTTGCTTTAAAGAGTAATGTTTATTATGAGTGATTAAAAGATAGTAGCCGATTCCGGTAGTCGGGTAGTTTAAGCCTACACCGGGTTATGTCGCTCCCACGTTGTAGTATCGATATGCGAATGTTCGTGATTTTCTGTTGACGTGGCTTGACGTGAGATTGCAGAAATCTTCATATCGTGTGAGAGTAAAGAAGGAAAGGAAATGAAAAAGGAAGGGGAAAGGCAGAAGGTATAAACAAAGGTCACAAGGAGGGAAAGAAAATGTAAGGACGTAAAAGGGGAATGAGAAAAAGAATGAAGGAAAGAAGGAAGAGGGAATTACACAATAAAAGAAACTAAGAAAACAAAAAAGACATAAGCAAGAAGCACAGAGAGAAAGAAGTAACGAAAATCAAGAGCGAAAAAGTATTTTAGACAAGCAGAAAGAAAGAAAGAAGGAAGGAAAGAAGTATAAAAACAAAAAACATAATCAGGAAAGAAATAACCTTGCAGAGGGACAGTGCACTATACTGAATACGGAAAGCTCGAAATCATCACGGTCTGGTGATGTACTGTCATTGTAAAAAGGTAAAGCAGTCCCGTTACAGGCCTGGAAAGGCCCAGAGGGTTCCAGGAAGTTAAGGTTCCCAGATTTCGTGACAACGGCACAGGATGGTGGTAGGTTGTCAGCCTTACGCACCGGCCGCTTTTTACCCCCAGGAAATACTCCTGGTACTCATTTCCGTTAGAGGCTGAGTCGACCCCAGGGCCATAGTGCGATCGGAGGGATTTTATGTCAATGAAAAATCCACTGACACCAGCTGGGATCGAACCAGCGACCTTCCGATTTGTAGCACAGTACCTTAACCATTGTGCTACCGCGGTTCCCCACTGTACATTGTAATGGTCACAAACATCGGCCACTTATTGAGCAGACTCACGGGGACGTCGGAACGCTGTAGGTTTCTATCCGGTAGTTATTCAGTTCGATTGTCCACTGAATTATCGACTATTCTAACGGAAAAGTTTCGCGGTTTTCCTCAGTCTCTCAAAAACAACAACCATACTGTCTCTAGAGTCCTCACGTACCCATCATTCATGTTCACCGCTGTATCTCATTCCCTGCTGAACACTTCCTAAAATTTAAACGCCATTGCAAAAAAGGCGCACATTAAGCATCATTCAAGAGCAAAACCGAAAAATGTATTAATAATCTGTGCGCAGTATCTTGTGATTTTATGAATTACTTACTTCAGATTCATGCAAGGAAGGTGAAATGGAAGTTTTTGCCAGTAGGAAATTAATCACGGTAGGAACTGCACACACACGCAACACCGGGCGAAGGAGGACGCAAATTAGCTTTGGGAAACGCACGTGATTTCCCGAACAATTCAATTTCGTACCTTGAAATAACGTTACTTAACCTTACTTTGGGAAATGGCGTTGATGTAGCATATACTATTTTTTTTTTTTGGTTATGTCACGTAATTACCGGCCTGTCTTCAACGTGGGGACTCCAATAAAAGTAGATACCGGACAAAAACGCATATCTGTCCGTCTGTCACACTCTCGGTACACAGACACATTTCCCTGTTCTTGTAACTGCGAAAAACCTGTTAATTAACTCTAATCCTACGAACATGATTGATGATTCGCAAGCACCTTTTTATAATTTACATTATTATTATTATTATTATCATCATCATCATCACCATCATCTCCTTCATGCAGGGTATTTATACGTATATTCCTGAGACAAACTATGTCCCTAGGGAATACAGTGTTGCAGCTATTCTGTTGTTACTATTCATGATGCTTATATCGTTAGTTTCAGTGTTGAATCTATTGTAT
>Ga0123352_10018433_pt1 | contig 11123 bp, 3 predicted proteins | sample TergutLab28metaG_FD_89700 | JGI IMG/M metagenome (GOLD analysis project Ga0123352, IMG submission 89700) | Labiotermes labralis P1 segment gut microbial communities from Petit-Saut dam, French Guiana - Lab288 P1 | ecosystem: Host-associated > Arthropoda: Insects > Digestive system > Gut ... | reverse complement strand
GGCGGCTAAGTCTACCAAGTCCGACAACGGCAGAAAAATGCGGGCATCTTTCGTCACCACAGACACTTGCCCTTCCATGTTCTCTGGGGCGTCTGCGCCAATCTCCAAATCGCTGACGTAGGCCAATTTCCCGAAATACACTCGTCCGGCCTCGAAGGTTTTGGGGTCGTTGGTGGCGATTAATGCCTTGCTTTTTCTCGACGGCGGTACCTTCATCTCGCTCCGGCGGACACGGATAGCGCGGACGGCAGCCATGATTTTCTCGAAACGGGCCTCGTCTGCTGGGAAGTCTAGGTCTTTTGTGTAGGCCGGATAAGGTGCGACCATCAACGCCTCACCTTCATGTGGGAGGGCTTGCCAGATTTCTTCGGTGATGAAGGGCATGAAGGGATGGAGTAGTTTCAGGGTCTCAATCAATACAAATAGCAACACCCGCTGGGCAGATTCTCTGCCTGCCTCATCTTCCCCGTTCAGCCTTGGCTTAGTGAGTTCGATATACCAGTCACAATACGTGTCCCAGATGAAGTCGTAAATTTTCCCGGCGGCGATGCCGAGGTCGTACCGCTCTAAGCTTTCGTTGACCTCTTTTGTCACTTGGTTGAGTTGGGACAATATCCACTTGTCCTCTAGCTCTAACGTCTCCGGCAGGCGGTTGTCGGTGATGGTCAGGTTCATCATCACAAACCGGGCGGCGTTCCAGATTTTGTTGGCAAAGTTCCGCATGGCTTCGCAACGCTCGCTCATATAGCGCATATCATTCCCCGGAGAATTACCGGTGACAATATTAAACCGCAGGGCATCCGCACCGTAGGTGTCAATGACCTCAATGGGGTCAACCCCATTACCGAGGGATTTCGCCATTTTCCGCCCCTCTGCGTCCCGGATTAGGCCATGGAGCAGGACTTTATGGAACGGCACCTCCCCCATTTGCTCTAGCCCTGAGAAAATCATCCGGGCCACCCAGAAAAAGAGGATGTCATACCCGGTCACCAGCACGCTGGCGGGATAAAAATACTCTAAATCCGGGGTCTTATCCGGCCAGCCAAACACGGAGAAGGGCCAGAGGGCGGAGGAAAACCATGTGTCCAACACATCCTCATCCCGTGTAATGTTATCACTGCCGCAAGCTTCGCAGACCGTTGGGTCTTCTCTGGACACGGTAATATGACCGCAGGGCGCACACGTCCACGCCGGAATCTGGTGTCCCCACCAGAGTTGGCGGGAGATGCACCAGTCATGGGCATTTTCCATCCAGTTGCGGTAGATTTTGACAAACCGGTCGGGGATGAACTCAATGCGGCCATCCTCAACCACATCTAGAGCCTCTTTCGCCAGCGGCTCCATCTTTACAAACCACTGGGGACTGGTCATGGGCTCTACGGTGGTGGTACAGCGGTAACACACACCGATGTTGCGGCGGGCATTTTCCTCTTTTTCTAACAGACCAATGGCTTTCAGGTCAGCCAATACTGCTTTTCGGGCGGCAAAGCGATCTATGCCGCAGTACTTGCCGCCGTTTTCGTTAATCTTGGCGTTTTCGTCTAATACCAGAATATGCTCTAAATCATGCCGTTGGGCGACTAAAAAGTCGTTCGGGTCATGGCAAGGAGTCATTTTCACACACCTGGTGCCAAATTCCATATCCACATAATCGTCCGCCACAATAGGAATTTCTCGGTTCATGAGGGGCAATCGTACCGTTTTCCCTACCAGATGGGCATATCGCTCGTCCTCCGGGTGAACTGCAACCCCTGTGTCCCCCAGCATGGTCTCCGGGCGGGAGGTGGCGACAACCAAATATTCGTCAGAATCTTTCACCGGGTATTTGAGATACCAGAGGCCCCCGTCTTGCTCTTCATGCTCTACCTCGGCATCAGACAGGGCGGTGGTACATGTGGGACACCAGTTGATGATGCGAGTGCCTTTATAAATCAGGTCTTTTTCATAAAGATTGACAAACACCTCTCGCACGGCACGGCTGCAGCCCTCATCCATGGTAAACCGCTCTCTGCTCCAGTCGCAAGAGGAGCCGAGGGTTTTTAATTGTTCTGTAATCCGGCTTCCGTACTCTTCTTTCCACTGCCACACCCGGTCGATAAAGGATTCCCTGCCCAAATCAAAGCGGGTCTTCCCTTCTTTGCGAAGCTGTTCTTCCACCTTGATTTGCGTGGCGATACCCGCATGATCCGTCCCCGGCACCCACAGGGCGGCATAGCCCTGCATCCGGCGGTGGCGGATAATGACGTCTTGCAACGTCTCGTCAAATGCGTGGCCTAGGTGCAGTTGTCCCGTCACATTGGGCGGCGGGATGACGATGGTGAAGGGTTCTTTTTCCGGGTCGATGACACCTTTAAAATACCCGCCCTCCATCCAGAAATCGTAAATTTTTTGCTCCACCGCACGGGGGTCATATACTTTCGGCAGTTCTCTCATAACGCTTGCTCCTTCATACAATAATCGCCCTGAAACGGATTGATTCGTTTCAGGGCGAACGATTCTCCCAGATACTGATTATAGTATAGGGTGATTTTTGGGGTTTGTCAAGGTGCGGGGTGAAAATGGTTGTAGCCAAAGGCGTTGAATCACAAGGAATCAAACACGGAGAATGGAAGTTCACAGGACTTGGGATTACGCTTACGCCTAAACCGCCCCTTTGCGTTGCCAAAGCGGTTATAGGCCGCTATAAATACCCCTATTACCGCCTGTAGTGTCTCAATTTTCCGCGCAAAACTGGTGCTGGATAAATACGAAATAAGCGTCCGCCACCGGCTTCACAGAGCAGACAACGCCATCAGCGCAGCTCGGCTCTCCTTTGTCGGCTATGGTCAAAGTAGCAAAAATCCAAAATGAACTTGACGTGAGTGCCATGCTATTATATATTAGAACCAACTAATTGATTAGAAAAGCTTCCTAACCAAAGCAGGATGGTGCTTGTATCTATAAATTAAGAAAACAAGGAGGGGTGGCAGGAAGAGAAACGTTGATGGCGCAAACATATTTGAGATTCAAAATAAAAAAAGGAGCAAAAATTTTTATGAAAAAACACATGGTTAGAAGAGTTTTGACAATGCTACTTAGTATCGTTATGGTGCTTGGGATATTTCCCCCAGTTGCTTTGGCTGATAGATGGCAACCGGGCGTAAATCCGGGTTTGCAGCCTGAGTTGCTCGGCCTTGCCCGCCAGGCTGCGGCGGAAAGTATTGTGTTGCTTGAAAATGACCCGGTGACAGGCACACCCGGCAACTGGGGTGCGGGACAACCGATTCTGCCCTTGCCTGCCGGGACGAATGTTGCGTTATTTGGACGTCACCAAATCAATTATTTCCACGTTGGCTACGGCTCTGGCGGCGAGGTGAATATGCCGCCGGGGCAAGCTGTAAACATATTGCAAGCGATGCGCCGCCATCCGGGCATCAACGTAGATGAAGATGTGGTTGCGTATTACCAAGCATGGGCACAAGCCTTTCCGCCGCGCAGTGCTGGTTGGGCAGCATGGCCCCTCTCACATCCTGAAATGCCTATCAGTGACTTATCTGTAGCGGTTACAGAGTGGCAGAGGATAGCAGGGTTGCCGGTTGCGGAACGTGCAGCGGCGCGCACAGATGCGCTGGGCTTGATAGCAAATCCTGAACTTGGGGGCAGAACAATTGTAGAAACAGCAGCCGCAAACAACGATGTCGCTGTTGTTATTATCGGACGTTCTGCCGGTGAAGACAGGGACAATCTTCTCAACAGACGTCCTTTGGGTGTAAATGATCCTGTCTTGGGTTGGTCAGGGACCGGTGCGGTTCAGTTAAATGAAGGCAGCTGGTATTTGACGGATCGAGAAGTAACGATGCTGGAAGAAGTGACAAATGCGTTTGATAATGTCATCGTGTTACTGAATGCCGGCAATATTTTTGACATGTCTTGGCTCGGTCTGCCTGCCGGTTTCGTCCATGATTGCGGTAACCCGGATGACCGGATGACAGGCCTTGGCGGTATTGCGGGTATGCCTGCCAGTAACCTGCATGAGTTCTGCCTTCCCGGTAATTGTGTATACTTGCGCTATGATAATATCGACACAGATGCCATCAAAGCAGTGTCTTATGTATGGCAAGGCGGCGTTGATGCTGGTTTTGCCGTTGTAGACGTTCTGACAGGAGAGCTTAGTCCTTCCGGCAGACTTCACACAACCATCGCAAACACAATTGATGATTTCCCGGCTGTCCGTCAGTCAGGATATGCAAACTTTATGCAATATGGCGAGTATTGGGAGGATGTATTTGTCGGCTATCGCTATTTCGAAACCTTCAACCACTCCGCCGTCAGATATCCCTTTGGATTCGGGCTTAGTTATACAACATTTGATATCGATGTGCAAAATCACCGTGTGGTTTCTGTACCCGGCTCAAATGTACCAGGGCAGTTTGGATGGGGCCCTAGTGATCAAATTGAACTCACCATCCGCGTGACGAATACAGGGAGCCATGCGGCAAAAGAAGTGGTACAAGTGTACCATTCATCGCCCAATGTGACACCCGGCTTTACAAAACCTGCTCGTGAACTCATTGCGTATGCAAAAACCAACACATTGCTCCCCGGTGCGTCTGAAACGCTTGTCATCACGTTTGATGTCAATGACATGAGCGCATTTGCAGACTTTAACATCGGCACAGCGGAAAATCCCATTGCCCACGCATGGGTGTTGGAAGCCGGTAATTACGGCATTTTTGTAGGCAACTCTGTGGCAGATACCCGTGGGCCAGCCAACGCCGGCAACGATACATGGGTCTTTAATTACAACGTGCCAGCCACACGAATCACAAACCAGCTCAGTGAGGCGCTTGCGGTTCCCGCTTCGATGCAGTTTGACAGAATGGTGGTTGACCTGACAGCAGGCCCTGCGGCCGACGGATCACCGCATCAGTGGACGACAATACCCACGCCTGTCAGTACGCTGAACAACAACCAAGTTATCAATGACACTGTCCGCGGCATCCGGCCATCTCGCGGTTTCTTAGAAGGGGATGCCCCGTCTCCTCTGAGACAAAGAATCCTCGATGACTTAGCCGCAACAGATACATGGGCGCCGAACTTGCCGTATAACACAGGCACACCGCTCACAGGTACCCATGCACCAATCCAATTAGTTGATGTATTCAACGGAGACTATACGTTAGAGCAATTTATGGCACAAATGACCGTAGAGGAACTGGCCGAGCTGACAAAAGGCAACTCCACCGCTGCCAACATGATGGATCAGCCGGACGGCACAGGCTCTGCTCAGGTAGGCATTGCGGGGCTATTCGGCGGGAACAACCCGCGTATGAGAAACTTCTTCGGCATTCCGTCTGTTGCGGCGGCGGACGGGCCGTCCGGTCTGCGCATGACACCACAGGCGACACTGATGCCGATGGCGACAGCGTTGGCCGCCACATGGAACGATCCGCTGGTGCAAGAGCTTTATTCTGCGCTAGGTCGTGAAATGTTACGAAACGGTGTGGATATGCTACTTGCCCCGGGCATGGACTTGCAACGAACACCACTTAATGGGCGTAATTTTGAATATTTCTCAGAAGATGCTCTGCTAAATGGAAACATGGGCGCAAATGCAGTACGCGGATTACACCGAGTAGGTGTAGCGGCCTCACCAAAGCACTTTACGGCAAATAATCAAGAGGCAAACCGTTACAACCATGATGCCCGTGTGACTGCCCGTGCATTGAATGAGCTCTACATTCGCGGCTATGAAAACATTATCAACACAACAAATCTGCAAGCAACGATGGGTTCGTATGCGCTCATCAACGGCAGATTTTCACACATGAACTATGAACTGAACCACATCGTCATGAGAGAACATCTCGGCTTTGAAGGCCTAATCATGACAGACTGGTGGTTACGCACTGACTATGCCGGTGCACGGGGTCGTGGCGGCGACCACGTAAGCCGCGCTTACTCTCGTGAGTTTGACCTGGGCCCGGGTGCAATACCGATCTCAGTAGCACCGGACGGTGAAGGCGGATTCATTGCTACGATTGATGCCCCTGCCGTGAATACGGATACTACAGTGAACCCCGGCGGCCCGCGCAGATCATTGGATGACATTCTGACGTTGCCGCTAGATGGCCGTTGGCTTGGACAAGCGTCCGGCACAGGGAATCCTGTCGCCTTTGGCGCACCCGGCAGCACCGGCGCACAAGGTGAGGTAAATCATCCAGACTCTCTCGGTTCAAACTTAAACAACCATGACTTGACAGACGGTATGCGCTTTGGGTACAACTCTTATCGTATCCGCGGACGTCTTGATCTGCTTATGCCGGGCAACCAATGGCGTGGCCGCGGCGCGGCGTGGGCATACAATGGTGACGGTTCCGGCTCACCAAACGGTGTAAACTGGTCAATGTCTAACCCCATCCACATGTACAGACTGGGCTTTTTGAACATCGGTGAAATCCAAGCCGCCGGACGCAATGTGTTGCATGTTGCGATGCAGTCCGCCCGATTTAGACTAGACAATGATCTGCCATTGGCTGATTTTGGCCCTATGGAACCAATATTTAGCGTGGCGCAAACACAAGTAGCGCCGCCTGTGTTAGACGGCATTACCTTAACCACAGGCGGACAGACAGTGCCACTTGCCAATTTTGTGTCCAATGTAACCAATTACGTTGTGTTTGCGAGGGATTTAGAAAACTTGCCGGTTGTTGAAGGCATCGCAAGAGAAGGTCTTGTGGTAACAGTAACACCATCGACCGAATCAGGAGGCTTCTATACAACCACAACCATCACAGTGACAGACCCCGCAATCGGACTAAGCCGCTACTATCGAGTGCATTTCAACAGCACCACCGGCGCACCGTCTCAACTGCCCGGCGGCGAGGCAAGATTGGTCGAGGTGCGTCTCAACGATGAAGTCCGTTTAGACTTCCACCCGATGCGTTGGCAGCAAGCGTGGTCAATGCGTGTGCCGGACGGACAAGATATTGAAACGGCGGCCGTAACTGCCACTGCTGCGCCTGGTAGCGAAATCGTTGCCATTGTGCGAACAGGGAACCAAGTGCAAATCACCGTCGAGTCCGACTTCCAGCGTGTTATATACACCATCAATTTAGTAACAACAGGGGACGACTTTGAACAGCCGCCTGTGACACCAATTGTTGCCGATGGGCCGACCAGATTCAGTGCATCCCTTGCCAGAAACTGGAACTTCGGTGGTGCGGGCGGCGCGACTGCCAACAACCCTGATTCTGAAGGCATGGGGGGCGGCACTGACCCGAATATCCATCAACATATGCTGATGACAACAAACCGCTTTACAACGTATAATATAGATGTTGAAGAGGCCGGTTACTATCACATCAGATTACGCTATGCCGCAAACATCACAGATTCTATCGCAACACACCTGCTGATTCCTGTCTTTGTTGGTTTGGAGGAAACGGATCCGGCAACAACCGTTACTTATGGGGCGACAGGCGGCGCAGGCGGTGCGGCCGAGCATTGGCAAACCAGCGCAGACTTTGTCTTGTGGCTGGACGAGGGTTTTACATGGCTGCGTGTATTTGCCCGTGATCTGCCGTTTAGCCTAAACTGGATTGAGCTTGAGCGCTTTATCAATGACGTGGCACTATACAACCTGGTGCATGTTGAAATTCCAAGCATGGATCTAGACGAAGCTGATTTCACAGCAGGCAGTTGGGCCGCCCTCCAAACAGCGCTAACCGATGCTAACGCAGCGTTAGATGCGCAGGCTCCAACCCAAACGCAAATCAACAATGCTTACGATGCTTTGCGTGCAGCACTAGGGGCGCTTGTTGACATTAGTGAATTGCGTGCTCTCGTAGCGTATGCAGAAGAGTTAGACGAAGCTGACTTCACTACAGATAGTTGGGCAGACTTTGCAAAGGCCCTTGCCGATGCACAAAATGTGTTAGACAATCCGGCTGCAACGGCAGAAGAGATTGAACATGCTCTGGATGCGCTGCAAACAGCAATGGATGCTCTAATTCCCGCACTCCCGCCCACAGGTATTGAGATTACCGTTGATGTAGAAGACGGCAACATTACCGTAACTGTAGACGGCAACTATGACCTCAGCGCAGAAGATGGCAACCTCGTGATCACTCTGCCTGACGTAGACTCGGAGTATACGATCCGGCTCAACCTGCCGGAGGGCTGGACTTATGAGCAAGGCGTAGACGAAAACAGCAATGTGATCATTATCATCACACCGCCGGAAGGCTCTGAAATCATAGAGTATCCAGTGGGCAGCGGGGAATTCATTGTGCGTTCTGTACGTGAGACCCACATAGCCTATATGCATGGCAACCCAGCCGGTCAGTTCCTTCCGCTTGCAAACATCAACCGTGCCGAGGTAGCGGCAATTCTGGTACGAACCATGGTTCCGGAATTTGTTGAAGGTACACTGCCGGGCGACATGGAGCGTTTCGATACATTCCCTGACGTAGGTGTAACCAACTGGTTCTACTATTACGTGGCGTGGGCATACGATGCAGAATTGGTTCAAGGCGATGACCGGGGCAACTTCCTACCACGGGATCCGATCTCTCGCCAAGAGTTGGCGGCCATGCTGTCAAGAACCTTAGACGAATCCCCGAATGTAGTGGGTGAGATGTCCTTCTATGACGTAGCTGACATCAGCAACTGGGCACGCCTCTACGTGTATGCGGCCTACGCTGAGGGTTTGATGATTGGGGATACCCAAAACAACTTCCGCCCCCGAGCCAGCATCAACCGTGCCGAGGTGGCCACAGCAGTCAATCGGATGCTAGGCCGGCTTGACAGCCGAGAAGCCCTTGCAGCTGCAACAATGGAGAACCTAGACGATGCCCGAACCTTCCCGGATGTGGCGGCGCACAATTGGTTCTTTGCATCGGTATTGGGTGCGGCGAATGACCACCAATTGACTAGAGACGGTGAGGGGAATATCAGCTGGAAGGACATCCTTCCAGCACCTCAACCGGAATCTTAGTCCTTATCGTAATATAACAAGCCCAAGGACCCGGTGTGCAAACGCCGGGTCCTTGGGCTTTGGTGTTCGGCTATCGGCCGATTCTGTCTTAGCGCAGGCCAAGTGCGTATTAGGGGTTAACAATCACACAGTGTACCTGTCCCTCCGTGTGTGAACTTGTTCAGCCCGGATAACCGGGCTATTATTATAATCTTGTTCGACTATAGAACGCAATAGAGCCGTACCTCAAATGTACGGTAACGGCGCTTGCATTATAACATGTTTACAGGGATTGTCAAGAGAGAATTAGCTTTCCGATCAATATCTGTATAGCCTTCTCTAGCTGAAAATCCTCATCTGCTTCTTTCACATCCGGTCGAACTCCACGCTCTTCCCTTTCTCCTTCTTGAAGGTCCCGCCGTCTAGGGGTGAGGTAGCGAGCAGTAGATAAACGGATGGCACCACCCCTAGGGAGCGAATGCGTTTGCTGCGAGCGACCTTTTCCTGTTGTTTGAACACCTACAATAGTAATGGTGTCACATTCCATTTTTTGATTAAATTCTTGTAAAACGGCTGCAAAGTATTCCGCAGCACTTGCTGAATTCTCATTGATCAGCACTACGATTGGCATATCTAAGTATTCTGTATCTGAATAGATAATTTCTGTTTCCTGGCCTGCGTAATCGGCATAAACAAAAATTTCTCCTTCGGGCAATAATCGATCCAAAACCTGCGTCACCTCATTTACGCCCCCGCCGGGGTTGTTGCGGACATCGAACACAATCCCCTCTGCCCCTTCTTCTTGCAGTGTCTCTATGGCGGCGATGGTCTCTCTCCCGCTAGGTCTTCTGAAATTATAAATGCGGACATAGCCGATGTTGTCCTCTAACATCTCAAAGGCCACTGGGTTTACATCAAAGGCGCGGACTTCTACCACCACCGTCCGCATCTCTCCGGCCAAATCTCGCACCTCTAAGTTCACACTACCGCCGTAGTTTGAACTAATGATTTCTGCCCTCTCTTGGTCGGTTTGGAGTCCTGTAGATATCCCTTCTATGGTGACAATAGTATCTCCTGACCGAAGACCTGCCTCTTCCGCCGGACTACCCGGCATAGTTTCTGAAACAATCCACTCATTGGTGTATTCATCACGCACTGAGCGTGTCCCAATCCCTTGAAAACGATTTTCGTTTCTGCGTTGTATTTCTTCATATTCCGCTTGAGTCAAGTATGTAGCCCACTCGTCCTCTAAGAACTCAACCATCGTAATAAGAAGCTTCTCTGTCAAAGCCGCCTCATCTATCGGCTCCATATAATGGCGATTTATAATCTCCCGTGCTCGCTGCAACTGTTGCACCTCACCCCAAACAGGGTTGAATACACCTAAACAGAAAAGAACCAGCCACAGCATAGCTAATGCCGAAATCACCGATGAACCAATAACAAACTTTCTAGAATAACTTCGTTTTGTCAAGGCATCACTACCTCCTCGCCAATTCCTGTATCGCCCGTTTTAGCTGTACATCCGCTTCGCCGTCCTCTTGTTCTACTTCCACATCCGGTGAAATCCCGCCGACTTCGTGGAGGTCTATCCTGCCGGGGGTGAGATAGCGGCTGGTGGATAAGTTGATGGCACCGCCGCCGGTGAGGGGGATCAGAATCTGGCTGCGGCCTTTGCCTGTGGTGGGCATCCCTACAATTGTGGCTCGGTCTGTTTCTTGTAAAATCGCTGCGAAAAATTCTGCGGCACTGAATGCGTGCTCGTTCACCAGCACAACGATTGGGATATCCAGATATTTTGGCCCGGAATAGTGAATCTTTTCTCGGCCCGTGTAGTCGGCAAACACGAACAGCTCACCCTTAGGCAGCAGATGGTCTAATATCATAAGCAACTCATTCACCCGCCCGCCGGGATTGTTGCGGACATCGAACACCAGCCCCGCCGCCCCTTCTTCTTGCAGGGTCTCTATGGCCTCAATGGTCTCCTCCCCGCTTCTCAGGTCGAAGTTAGCGATACGAATATAGCCGACATTGTCCTCTAGCATCTTGAAGGCCACGGGGTTCACATCAAAGGCACGGACTTCTACCACCACCGTCCGCATCTCTCCGGCCGGGTTCCGCACTTCTAAGGTTACAGTGCCGCCATAGTTTGCGCCGATAAGTTCTC
>Ga0123352_10018428_pt1 | contig 11125 bp, 7 predicted proteins | sample TergutLab28metaG_FD_89700 | JGI IMG/M metagenome (GOLD analysis project Ga0123352, IMG submission 89700) | Labiotermes labralis P1 segment gut microbial communities from Petit-Saut dam, French Guiana - Lab288 P1 | ecosystem: Host-associated > Arthropoda: Insects > Digestive system > Gut ... | reverse complement strand
TATCCAAATAGTGTACAATATATAATATGTAGATACAATTAAAATTATAAAATATTTAAAAGTGCTCAAACATGTTTCGGATCACAGAGGATCCATCATCAGGGAGCCTTGTACAGTACTTGGCTAAATACTACAAGAATGATTCTATCGTGTCCGTTGACAAGGACAAGGTCGGTGTTATGGCAGCATATAATTACAGTCCGAATAAGCTGCCATAACACCGACCTTGTCCATGTCAACGGACACGATAGAATCATTCTTAAAATTTTTAGCCAAGCACTGTACAAGGCTCCCTGATGATGGATCCTCTGCGATCCGAAACATGTTGGAGCACTTTTAAATATTTTATAATTTTAATTATATCTACATATTATATATTGCGCATTAGTTGGATAAAAAAATGTTTAAATCAGCTAGGACCTTCAATTTGTTTACTAACCCTAGGAGCAAAAAGAACGCAGCTACGCCACTGGCCATGACCTAAGGCACATTCCCTCCCAGTATTTACCAAAAGGGAGCAAGAAAATCCATGAAGAAGCCAAATAAGAATAGCAGGACCCCTGGCCGAAATTTTAACCCAACCCGTACAAAATATGAAGCCAGAAAGCAACTTAATCGGCCGCGAAATGTGGCATTACTTGTAGCGGCAGCTCACATCGAACCGGACTCTTCTTTCTACTAGGCTAGTATTGCTGCCTACTGGACTGCCGGCGAGACTCTTACATAGCGTTTCGACCGTAAGCTTCTAGGTTAGCTTCATGTACATTTAGCTCAGATACAGATGTGTATGCCATAGAGGTAACTGTAAGGGATAGGTGGCCATAACTGAACAGCACTCTTTCATTGCTTGGCAGGCGTTTAGTTCATCAATCATGATAATGAGGCTTCAAAGGGGAAGATGCCAGGATAAAGGCCAAGGCGGTTACAGGCTTAGGAGATCAAAATTTTTCTTACAGATCAAAAGCCACTCAATTATTCAACTTTGCAACCGTCTTCAAAAAAAAAGTCCACTAAAATTACTAAGAGCGCAATTTAATTGTTTCAGTAGTATTTTAAGAAAAAAACTAGGCCCCAAAACTAACTTTAGGTTTCTGCGACCGTGCATCGTGAGCAAATTGTGAAATGATAGAGGAAACCAACAAGATGCAACAGATGTTTATTTTTAACAATATCTCAACATGTTTCGGGCATCAATATGCCCATCTTCAGGAGAACAAGACGTATTACTGCATGTGGTGTGCTGCGCTGGTTCTGCTGGATGTGGTTGGTAGCGGTTGTGGGGTGTGAGCACTGTGCTCACACCCCACAACGCAGCGCCCCACAACCGCTACCAACCACATCCAGCAGAACCAGCGCAGCACACCACATGCAGTAATACTTCTTGTTCTCCTGAAGATGGGCATATTGATGCCCGAAACATGTTGAGATATTGTTAAAAATAAACATCTGTTGCATCTTGTTGGTTTCCTCTATCATTTCCCAAAATTAACATTTGCTCTAGTACATTACGAAATATTGGTCCTGTTCCTGTATTTGTATGTCAGAAAAATATGAACATAAGCTACATGTATTAAGACAGGGCACTAAAGGGCGTATTTGTAACTAAGGACTTAACATACACTCATCCGTCGCTTTCCGCCGGGTTTAGGTTTAACAGCGCCCTGTGAAAAGCAAAAAAATCGGTGAATAATTGACGGCCCTTCCCCCAAAACAATGCTTTAGTACTTTTAGTGTGTTTTTCTTTCTCTGCAGAAACACTGTGATACATCTGCTTCTTTTTCTTCTGTTGTGTTCTGTAAATTATACAAAATCGTTAAAATCACAAAATTACACTAAATCAGTAATAGACAAATAAAATTGCCAACATTTTACATATAACTTGTCATCTGCCCGTTTAACTTCATTTGAGTAGGAACGTTTCTGTGATATAGACACACCCTTGTAATAAAATGACGGGTAATGTTTGAGAGGTGAACATCTAAAATAAATTTAAAAATTTAAAATTTAAGTTAATGGAACTCTTGATATAACGTTCTTATCTTATGCACCTACAAAGAAATGGCACCTTACGCGTGTTCCACGAAGGCTGCTGTGTGTTATGTGTCTTATCCATTACTGAGTGAAAGCAAGTAAGAGATGGCAATTGAATGGTTACTGCGCTATCTGTGGTGTTCATGTTGAACTATAGGCTCAATGATTTGATTGAAATTTGGTGTAGAGTTATCATTTATTTGGTTGTTGTTACGGACTACTCGATAAATACATTTTTTTCCCCACGAAGTTTCCTTCATCACAAATTTCCATATTTCCATTCTGTTATCTATCGGTCCAATCGAATGGTGGTAATGTTGTAGGTGTTGTGAAAATTTAGAATATCGATTTTGATTTTCATACGATAAAAAGTATTCTTTAAATCTTGTATGGAATGACTTCCGGTTTGTCCTAGGTATCGTTTTCCACAACTTGGGATCTTTAATGGGTAAACGTCGTTTTTGCCATATCTGTCTACGTTTTCTTCGTTACACATGACACTAGCATGCACAAATAAGTGGTTAGTTTGAGGATCCGAGGATAGAGCCCCTTTTACACACTGGAAAGCTGGTCTGGATAAAATGGTGGCGATGAGTAAAATGTTTCGCCCGGCTGAGAAAAAGATGGAATATACAAGAGATGAAACTGAAACACTAATATCTACTCATGGTACAGGTCGAATTACAAGAGAAGTCACCGACAAAAAAAAAATAAAGCGCAAGACAGCTTATTACTTCTTATGTTAGCAATTACTTTCTAGACGTTAGAACGCTGTCCTGTCTCTCTTCTCGACCTTGTCCGTTGCTTGATGAAATCTTTTTGCAATTCATGATGCTAGAACTTGAAAGCGACATATTTTTTCTCCGAATACTCCCCTACGTATAGGCCTCTTGAAGACACAGAAAGAGATGCTTTGAAAGGATAAGAGACTGAAAACTGGAACAAAGAATTTAGGGAAAGAAGAAGGAAGGAAAAGCAAAGATGACAGTACGAAGAAAAAGATTTAAAATTCGTGCCTGTATTTTACAAATTACATCGTTGAGCCCGGAAATTGAGGTCTCTTTAGTACAGCAAATGTCCGAAAACCTTACACTGGTAATGCAAACCTTACACTGGTAATGCAAACCTTACACTGGTAATGCAAACCTTACACTGGTAATGCAAACACATTTTTTATTTTACTTACGAAATGAAATTCAACCCTTCTTGTGCAGCTAAAATCTGTTAGGTGGTCAAGGAATTTCCTCAGTTTTCAAGGCTTTGAACGACTTGAAATAAATATTCGGTTCGTTGAGTAAATCTCATGATCTGTTTACGTTCCGGTTCAGAGGGTTAAGAGCTAAGGGTGCCTGTAACTAACTCGAACCACTTCAAAGCCGTTCAAAAGTAAACAGAAGGTAAATTAGAATTTTCCCTTTGCTTTTTTAAGTGTTTTATCATGAAAGTATAAACGAATTGGAGATACAGCCTTTCACTATTTCCAATTCAACACCTATCCTTTCCTTTCCATGTCCACAACCCTATGTAATATTTCGTATTATATGACTGTTGTACAGTGCGAAGTTACTCGCTCGCTCATCTCCAAAAATTTATAACCACTACTCACCTGCACTCCGAAGTTACTCATTCATTATATTAGTGGCTGTATTAAAAGAAACACATGTCGCCACTTAATTCCTTCTTTACTCTTTGTATTATAATTAAAGTGAACCTCCTCGTGATTCTTTGCTTTTTTACATCTCTTCTTCCAGAATAACATTACTAGACGCATTACACTTACGTACTTTGAAGTGTAATCGTAAATTATAAGTAATCTGATAAGCAAAAAGGAACTGCCCGAAAACTCAGCAGGAAATTATTAAAAACACAAAATCTCTAGTTTATAACAACATTTATGAAAATGTTTGGAATAATAACAAAAACCCGTAGCCGAGCCCCAGACTTTTGAGAACACATTCAAGGGTAGCTTTAAGTCATAGAGTTTGTTCATTGCGTAATGAAACTTAATGAGACCATGGCTGCATGTCCGAGCAAGTTAACAACAGGAAACATGAATAACATTCACAGCCTCTGCGCAAAGTAGAGAGGAAATGTTAATTTCTCATACAAAGTCAAGTTCTTAGAAATTAGGCAAGCAGAATTTTCAAGTTTATTACGGTTAGGTCTGTTGTTTATGATTTAATTTCTTATGCTTAATTATTTTCACATTATCGCCATTATGCCAGTGTAGAAAATCATATGGTATTTAACATGTAGCAAAAACCTCGTAAGCTTTCCCATTCTGTTGATTGGGTGCTAAGCTAAAGTCTTTCCGTTACTATGAAATGGTCACCTTCAACAACTTGGCTGACTCTTACTACAGGTTGGAATTTTTAAGAACAAAATAGGAACTTTAAAGACGTGGTTATAAGTGTTATTAATGACGTCGCTTTTTGTTATCTTTATCTTTTATTGTTGTTGTTGTTGTTGTTGTTGCTGCTGCTGCTGCTGCTGCATGTGTGATTGGTCACTGCAGGTTTGAATCAAAAAGTAAAAAACGATAGCTGAAATTTAATGAATTATTTATCTAAGAAAACAGTGATACTCTCCAAAACTGTCCCTTAACTGACTATTTACAAACTTCACAAGGAAATTAATAAAATGTAATCCTTCAGTTTAGTCAGCTCAGTGATGCACTGCAGTCGCAATACTTCCTGCCCCTCCCTTCGCTTGCAACATAATGAAGCTAGACACACAATACCTGCTTCATGGATACTACTGTCAAAATTACCACAGTTTTCTATTTATCTCGTGTCAAATTGCTTTTTAACGACCCAATGCAAAATAATCCAGAGTATCTACAGCTCCAGCCAACAACGTGACTTGGTTCGAAAAACACTGGTAATATGTCCCGTGCTGCATAGCCCATTATCTACACAAACCTCGTCCCAATTTGATCGAACAAGGCAATACTGTAGCAAGAGGAGACTGTCCTGTTTAAAATGGCGTTCCTATTCAAGCTGACACGCAGCTATGTGTTCCGTTATCATGGGTAGAGAAGAATACCATTAAGACACTACGGACCTCGTTCCTGGAATCCACGTCTCACAGCCTTGTCGGAGTTCTTCAAGCTTTAGCGATTACACTCAAAATCCTTAATATCGGTGTGAATTCAGAGTTTATGCTTTCGGTTTCAAGTTAAGCTGCAACAAACATTTCGTCAGACAATCGAAGGGCATGTCAAGACAGCAGAACCGTATTCACAGAATTTTGATACTGGACCCAAACACTGAACGTGTCTTGTCACGTCCACTCCCTCAGAGTTTAATCAACAGGCTCTTACACCAATCATGTCACACGACAAATTTCTGCTCACTTTGCAGTCTTTAGGCTAAAAGTATGCATGAATTACCACGCCTTCCAAATTTGTCACATTTCCCATCCATTAATTCCTCCTTACGAGGCGCACTTTCATGAAATATACTGATGGATCATAACTAAATTCGGTACATATCTATCATGCAACTCGTGAAAAATAAGTCTCTTTATTTCAAAACAAATGCTGCATGTAGGCCATATCCTTCCCACAATTTGGCATATTTCGTTTCCATAGAAATTACCCCACCTTCCTCGCCTGTCTTCATTGTTACTTCAAACTCGAAGATTTACACTACCATCCCGAAGTTTCGCGTTTGAACTAGTGCAGGCAATGTGAGACTGGTGGTAACCAAAGTGGCACTGGATGGGTTTCTCTCCTGGTACTACTGCGTATTTCCTCCGTTAATTACCTTTTCCACCAATACTCAGCAATCACATTCATTCGACATCATTGACAAAATCTAGTCTAAATGCTAACAGCATTGTTAAATGAACAACACGAAACATATAATCCTTAACCAGTTCCTTATAATTCCCTTCCTCACAAAGGGTCTATTAACGGCCTTCATTAATATTATATTATATTTTCTGCACGTTGCTCTTCTTCCACGAGACCTGCGTGTCAGGCAAATAAGACCCCTAACAACATTACTATGATAGTACTTCATAAATGTTCTGTAACGCATGTCAACTCTTAACCTATATTCAAAATTTTATCACCCTTTATAAATTCGGATAATGGCTGGCAAACTGTCAATTGGTAAGCCGATCACAGACTGAAAATTCGGTGTACAGGTTAAGGTCGAACCATGACTTGCCTGTGCAAGTATAGACAGGAAGTGGAAGTATAGCTTTACCCCGTTAGCAACTTCGTCGCTACAAGAGGGTGGGCGGTCAGTAAACGCACCGACTGCTTTAGCCCCGGGAAAGACCCGCTACCGAATGTACGGGAGGGGGAGGGGGCTGGTTGGGTTTCGGGCCTGTCTGGACGGGGAAGTAAAATCTCGCCTCCACAGGGTTTCGATACCCGGACCATGCAGCCCGTAGCGAGTCGCTATGCCGATGAGACTGGATGTACTATGTAACTTCTATTACGATATCCTCGTCTATTGTCGCGAGGTAGGTCAACTTTATGCCAGTAGTCAAAATATGCATCAGTCTCTCCGGTGACGTCACATTCATAATCTAAATTTAAACACTGAACAGCCATGTACATCAAATGTGCATTTATTAAAAGTCATGCATCTATAATCACTCAATTGATATGAATATGCCCATAAAAATTAAAGCCTATTTTAATAATCGTTTGTGACAAGCTTAAACCGAATCTCATATCCCAGCAAATGGCTTCGTGATATTAAATTTCACAGCAGCACAGAGTTATTTCGAACAAAGCTCTTTATTACAAATATATTAAAAAGCTAGGGTGCGAAGCGGCTACGTTGGGGTAACGCTGTTGCTGGCTCTATACAGAACAAATGCTACTAATAATGTTAAAATAGGTGACATGTGTAATGTGTGAAGACATAGAGCATAAATAAAACTGTTCCAGTGCGCAACTTCACACCGGCGAAGAAGGGCTTAATGGGTATAAGTTTGTTCATCAACAATCAGAAATAACAGTGCCGCAGAACGAATAGAAACCCAACAAGCCAATGTCAGATAGGACTAAGATCTGCAGATCCCCAAACCGCGTGACCATAGGGATCAGTTACGGACGGCAGTACTCTTATATTGTTCACAGCCGTTAGACCCTACTGTCTCCAACACTCTGCATTAAACATTCTTCTGTAACGCCGAGGTATAGCGGCAACATCTCCGACAGTGTAGTTGTGTGTGTAACCTAATTGCTACTACGCAGGATGAAGTCACGAGCAAATACTTGCCGTGGAATACGTGAGCAATCTCTTGTGATTTTTATTTAAGATACACGGTAATATGACTTTCAACTCTCACTCTCATTGGTCCATGCAACTTGAACATAACATACGCACCATAGCATGAGGTATTTCTCTGGTAAGTAAAATTTCAAACACTGACCGTCCTGTCAGGCTAAAAAACCCACGAAGTTCTGAAGGATAGATCTGGCTCCGTCTTCGGTTGGAACGGAAAAAGGGGAAAACCTACTCTGGTAGGCCCGTCAGAAAGAGCCACTCTTAATTTATGGACGTTGTTTGTCTTTTATTTAAGCTGGAGATAGCGGAAGATGATCGAAATTTCAGTCACATCGGTGACCGTACACAGTACACCATTATCAGACTTACGTAGTGGTGAATGATCTGGTTTCAATACCGGTTGGAACTTATTACAAGCAGGATCTGAGGTTTTCTTGGAATTAACTATGCAAGTTGCCGTCCTCTGAGATGTGGTACCACGTACTTCACCAGCTGTCGTATGTGCCATATTTCGGAGGAAAATAGATGGGACAGGAAGGAGTGAAATCTTGGCAATACAGTTCGTAATAGAAGTCTTGAACTAACCACCATATAACAACCTTCTCACAGACAAGACTCTTCCATAGCTTTCTGCCTTACTCCATTTGACGCACGGGCCACAGAGTGTTTAGAGCGAAACCTGATGTATATGTGGGCCGTGTAGCGTAGTCGGTATAGCGACTGGCTACGGGCTGGACGATCCGGGGATCGAATCCAGGTGGGGGCGAGATTTTCCGCACCTGTCCAGACCGGCCCTGGGGCCCACCCAGCCTCCTCTACAATGGGCACCGGGTCTTTCTCGGGGGTAGAGGCGGCCGGGGCGTGGCGTTGACCCCCCACCCCCATCTAGTGCCGAAGTCCTAGAAAGAGTACAGCTATACCTCTACTCACCCTAAGAGCCTTTGTGGCCTATAAAAGGGGTGAAACCTACCTACTGATCTATGTTCAAATTTGTTCCGTGCCTTGGTAACTACGTAATTCAGTAAACCATATTGAAGAACTGTAATATGTGTTAGGGCGGGTGTAAATAATTTGGATTTTATAAATTACAGCCAACAGTTCCATAAAGCTGCCGGATATGAATCGGCACAAGTGGTAAATCTGTACGGGCTTCATGACTTTCCAGACCATTCCGCATATTTTAAAGGAACTGTTCCTAAGTGTAATAAACCAACAAGTAACGACGGATAGTGACATTTATTTTATTGAAAATCCCACGCAGAACATGATAAGGGGCTGAAAGCACTGCAAAGATTAAGATAAAAGTTTCTTACAGAAACAAAGGAAAATATTAAGAAGTTGCGAGTTTAAATTTTTTTACCCTTTTTATAACTGCGTCTGTCACATTTAACGCGAGTCTACAGAAACATTCTATATCTCTGACCACCGAATAACTGTGACATTTTCGTGCATTCTCACACAAACATTTTTGTATCTACACCTTCAATTTAAGCAACTTTTGCTCACAAGTGGCGACTTATTTTCTTGTTTACAGCTGGATCAGTCTTTTTTTTTTATTTCCTAACTGATAAGATTTATTGTCTTTAACTTCTGCAAAAAATACCAACATATTTCCTAAGACTCCTCACACAGACGTTTTGGTGCCATTTCTCCTAAAGGGAACTTTTCCTCGATTATGTTCTCATGTTTTTTGCTTAAGCCTGGAGACTTAATTTTGCCATTTTCTACTTTCGCTTTATTTTCTTTTCTCTTACACTATATCATACAGACTCGTGCTAACATTACATCCTTCCAATTTCACATTTTCTATGTTGTACTCTTCTAGAGAGTTTTTCTTTTCTTCATTATATTTCTTCCTTTTTCCTTTGAAAGTCTTAGTCATTCCCCTTGTTACCCGCATCTTCTATATCTTCAGTTTAGCCAGTATCCGTTACAATTTTATCATTCTTAACTACTTGTACATTCATAATAACTGTCGCAGTGTTGATGTTTCTAACTGCAAACAAAACGTAACTTCATCTAGTCTGCAAATTTTCCTTCGTAATTTTCAAGTTTTTTATAAGCAGTAAAACCTAAAACCTTCACCGTAGTTGATGTTTGGCTGGTTTCTAGACAGGTGTTTGATATATATATATATATATATATATATATATACACACACACACACACACACACACACACAGTGTCCTTCACAGGCCAAAAAAAAATGCCTGGACCTGTCCGTGCATGTGTTTACCATACACAATTTTAAATTAATGCCCATGAGCACTTTGAAAAAGATCATGGGGCAGGGAGTCCTAAATGTATTTGATGTTTATTGGACCGTGCATCATTGTGATAACTGAAGAATAAAAAACCAGCCTGCAGCCCGGACACTACTCCAGCCTAACCGCAACTAACCTACAACATACAGCAAACCAAGAACGAAACGACCAATGTGGTAATCAACATCATAGACTCGAGCTCCTGATGATGGGCATAGTAGTGCCCGAAACATGTTGAGCCTATAAGAAGTACAGTAAAATGATAAGTTACATCTTGTTGATTTTTTATTCTTCAGTCCTAAATGTAGTATATTCAACAAAACAGATGAGGTTTATTCGGCACATTTAGTTTTCTAGTAACTAACACAAACATGCGTGCATGGTCAAGGGACCTTGGTATAGAATTATAAATTATATCCGTCTATATTGAGACTACTTGTCCGTCAACTGATCCTGACATCTGATATTCTTGTGGTTGAACACCATCGGTTTAACAGCTAATACTAGACGTTTCTTACAGGTACCGAGAACTTTCTTTGACTTCCTTCACAATAATTTAAACGAAGCAATCGACTCATCAGTGATGCTCCTCTTTCGGTTTTCATAACCCTCGGCCTTCCTCCGTGTTTAACGGCCACACATGTTTTATGTGTACCGTTGAAAATTTGCTCGGTGCCAATATAATACATAATAACTGAGCTACGGCCGAGACATGACAAACAAGCTTTGCATAGCTTCCTGTACCAACAAAGTAATAGCTTTTCGATCTCTGATATCAGCCTGAAGTTAATTTTACTGCAAACTTGGGAATATGTTTCCCTCACTATTAAACGATTATTTTTTACTTCTCCGTGAGTTGGCTAATATAAATTATTGTTCAAAAATTTTTCATAGGCGTGTGGTATTCATTATAATTATTACTTAACAAACTGCAACGTGAACTTTCTTAATGGAAGATGAAGTGTGAGGTATTCAATCGATGTGAGGGAAACAATGTACAACAAAAATACAACAGATACAACCGTCCCCTTGACGATGCTTTACGGAGATTAAAGGTGTTTATTGATGGTAGCAGACAATAAATTTTTCCAGTGAATAATTAAGCCACACGTTATGAAGGTAGACCTACAAGAAACACTGAAGTTACGACGGGTCATATTTCTGCACTTTATGATTTCGGCACTACATGCAGTTACCAGTTTCTCGCCCCGGCCGCTTCATCTGTCAAGAAATTTTTCTCTAATACCAATTATACAGCAACCGTGCTTGGCGTTAGAGATGAGTGGCGGCGGAAAGAAATCGTTGTATCCTTCTGTGAATAGAACATGTCATTCAGCTCGCAGCCTATTCACTATACTCTCTGAACTACAAACATAGCTAAAATTTATAACTAATAAAAGTGATCCCGTTACAGGTCCGGTGTGGCCCAGAGGGTGGGTAGAGGTATAGCTCTACTCTTCCATAACCGCGGCACTAGAAAAGGGTGAGTGGTCAGCAGCACGCCCCGGCCGCACTTTACCCCCGGGAAAGACACGGTACCCATTTTACAGGAGGCTGGGTGGACCCCAGGGCCGGCCT
>Ga0123352_10018427_pt1 | contig 11125 bp, 4 predicted proteins | sample TergutLab28metaG_FD_89700 | JGI IMG/M metagenome (GOLD analysis project Ga0123352, IMG submission 89700) | Labiotermes labralis P1 segment gut microbial communities from Petit-Saut dam, French Guiana - Lab288 P1 | ecosystem: Host-associated > Arthropoda: Insects > Digestive system > Gut ... | reverse complement strand
TCCCCAGTGGTCTCCTTCACTCCGGTTTCCCCACCAAGACCCTATACTCCCCCCTCTCCTCACCCATACGCGCCACATGCCCAGCCCATCTCATTCTTCTCGATTTTATCACCCGCACAATATTGGGTGAGGATTACAAACCATTTAGCTCCTCGTTATGCAATCTCCTCCATTCCCCCGTTACCTCGTCTCTCCTAGGTCCAAATATTCTCCTCAACACCATGTTCTCAAACACCCTCAGCTTCTTTTCCTCCCGCAATTTCAGCGACCAAGTTTCACACCTATGAGGAATACAGATCATAAAGCTCCTCGTTATATAGACTTCTTCACTGCCCTGTTACCTCGTTTTTCTTAGAACCAGATGTCTTCCTCAGCACCCTATTCTCGAACACCCTCAGACTGTGGTCCTCCCTAAACGTGTGAGACCAAGTTACTGATTCTCATCTTTTTCTTAATGAATGAAACTTTTTTCAGAATTTCTCTTCTAGTCTTCAAGCAAACTTTCTTCTTGTATTTTTAAGCTTTATAATTTTTTAAAATATTTTATGATCCTATTTTTCAGCGGGTGTCTTGGGTCTGTACTACCCGGTGCGTAAATTCAAATGTGCATTTTTGCTTGAGTTGTCACTTCATTAATATTATATTTTAATTTGTGTATCAGTTGCTGGATAATGCCCAGTAGTATAATCCTATTACGCAGCATGCTGCAAGGTGCGATACCCGCACATTTCTCACGCTGGGCTATACATTGTAAATTAGTAACATCGTCCAGACATGACGTCTAACTGCATGCTTTTAAGATGATTCATCCCCGTTGGGTTTCAAATAACGCGAATCACAGTATATTCAATCTAACACAACAGTTAATTTATTCAGTATTACCTGAACAACATTTGTCGGCCGAACGGGCCATCATTAGTTTAGTTAGAATGGAAGATTGACACACAGTTGAGAGTGGTATGTGAGATCTCAGTTTCTTACATCGATGTATAGATTATACAAAATGGATTATATTTTTACAATTTGGAGGGATAGATTTAGGAAAGTCAGTAAAAATTATGGTAAAAGTTAAAATCAGAATTTAAAATTAGGGGACAAGTGGGCACTTATTCTGACGGCTTTTCGTAGATGGTTGTTTCTCGTAGTTATGTATGTTTCGGAGAAAGGAACTTTAGAGACTGTGCTTTTTTATAGCTTTGAATCATCATCATCATCTTCATCATCATCATCATATATCTGTCGTGGAGTTGGGCCACTTGTTGACCCGTTTCGGTCTCACGTATCCAGAAGTCTCTTCAAAGGTCTACCATAATTCCTTCTGCCAGTTGGGGAGTAGTGTTTCATTACCTTCGGTAATCTATTTTGAGCCATTCTGTTTACATGTTGTATCCAGCTTCTCCTGTATTCCAGTAATTTGTCCAAAATTGGTGTTATTTTTAACTCCTTTGCAATACCTTTTAAATAACCTGAAAATGATAAATAATAAATTAATAAGTAGTGTTAAATAATTAAGTAATATAGAAAAGAAAATTAAAGGTAGTAGTAATTTTTTAAGGGCTTGCGTGAATCGAAACACTAGCCTAAGGCCTTCTGGAATATGACCGCACTTTCTGTAAGATAGATATACAAGTACGTGCAGATCTTACACTTTCATAAGAAGAGAACCCATATCGACACAACTGAAATATTCTACACAGATTATAAGGAAACCATAAAGAACAATAAGGTAAATGGTAATCACGCATTATGTTACCAATAAAATATTGGAAACTATTATTTAAGGCGAAGGTCATATGACGTAACAAATTACACCTAACGTTCTACCCCCAAGAGCAACAACACAACACACTGACAGTAGGCCTTCATATTGCATCTAGACCAAACATGCCACAGTATTCCACATTATGTTATGGTGCGTCTGTGATTCACAATTCTGTAGTAACCTTCTGTGATTCTTGTCATGACGTCTAACACTTGAAACCGTACAGCTTATTTTGCATTATGTGAACACAGAGAAAATTTTACTTGCTAACCGCTGGAACAGTCATATCGCTGAATTAACCATGAAGCCATTAGCTGTAGAATTCGCTTATCTTCCTGTTGTTTCTGCTTTATCGGGTTTCATGTTCTCTGCAGAAAATTGTTGACGAACATCGCCAGTCTCTCAGTATAAGTTGTACGCCCAAAAGTATCTCGTTATTATGGTTAGATAGATAACTGGCAAACAACTGAAGATGACAGTCCAGCTCACTGACTAACTTAGTGGCAGCGGACATGAAATTTAGTTAGTGTTTTTGCGTTCTTTTCGTGAAAGTGAAAGAAAGAAATAAATCACAGCAAGGAGGCCATATGTGCACACACACACACACACACACACACACACATATATATATATATATATATATTTATATGGATTTCCGTTTATCCACATGTTCCATGAGCCAAAGAATATAATATTATTAACGGTAATGAGCTGTTTGGTTTGTTCATTGTGACGAAAATGTTAGAACTTGGGGAAGAGGAACTAACAGGATTTGGGGGGTGGGGGAACTCGTCAGTAAGAATTTCTCTTTTCGTTGTTTGTATATCCTTTGAGGCCGATTAAATGAACGAAGGCAGATAGACGAGACATGGAATTGCGTAGAGAAATTCTAGATGTACATAGAACATTTCGGTTGCAAATCGTTGGGGGTTGCACTTGGAAAACGTTAGAACATATGAGAATATATTATTAAAATGAGTCGTAAGTAAATCCATTTCGAGGATCTGCGTAGAAGAAAATTAAATGATTCGTCGAATGCATCTGTACCTTTGCTTATGTATATGCACATATACATATGTAGACAGGGGAAAAAGAAAGTTCTGTTAATCTTTTGACGCCTAATGTCAACTATAGTGGTCGTACCGCAACGCTAACCTCTAAAGTTGCATTTTATATATTTATTCAACAAATATAGGTACTGAATATTTTAAACATGGTATACACTCTCCGTTTTTTTCTCTTCAAAATGGAGTTTGTTTCATAATTCTAACATATTTGGTTCCTGTATTATTCACATTTTATATACAGGATGTGCTAAAATAAAAAAAATAATAATTCCGGCGCCAAAAGGTTAATTCTTCCTGAGTGCTAGATTTGAGGTTTTGGCGGCTTCAGTTGTTGAAGATACGAGTCGTATGGGATATAACTCTGCATCCGTTAGCGATAAGTTCTCGGCGTCTGGTAGGTTCGTAGCGCCTTCATCATCGGGGTCAAATAGTCCATGAAAGTTAAGGCACTATACTATATAACTATCGCCGGAACTGTTCACAAACCGACTCAGCGTCACATAGCAGAAGACGCGAATCTTCCTCGCTGTATTTTGCTATGCAGTTTTAAGCTCACACACTGTAATATGAAGGTGGGCTGTGTTTATTTCTTGAGCAATTAAAGAGTTATTAAGTAGAAACCTTTTGTCTGCAGCAGCAACGTGCTGCGAAAAAGTATAAAGAAAATTCGGAATGCATTCGCTTTTAACCCTCGCTACTTTATGTACTGAGACTGTAAATCTACAAAACAAAAGGTTTTTCACAAGCAGCTCACAGCTCGTGCTGGTCCGTAGGTAAGGTGCCCAGGAGGATATACATTCAGTAACAGGAACACTGATGAAAGGATGTAATTAGTTGCTTCGTAATTAGTAATTTTCTTCTCGTGTTTAAGGATGATAAAACGAGGAAGGAGTATAATTAAGTTTAAAACAGTTCCATTAGAGCATCCCACTGAACTCTGATTCATTCCGATATCGTTAGACTATTTACGTCAAGATATCTTTCCTTGAATATTACATTCGTGTAAATTTTTTTTTGTTGCGCGCAGCATGTTCATTTCATATAATTGTAGCCAGTTCCGGTATATTAATTGAATATAGCTAATGCAAACATTCTTGGGCATGGATTTGCTTCACTCTCATCATGCCATATTTCTTAGATTTCACATATTAGACAAATATATGCTTTGTTTTTAGGTACACCCATTTTTCCCTTTGCTCGTAGTGCGAGGGTGTTTTACACCTTCCTGTTCATTATTCATTTATTTTACCATTGAATATCTCCAACAATATCCTGTAATGCCGAATATTAGAGTGGTTAACACTAAATTCGAAATCACATAAGTGGCAAACGTCGTGATCCAACTAGCCCTCCTATTACGGTGATTGCTGCAGATATTGAGGAAAAGCGCTAAACACTTCAGGTAAGATCTTCAGTATTCCTGCTGTATTTCGGACATGACATCTCCTAAATAACAAGTCAGAGGTGTCGACGCTTAAAGCAAATTATAAAGTCAATATAATATATTTATATGGATAACAAGTGAACAAAACACAGACTCAAGTCCTTGCCTGAAACAGACGTGTTTATTTGATTTGTATGAAGGGTAAGAAGAAAACCAAAATCAGCCGTATCATAGTTTGTGTTCTGGCCGAGGTTCAAATCGAGAAAACGCAAATTCTTTGGTCCCAAGCAAGAGTACAAGTACTCCTTTATTAAATTATATTCGGTGTAAAGGAATCCATAGCTCAGTTTATAGTTGTTTGGCTATGTTCGCAGAACAGGACCCGTAAAACATTCACGATCTGGTGGCAAGGGCCTCACTTCAGTAGAAGTATGATGGTTTCTGCTGTTTCCAAGAGACAAAAAAAAGAGTATCATTGTCAGCTCCGTCAGCCCAGATACACGCACTTTTATGATTCTCTGAGGATAGGTTAAATCGTAAAATTCTTCAACCAGAATTATCTTTTTTATGCATACATAACAAGGAACACAGATCCATCATTTTAACTTTAGTTTCCAAGGGAAGCTTAGACTGTAGTATCATCATATCTGCGTGTGTGTTGTGTTGTGTTGTGTTGTGTTTATCCGTAACGTTTGAACTGCAGTGTGGTTTCAAAGTCCATGTACACCTTTACGAAAAACAAATGCTTGGAAGTGGGAATAGATAGATCAAATTCTGTGCCCACACGCTGTAAGTGGCACACTAGCTTGTGTGTGTCAACCGTGGGCCTACATTCGGCTCTTTTCGCAACTTAAAAAACCGTATGTAGATAAAAGTTCTCCACGACAATTGTGTTCCCGTACTTGATGGATCTACATCCTGCTGTAAGTGCAGAGCTATTATGATATTTTGCATGAAGTTTTTTGAATCAGAGACTGTCCCAACATCAGACCTTATATTTTATGCGTATTGGACCGTGGATCATCTTGATACTTGAATAAAGGTAGACCAACTCGATGTCAATTATTTTATTATGACAAGACACCACACGCTTGCAGGAACACACTCACTCAGAGCAACACACGACACATAATATAGGTATAACACTTACCACTAGATAAAAAAATTAACACATAAACCTCTATCATTACAGCACAATATAACCTATGCAATAACACGCCAAGTAGTCGCAAGCTCCTGAAGATGGGTGTATTAACATCCGAAACATGTTGAGCAGTAAATTGACATAATAAAATAAGTGACATCAAGTTGGTCTAACTTTATTCAAGACCTTATATTTGTTTTAAGCTAACCTGTCGGTACTTCAGGCTATATTTATTCGAATGAAAAGAAATTCAATAATGAATTCGGAAATATGTGGAAAGAAGCTTTCGGGACCTAATTTGAGTTTTTGTATTCCGCACTTGGCTTGTGGAACTACAGTAAATGCGAAAAGTTTCAGTTAGATTAAGCGTTCTCCGGGCCATCTGGAGCCGCGTCGTGCCAAATATTGCCTGTTACAGGAACGCTAACCTTTCGACCAAGATGGCGTCATTTGAACATCAGGTTGCATTCACACCCACATTAAGACCACGGTGTTGTTTATTGTTGTTGACAGAATATTAGGAGTGCAACGGTATGAAATCTGTGAAAATTCATTCGATCGGTTCAAAATTATTGGTTCATGCGATGACGTGGTCGGCTAACATGCCTATCTTAATAAACAATAAAAGGAATTCGCATATTAAGTAAGATAGTTAAGATCCATAATCCTGGTTGTATAGATGGAATGTCTGTATTTCATTCGTAACTTCCAGAACATTTTACGCAACTTAAATAATATTTCAAAGAGTTCCGTATCTACCTCCCACCAAACATGGCACATCTCCATTACAGTGACCCATAACTTGTAGTTGTTTACTGTAATAATCGCCTTCTACACTAAACACGAAACAAAACATAATAAAAGTGTGCAAGAAAAATGCCTAGTATTTCAGTGCTAAAGCAGGTGGTGACTGTAGCAAGTGTTGCGTTTTAGACATTTAAGAAGTATATAGGAACTCTTCTTTAGTGTTGTAGTGCCGGCGAGATAAACGGACTTGGAATACCAGTGGTGTTTACAACTTTAATTACAGACTCTACTTGTAACTACGCGCAACAAATTGGAAGCTACGTGACTTTGTCTTGAATCTCACGTTCCAGTTTCTCGTTGAGGGATAAATTACCCAGTTCCATGTTGTTTTATCGAGTTAGGAAACTGGGCACTTTACCGTAGTGTTTGCACTTCACTATATTGTGTGGTTCCTCACAGTACGAAATACTCAAATTCAATTAATCATACATGCTTTGGTTCCGGAAGAATCTTGCTGTAAACGATTGAAAAAGTTTATATTTGATAACTTTATCACGAAAGGTACACTTTTAATGGCGTAAATGAAGGCATGATATTAAATTTGCTCAATTCATTATACATTATTTTCTAAGTCAGGTGAAATTGGGCGGAAAAAAAACCCTAAAATTTGTCTCAATAGCAGATTTTATTGCGTTGAGTGAGATGAAAGAAGTGGTTAGGTCCACAGAATGGTTAGACGTGATCAAGTTCAAAGCAGACTTATCACCATGCATTCACCTACAGAGGAAGGGGAAAATTGCAGAAATCCCGAGTGAGGATTTCCTGTAATTCCACACAGATTCAATCTTTTTATGTTTCGAACTGAAGTCTAGAGATCTACCGCTGCGCTAACGTACACAGTAGTTTCCTCGATAACGAAAGTCTTCATTATTTTCATACAGAAAAAACATTTCAGTTTATTTCGCTGTGCGTAAATTTTAGGTGTATACTATGGGCATCGCATGTTCAAAAAATGTTTTTTTTTTTACAAATAAGTCGTAACTTTTTTTTGACGTTTTGCTGACCGTGCATCTCAGTATATTTATCTCGGTAATTAACCAACTTGATGCACAAAATTTTTCTTTTACAATAAGTTTATTACATGCCTCTACATGTTTCGAGCTCGAAACATGTAGAGGCATGAAATAAACTTATTGTAAAACAAAAATTTTGTACATCAAATTGGTTACTTGCTGAGATAAAGTCGTGACTGTACATAATTTAAATTCATGTTAATTTGTTACAGAGTTAAACTTTTGTTGCAGAGATAATCTAATTGATACAGCTGTCACAATTTTTATAGTAGCATATGCTGTGTGTTTTATAAATGGTTGTTCAGTACATAGTTGACCAAATTTCTGGAGCAATGGGCCTATTCTACAGGGAGTTTAGAGTGAAAACTTTGTTGGATTCGGCGCCATTTTCTATTTAGGCACTAGGGTATTTGAACAGTGAATACCAAACTAATTTCAAACCAGCCTTTAACTGTGTCAAATATTCACAACCTAATTTTTTTAAACGATTGCCTGCTGCCTTTTTGCATCCGGTGATAAATCCTAGATTGCGAGCAAACCCCACGGGAATAAATCTAACGGTTTAAGCTAAAACCGGTTATCGAGCCGGCCTAGATACCATTCGTCCACTTCCTGTCGATATTCCTTGATCATTTTCGTCAATTACTTTGAAAACTGTCTTTTAAATGTAGAGGCCATTCGTAGTGTTTTATTTTCATTCTTCCTCTTCTTCAAGGGGCGGTTCCTCTAAACAGCTTGGTAATATATTATTTACAACCTGTGGTAATAAGCTATTGTCAAACGTCCCTATATGGAATGTGCTTCACCAAGGCGTTTCCTTAGAATTACGCACCATACATTTGTCCCATTAAAAATAATTTATATTGTTTCATGTGAATTTTTCTACACTTAAAATTGAAGAGTTCTTATGTTGTTAATACCGTTAGACAATAAAGTGAGGTTCATTTGTGAGCAAAGCAAAGGGCAGAACATGTATCCGCGGTTACAGCCGTTCCAAAAATTGTACACGGCTGGCGTGTTCTGTCCATAAAATATTTCCTTCTCTTTGAAGGTGACGTGGATGAAAATCGTGAACGTATAAAATCTTCCATATTTTTGTCAGTGAAGTAGAAGTTTCTGCGGAAATTCTGCTTTAACTTATACGTGGGTTTTGCTGCACTGCATCGAAAACATGGTATTCTCTATGCCGTGGTTGCCCTCTTCCTGAATTCACTTGTGGGAAGAAACCATTCTCCCTCAAGTTGTTTATGTATTCTGAAATGTATTTCAGAGTTGAATTCTACGACCTGATATCATCGCTGGTACTGAATTGCAGCAGCCCTGCCATTTCCATTGCAGAAACTTTGTTCAAAATGCAGATAGGCGTACACCTCATTTGCGTTGGAGGAATCTAGAATAATACGTATTTCTGCGATACTTACGCAATCAAATCAGCTGAAAATCGCAAGCGGCCTGAGAATGGAATAGTGCAATAATACAAACTCGCTATATTAGCACTACGATTGATTGAGGTTGCGGTTTGTTTAACTCGATGAATGTAAAGAATCGGCTTGTGGAGTTAGGTCATCTTTGTTCCAAATGTCATGCAGAACGCGTTTTTGAATTAGAGTTAAGTGTTTTCGCGAATCATAGAGCCCTCATAGCTAACTCCCGAACGCCAACGCTACCAGTGTGGTATCTGGAAATATATATCAGGAGTCTCGAGCACTCGTTAAGCTACCGGTAATCGCAATAAAACCTCTCAAACAGCACCACAATTTTCTTGTTGAAGACTACGTTGTGGAACAAAACACCCCAACCTGTACAAGTCTTCGCGGAGCAAGTCCCATGAGTCCATACAGCGCATTGTCTTGGGGTGACTCGTGCTACTAACTTGGTCTGTTCGAAACACGTAAATCAGGTCAGAAGGAGGGTAGCCCAGAAACTGGTTGCGGTCAGCTCCCGGGATAAGTGGCTTGTTCATCAGAAACGATGTTGTGCTTTATAAGTATCTCATATTTCCCAAGATGGACTGTGAATGCCCTGTTTGGAGGTCCATTGCCCGCACCCACGTGAAGAAACTACACTTGTTACAATCGAAATGTCTCCGCGTTCAGATTAACGCACATTGATACGTAAGTAATAAGCGCATTACCCAGGATTTTGAGGGTTTGTTTTTCAACGGCACCATCACAGCGCTTGAATGAGAGTTTCGACTCAGATAGGTCGTGGGGAACTCCTATTACCGCATATTGCGCGGAACTTTTCTGTTGGAAGATGCCTGAGATCTTGACGGCAGCGAATGAAATAAGCTGGCCATTCAAGGCTGTCCGTAAGAAGACGGCCAAATCGACAGAAGGAAGTGTGTCTGGCACTCTTCGACTGTCCTTACAGAGACCCCCCCCCCCTCCCCGAACCGGAGCTTTCCACTTGGTGTTCAAACCTCAGATATCCATACGGCTAACGTTCTCCTCCCCGCACCCGACGACGCTCTGTTGTATGTTGTAGACATCTTTAATATAACCACGTGAGTACCCTCATCGACACGCGAAATCGGTTACAGAAAGCAAAATCCCCGTTACATTGACGACGTTCCCGTGTCATAGACCAGCGATGCGTTTCATAGGCAGGAATGGCTAAGCGAGGCAAGCTGTGATCACTTGCGGTCTGAGTCAATCGACGCCCTTAGCTTTTGGCTGGTTGTTTCTTTGGTTAGTAGCCCGCTCGTCATGGAAGAACAAATATACATTCAGCTGTCTTATCCGAATAATGTTTCCACAAAACTACTAGATTTCAGCAAACCCTCAACAGCTTACATTATATACCAGCTAAATTTGCAGGATGACGTGTTGCTGGGAAGGGAAATGGAAGGTTGATTTTAATTTCTTGTGCGTAAATCTCTGGTTTTAATTATCTGACATAAACCCAATTAAATTTTTCCATCTAATTTTAAGGTGAGCCTTTGGTTCGTCATACGGTCTGTAACAAAGAGATATTGTTCTTCTCCGAAACGATACAATTTACCATCTACATATACATTACTGTTTTGTCTGCCTAAACGTGCAAATCATTTACTTTCCCACAGAGGTATTTAAAGGTTCCACATGTCTCGGAATGAGCAGTGATTATTTTCCTAAACTGCATTAAATCCGTGGTATTTGTTGTATAAGGGCAGTGATGTTCTGTGATGTAGAAATTGATTTGTTTATCTCTTAAACGTATTTTTTATTTATACATCACCAGCTTTTCTTTCAGTAATCTTACGTTCTGGCCACATAGTGAGTTTATACGTTTTGTATGGTTCTTGGAGGTATCAGAAATCACCATTCCCTCTAAATACACTCAGTTATTTAAGTATTAGGCTCTTTTTATGAAATAAGAAGGAACACGTTGTGTGGGGGACTACGTCCTTCCATCCACCATTCCTTCCGTCTTGTATCTGACCTACTATCAGCGACGAAGCCGTGTGTAGGAATTTCGGCATAGGGGTTATTTACCAATAGAAAAATCGTCGAGCAATGGAGAAGGTCATGCAGGGCTGTACATAATTATAATAATATGCACACGTTTTGTATTATGAGATGTTTTTGGGGAAACTAAATTTCATTCCAGTTTCACGTACGTAGAAGGTTGTTGGAGTTGAATTCGATGTCGAGGAAGTATAATGAAAAATTTTACACGGCACTTGATGTACGTATTCTCTCTACCGTGGACAGATACGACTCCATTGTGTATATATGTTCTGTATATTTTGAAAGAAACAAATAAAAATGAATCCAGGTTTGGAAACTAACTAATTGTAATGTGAATTTTGATGTGTATTGGACCTTGCATCGTCTTGATAACTGAAGAATAAAATCCAACTAGATGCCACTTATTACTTTATTATGCTTATGTTGGGCTCAACATGTTTCGGGCACCATTATGCCCATCATCAGGAGCTCACGACGATAGCGTTGGTTACCACAT